>JGI994J12354_10002541_pt1 | contig 17685 bp, 23 predicted proteins | sample IntmicLarv3ML3BL_FD_12354 | JGI IMG/M metagenome (IMG submission 12354) | reverse complement strand
AAGGCAATCCCCTATGCTGCTCTGGCAGTTCAGGAATCACTTCTGGTTTTCTTGGCTCTGACGAATCACAATAACCAGTCGTAAACCTTTTACCTTGTGCCCATAGGGATGGGCACAACCGTGCGAGTATTGCACCTATAGGATAAAATTGACCCTATAGGGTCAAAACAAAAGTTTTGCTCTCCGATATGCTGTCAGAATGGGAAAAGATGAAAACCATTCAGACGCATCTGGTGTAATTCTCCGTAAATATCGACTTGAAAAGGAATTAACCTTGGAACAGTTGAGTGAACGGGTAAGCGTTGCACACTCTTTCATTCATAGACTTGAGACAGAGAAGAAACAGCCTAGTTTACGGATGATCTTAAAACTGGCAAACGCTCTCGGTGTTCGTCCTGGTGAGCTTGTAGATGCAATGGCAGACAGGATTGCAGGAAAATAACTGTCATCGCTCCATTGTTCGCGTCCTTTCCGGCGTGGCCCGCCTGACGATTTTATTCCCCTCCAAGGCGATCTGCTTTCCCCATTTTTTCTGAGCATAACGTACAGCAACATTGTGGGCAGCTTCGTTATTGCCTGAAAAGAACAGCTCTTTTCCGCTGTCCAAAATCCTGCCTCCACTCGGTAGCGTGAAAATCACAACCCCCTTACGGTCCACGAACGCGGAGAAGCCGCGTATCTGAGCCTCTTTCTCGGCAGGGGCTTCCTCGGCGGCAAGCTGCTCCATACATAAAACGGCCAATAGCTGTTTTTTGGCCGTGCCGCTCATAGTATCATTTTCCAGCGTGGCCCTTTCTCTGGCAGCATATTCGGCCCGAATTTCAGCCCGGTTCACCGTGAATTCTTCCTTACCATGCTGTGACCAATCCTTTGCGAGAGCGGCTTGCGGCTCCTGATCCGGTTCCGCTGTCTCCCTTTTGGAGCGCAGAATTGCCAACGCTGTTTCATTGCCCTGGTCGGCCTTGATCTGTAAAAAGCCATTCCACGAAGAAAAGGGCACGTCTTTCCTCATAGCGTCAAGAAGAGGCTACGCGGCCAGCTTTGCCTTGGCTATTTCTTCGGCCTCATGCTTCCGGGCCAGTTGCACCAGATTACTGCGATTTTTCTTTGCAATGTTCAGCTTTTCCAACTCGTTTCGCTTGGATGCCCATTTTCCTCTGATTGCGACTATGCCCTTATCCTGCTGCCCGTACAGGCTTTTCCGCTTTTCAATGCCCTGCTGATACTCGGCATATAATGCTCCGCGCTCTGGAGAGCGGTGCAAGGGAGTGGGCTTGTACTGGCTTCGCTCTTGCGTATTTTCCAATCCCTGCGCTGGAAGAAACGCCCCCAATCGGCTTTCCAGTTTCTTCAACGACAGGCTTCTATCAACCGCGCTGGCCTTTACGGTGTACCGCTGGTTATGGCGATCAGCTACAACCAGAGCATTGCCGTGGGCTTGATGCTCATGCCGTATTGGGCAAGCCCTTCGTGGAGAGCTTGCCAAGCTGTTGCCGCCTCCAGAACTGAAAGAATTTTATCCCGGTGGGTCTTGGCGTAGGTTTCAAAGGACTGCTGACCTGTGTGAGCTTCCACAAGAGCCGCTTTCTCGCTCAATGCTGCTTCCTTGCCTTTGGTGCGGCCCTTATCGACGACAAGGCCGTATTCCTGCTCCAGCTCCCGGCACAATTTGTCCCTTGTCCAGAAGTCACCAAACGGTTCATGGCGCGTTCTCCGCTCTGGGTGGATCATATTATAGCTCATGTGCATATGGAGATTGCCCGTGCTTTTATGGACACCGCAATGCCGTTGATGCTCTGAATATCCCAAAGCGGCTGCAAAGCGTTCCTCTATGGCCCTGAATATTTCCGGCGTCAGTTTTTCCTCGTCCTCATGGCGGAAACTGATAACAAGATGATAGGTTTTACATTGCGTGGCGCGGGTATTCATGTCCTGAACGTCAACGGCTTCGGCAATACCATTTTCGTAGTTATCATCTCCAAGGCATCCGGAACACCAAAGCAGGAGGCTCTTTTCGCCTTTGTGGTCAGCATCGGCTATATAGTTGGCAAGACGGGCATAGTTGTCATTTTTCGGGCTGATACCCACTTTTTTGCTAATCATCTTATAAGAGTGATTGCGCGTTGGAGCTCCCGCTGCCGGGAGTCCAGTTCGTGTAAAAGCCGATCAACGGTCTGCCTGTCTGCGCCGTTTGCCAATGCCTGTTTCACTAAACCGCCAAGTCTACCAAGATCGCCCCGGAGCCGGGACAATTCAATTATCGCTTCCTGATACTCCAGACTTGGGACGAAAAACCCAAGGCAGACCCTTTTGCTGAATGTGGAGAGGGAAAGTCCCGCTCTGCTGGCCGATGCCCTGACTTGACTGAACTCCTCTGGAGTCAGGTACGTTCTGAGAATGAGCTTTTTGCTCGGCATGAGAAACCTCCTGCTGTGGGTAGGAGGCTCTTTGGCCTTCATAGTGATGATAAACAAGCCAAGCATACCCTCTGCCTCGTTCCAGGTCGGGAGAGTGGTACTTGCCAACGGCCTTCCAGTTCAGGCCATGCCGGGCTATTTCCTCTGCCAGTATTCGTTTACCCCATTCTTCATTCGTTGCCGGGTCGAGAAGCGATACCGGGTCAATGGCGAAATGTTTCATCCACCAACTATTGATCTGCATTTTCCCAACATCGAAAGACTGCCCGGCTGCAACCGCTTTTTGTATGAGCTGTTCCGCTTCTTCCCGCGTTGCCGGGTAAAAGGATTTCCCGGCAATATTGATTGCAAGGGGGTTTTGCCCGGATTCCTGCCGCGCTATGGCCTCTATCAGTGGTGCGGGTGGTTCCGGCCCCGCTGCGAGCGCGGGAGTTTGCAGGCAAAGCAAAACGGCCAGCGCGAGAATCTTCTTCATGGAGTTAATGTCTCCTGTTTTAGCGTTGAGCGAACCGCGAATAAGCAGCCCCCCGACCGTATGGGATGGGCAGGACAGGAATGGAGCTACCGAAGGTGGGTACACTTCCTCTGTCCTGTCCTCAGAAGTGATTGCAGCATATCACAGGAAATTGAATATTTTTCGGGGATGCGCTGTAATTTCAGCATGTTTTAGGGTGCTGCAAGATATTTCACATTTGGTCGAAAACCGTTCATAATCCTGCAAGCCCATGCAACAGATATTAAGGACTTTTATATTGGCGGCACAATGAGTTCTGAAGAACATACTCCAGAGAAAATGCAGCGTCTTTTCGTGGCGGTTGAATTGCCTGATGCCGTTCGGGAAGCCCTTACGGCGTTGCAGAAAGGATTGTCCGGGATGCGCTGGACAGCGCCGAAAAACATACATCTGACTCTGCGCTTCATCGGTGAAGTGCCGTTGACACAAGTGGAAAAAATCCGGATGGCACTTGAGGATATTCACGAAAAGAGCTTTTCATTGCGACTGCGAGAGCTTGGCTTTTTCGACAGAAGGCCACAGGCGATTCTCTGGGCCGGGTTGGATGAATCGCAGGAACTACTCGCGTTGAAGGCTCAGATCGATGCCGCGCTGGCCACGCACGCCGGATTACGTGCCCCGCAGGGACGTTTCTCACCGCATATCACTTTGGGGAGAATGAAAAACGCTGACCGGAAAATCCTGAAAGAATTTACGGCGCAACATATTAGTACGAGCAAAACGCCATTTCTGGTGACCAGCTTCACCCTGTTCAGCAGTATTCTTGATTCCAGCGGCGCGGAACACACTGCTGAAGCGCGGTATAATCTCACTTGCGAGCAACCGGATGGACAACAGTAAAAAGATCAAAATCCCATCCGGGTATAGTATAGATCTGGCCAGTCCCGCGCATGTCCCGCTTCTGGGCGCAATCGAAATTGCAGCCGCTACCCGATTTCCGCCTGGAACAATACCTGATCACATTCGCTCCGACTCAATTCCGGTATCCGTACTTTTGGATGCAGTAGCCAACGGCACACTCTGGGTGACTCTTAACGCTTTCCGTCAGCCTGTCGGCTATGCTCTTTTGCAGAGTGTTGACGGGTTTGCACTTCTTGCCCAGATGGACGTGCTTCCGGAGCACGGGCGAAAAGGGCTTGGAACGGCGCTTGTTATGAACATTGCAGACTTTTTGCGCAATCAGAACAAGAATGCCCTTTACCTGACGACATTCACGCATGTGCCTTGGAACGCCCCATTCTATGCGAATATTGGATTTATTGCCCTGAATGAGGAAGAACAGCCGCCCTTTATCAAAAAGATACTCCATGAAGAACGGAGGTATGGCCTGGATCATCGCACAGCGATGCGCTTGCCGCTTCAGCAGAAGGATTAACGGCTGATTGCTGTCTTTTATTTTTGCCTCTTGGGGATTTATGCGCGACACTTATGGGCTAACCTTGCGACACTTATTTTTTCTGCATGATGAGGAACGTGCCACGAGCGACGGCAGAAGTCGAAAGGGAAACAGCATGACGTTTGGAGAAGCATGGAAAGTGGAAAAATAGTGTCCAGGCTATAGAAATGAGAAAAGCCCCCGAAGGGGCTCAATCATGCTCCGTGCAGCCGTGATCATCGTCGGCGATATTCCTGGCCTAGGCTGTACCCGGAGAATACCCCAATGCCTCGTTGGTTCGTCGCTGGGCCTCACCCGAATCGACGCCCTGAAGCACCAGTTCTCCCCAGCTTCGATTCCAGGCGAATGTGCGCTGCTCCCGGCTTTCATCATGACGGGTTGAAAAAGGACGAATACCGCGCCCCGGTGATTGGAACATATCACGTACACGGCCCATCAAGTCGGACAATTTTTTGTTCATCTTTTGCGCTTTGCGCCTGAGTCGTTCTGACGCCCGCGCACGTTCCCGGTACAACATCGGGCCAAGCCCCAAGGCTTCAAAAAGAGTTTCTGTCACAATGCGGATGGCTCGACAACCGAAGTACGCGCCTTTTTCGTTCTGGCGGCGCGGCTGTTTTACGCGCATGAATCCGGCTTCCTTGAGTAGAGCAATGGCCCGCTCACAACGCCGCTGGCCGATGCCGGAGTCGGTATTCCAAGGCACATGGAAGCCAGATCCAGATGCCGAAATATGACTTCCAAAACAATCTGGCAGGCCTCGCGCCGCTCACTGCGGACTTTCCTGCCTGTACCGTGAATTGCCGGACATTTTCCAGGATAAAAGTACCAGGCTTTGGCCCGCTCTGCCGCCAAGGAAAGGATGCGCGAAAAGCCGCCTTTTCCTTTTGGAACAGAAACGGCGGCTGTCAGGCGCGGGTGTTGTGGATCATGCCCGTAGCGGTTGCCGGAGGGCAATGGCATGGACGATCAGAACCCTTCCAGCGATTCCAGGAAGTTGTCCAAAGCATGCCGGTCATAGAGAACACGCCCACCAATGCGGGTAAAAGGAATATTCGGGTTTTTAGTCGTTCGCACCTTGTTCAAAAAATCTGTTGAAACACGCAGATATTGCGCGGCTTCTTCGACGCGCATCCAACGCAGAGGGATATTTGCCAGATTTTCCTTTTTTCTGTTTTCAGTAGCCATAGCTTATTCCTCCATGTCAATACAAGTAAATCAGCTTTTCACATGAGAGAACCATAGCATGGGTTTTCGAGGAATTTCCTGCCAGACAGCAAACCACAACCACACGCAACCCTTGACAACTCTCTACAACCAAAAAATTTCTATTATTTTTCTTGACGGATTGTAAAAAAAGGAATTTCCTTGTATCGTATATGCGACATGAAGTACTCCTATTGTAAAATCAACCACACGGTGGTAGATTTTACACCATGAACAAGCGCACGATATATACACAGTTAATGGAAGCCTTATCTGATACCCCTGTGGTGTTCCTTCGAGGGGCGAGGCAAACCGGTAAGACAACGCTGGTAAAGCAACTGGCCGAAAAATCTTCAAGTGCGAAGAACGCTCGCCAGTATATCAGCCTCGATTCGGCCACGGCTCTGGCAGGGGCTTTGGACGACCCTACAGGTTTTTTGCAGGGGATTAAGAAACCCGTAATCATAGATGAGGCGCAACGAGCCTCCGCCCTGATGCTGGCCATCAAGGAAGATGTGGATCGCGAGCGCCATGCCGGACGTTACCTGCTGACCGGCTCGGCCAACATCCTGACTTTGCCGGGCATAGCGGATTCCTTGGCGGGCCGCATGGAAGTGTTGACCCTGTATCCTCTTTCGCAAGGGGAAATAGCGGGAACGCAGGAAGACTTTATTCAGACGCTGTTCCAGGAAAACTTCCCCACAACAGGCGCGGGCAAGGCCTCTTTGTCAAAAGAAGCGCTGCTGGAAGCCATGGCGCTGGGCGGCTATCCAGAAGTATTATCCAGAAACAATCCCAAGCGCCGCGCCGCCTGGTTTGATTCCTATGTCACCACGCTGGTGGAGCGAGATATTCGCGACATCGCCAACATTCAGGACATCAGCGGTCTGATTCGCCTGCTGCGCCTGCTTGGCGCTCGCTCCGGCACACTGCACAATCAGGCGGATCTTTCACGGAGCGTGGGCATGCCCGCCAGCACCCTCAGTCGCTATATTCCGCTGCTGGAAGCGTTGTTCCTCATCTGGTTCCTTCCGGCCTGGTCGAGCAACCTGAGCAAACGCCTGGTCAAATCACCCAAGTTGCACGTTATCGATTCCGGTCTGGCCTGCCATCTTTGCGGCGCGGATGCGGAGCGTTTGGCTGATGATTCGATTATGGCCGGACGGCTGCTGGAGTCCTTTGTGGCCGGAGAACTGCTGAGGCAAAGCAGTTGGACGGAACATCCGGTGACGCTCTATCACTACCGTTCGCAAAGCGGCGAGGAAGTGGACGTGGTTCTGGAAGATCGTGCCGGGCGTGTGGCTGCTGTGGAAGTGAAGCTCTCCGCCAGCGTGTCGTCACACGACATCAAAGGACTGGCGTCATTGCGCGATGCGCTGGGCGATCACTTTGTCCGGGGCGTGGTTGTGTATACAGGGCAGGAAGTCGTTCCCATGGGAGACAGGATCTTTGCTGTACCGGTTGGGATGATTGTAGGGTAACTGCCTGTCTTTGACTGGCCACCCACAAATACGCCCAATTCCATCCATTTTGGACAACATGAAAAATCGCAGGAAACCATGAACAGAATCAATGTAATTTGTCTTGGTGTGCATGATATTGTAAAAGCGCGAGCGTTCTACCGTGACGGGCTGGGGTTTACCACGCCAAATAGTGAAGAAAAGCCGGGCGTAGTTTTTTTCAGTAACGGCGGCACCAAGCTTGAACTTTATCCCCTTGCGGAATTGGCCAAAGACATTAACGAGACGAATCCACCGAAAATCGGCACCGGGTTCGGCGGCATAACCCTTGCCTTCAATGCCAAAACCAAAGAGGAAGTTGATGCCATCTTCGCCAAGGTAGAGAGTCTGGGCGGCAAGATTGCCAAACGCCCGGAAACAGCATTCTGGGGAGGATACAGCGGCTATATCCAGGATCTGGACGGCTATCATTGGGAAATTGCTTATTGGGACGGCTGGCGGTTCGATAAAAACGATATGCTGATTATTGATGAGCACCTCATGGACGAATGAAAACGGACTGGGCACCCGCCCCAAATTGCGCAGACAGTGTCTGCATTATTTGGGGAAGCAAGCGGACTAATAACTTCCTAAAAGAGATAACAAAGCGCTTGCCGTATCCGTTGGTAATCTTGCAACAACCTGTTGCCAAATTGGGGGAAGTATGGAGATTGCCGTCAGCTACACCGTCCAATATTGTCCATTGTTGTCTTCTTCAACATATTGTGATTACAGGTATTTTCCCGGATATTGACAAAAGCGATTTCGGCAAATAGTATTATATCTTCGATATTTGGGACGTACCTGTCCATCCCCTTGGGGACGCCAAGAAAAATTCAAGCACTTACATGAAAATGTGAGTGCTTTTTCTTTTGTGGGGCAAATTTGCCCCACGCTCTGCCCCGCAAATTTGAGAAAACAATAAAAAAAGGTGTCATGGGCCATAGAGCATTTCGCACGTGAAATGCTCTGACGGACGATGCCGCGAGCCTCGTCCGCGCTAACGAGGAGTAGGCGAAATTCATTTTCGCCGCCAACTCCGAGTGCAGCGTTTCAAAGTTACATTGCTCTAAAGGAGAAATCCCGATGGAACGACTTGAACGCATACCCCACCCGCCGGAAATCATGGGCGGCAAAGCCTGCATACGCGGTTTGCGAGTGACTGTACTCCACTTCTGCGCTTCGCGCGCCAATGAATTGCCCTTGTAATTTCGCTGTCCATGCCGCCTACCTTTTCCCAAGGCCATACTCGGCCATTTTGTAGCGCAGGCTACGGGGGCTGATTTCCAGCATTGTTGCGGCCTTTTCCTTATGTCCGCCAGCATGGCCCAAGGCGCGGGCGATGGCCTTCATTTCTGCCGTACGCACGGCATGATCCAGAGAAAGGTCGTCTGTTTCTTCTGCGCTGGCCACTTCGTGCGGGGTAAAAGCTCCGCTGCCTCGACCCGTACTCCCCTGAATTTCCAAGGGCAGACTTTCCGGCACAATAGGCCCGGTTTGCGTCAGCAAAACCAGCCGTTCCAACAGATTCCGCAATTCCCGCACATTGCCGGGCCAAGGGTAATGTACCAGAGCCTCCATGGTGGCATCGGGCAGGGTAACGGTATACCTGTGGTAGCGGTGGCAAAACTGCTCCAGCATGTCCAGGGCCAGAAGAGGGATATCCTCCTTGCGCTGGCGCAAAGGGGGGAGCGTAACCGGAACAACATTGAGTCTGTAAAAAAGGTCGGCCCGAAAGGCCCCGCTGCGCACCATCTGCTCCAGAGGCCGGTTTGTGGCAGCCACCAGCCTGGCCTGAAAGGGAAAGTCCCTTTCCCCGCCCATGCGCCTGTAGCATCGTTCTTCCAGCACCCGCAAAAAATCCGGCTGGTTCGCGGCGGGAATCTCCCCCACTTCATCAAGGAACAAGGTGCCATTGGCCGCCATTTCAAAGGCCCCCTTGCGCAGTCTGGCTGCGCCCGTAAAGGCCCCGGCTTCATGCCCGAAAAACTTGTCCACGAAGAGCTCGCCATGCAGTACCCCGCAGTTGACGGGCACAAAGGGGTACGCATTACGGGTGGAAAGGGTGTGGAGAAGGCGGGCGAATAGTTCTTTACCCGTGCCGGATTCGCCAAAAATAAGCACCGGAGCATCAGCCCCGGCAACCTGCATGGCAATGGAATAGATGGACTGCATCACGGGCGAACGGAAGGTAAAGCGACGTTCCTCTGCCTCTGGCACGTCCGCCGTGTGGATGGCTATGGACATGGCAGGCGGAACGGAGCCCCCCCTGTTTTTCGGCAAAATTTTGCCGCTTTTGCGGTTGCGTGTTTTTTCCATCATTTTATGCGCATAGGGTTAAACGCTCATCATCTGCCTTACGGTCACCTGCATAATGCCTGAAAGTGCTGGCCCCGGCAACAGGTTTTCGCCACGCCCTGCAAATAACGGCAATTATTTGCCGCATACGGCAAGCTTTTGCCGGATTCTGGCGCCCGCATTCGATGTAACAATCGGTAAATCAAGCATATTATCTTTGGCACGGTCTGTGCTATCAGCGGTGGAGCAAATTCATGTGAACGGCCAACATCAACCGGAGTAAACGCACCCATGAAACGCTTTAAACTTCCAGCCTTCCTTGCACTGATTCTTGTTCTGGTGGCCTGCGCCGTTGCGTATGCGGCCACAACACCGGTAGCGGACATTTCAGTCAATATGGCCGCGGCCACCGGTTCCAACCTGCCCTGGTGGGCCTGGCCCATCATCCTTCTGTTTTTCTGTTTCATTCTTGGCATCATAGCCGTAATGGCCGGAGTTGGCGGTGGGGTGCTTTTTGTACCGCTTGTTGGTGGTTTTTTCCCGTTCCATATAGACTTTGTCAGGGGGGCCGGACTTCTTGTGGCTTTGGCTGGCGCCCTTGCCGCCGGGCCGGGCTTGCTGAAACGCAACCTGGCTTCCTTGCGTCTGGCTCTGCCCGTGGCCCTTATCGCCTCAAGTTGCGCCATTGTGGGGGCCTTTCTTGGTCTGGCCCTGCCGCCTGATGTGGTGCAGATATGCCTTGGCGGCACCATTATTTTTATCGCCATTCTTCTGCTTATGTCCAAAAACGTGGCCGTACCGGAAGTGAAAAAACAGGACGCCCTGAGCTTGGCCCTGGGTATTCAGGGCTCGTATCTGGAACCCTCCACCGGCGAAGTTATCAACTGGAAAACCCACCGTACCCTGCTCGGCCTGCTCATGTTTATCATTATCGGCATCATGGCCGGTATGTTCGGCCTTGGGGCCGGATGGGCAAACGTGCCTGTGCTGAACCTCCTCATGGGTGCGCCGCTGAAGGTGTCTGTGGGCACCAGCAAGTTCCTCCTTTCCATTACCGACACTTCAGCGGCCTGGGTTTACCTCAATCAGGGCTGCGTACTGCCGCTTATTGCCATTCCCTCCATTGTCGGCCTCATGGGTGGCTCTTTCGTGGGTGTGCGCCTGCTGGCCAAGGCCAAGCCCAAATTTATCCGCTACATGGTCATTGGCGTTTTGCTCTTTGCGGGTACCAAGGCACTCCTGAAAGGCCTTGGAATAGGCTAGACCCTTGCCATACAAGGGTTTGACAATCGAGTGCAAAAAAGACATCCACGACCATAAGGAGAAAATCCATGAATAACGATATCCACGCATCAGAAGAACAAACAGCCTACGCCGATCTGCTTTTTTATGGAAGCTGGCTGGGCCTTGCCATAATGATTGCGACCTATTCCCTGTACGTTAGCGGCATACTTGCCCCCCATGTTCCCCTGGACCAAATGCCCGACCTCTGGAACAAGCCTGTTTCCCATTATCTTGAAGTGGCCCATGTACCCACTGGTTGGGGCTGGGTTTCCCTGCTGGGAACAGGCGATTTCATCAATTTTATCGGTATCGTTTTGCTGGCCGGCCTTACAATTGTTTGCTATTTAAGAACCATTCCGGTTTTGCTCCGCAAGGGCGACAAGGTTATGACCTATATCGCCATTGCCGAAACCCTGGTTCTTCTTTTCGCCGCTTCCGGTATTGTCGGGGGTGGTGCTCACTAGCCAACATCAAGACGTATAACGGGGTTTTCATGTCGCCTGCCAGCCATTTTGCTTCAGCGGATATTCTGAAAGTACTGGACGCCTTGCCAGTAGGGGTAATGATGGTGCACCCGGATGGAACCGTGCTGCACCTGAACCAGAAACTCTCGGACATGACGGGCTTTTCCGTTGCCCAGGCCGAAGGCTACCCTTGCCGCTACATTCTGCGGAGCAGACCTTGTGTTTCTGGTTGCTCCCACGGGTGCTGCTCTTTTGGCAAGGGCAAGGCGGTGCAGGGCCTGCCCTTGCAGTCTCTGACCCTTGCGCCGGAATCTTTACAGGGAAAGGACAGCCTGGAAACGGACATACTGACCCTGAAAAAAAGGCGTGTCCCTGTTCGGCTTACCCATTTCCCGGTGCAGAACAACGAGGGCAGTACCCTGTTTTTTCTTGATGTTGTGGAAGATTTGACAGAGCTCAAGCACCTGGAAAACCGCCTGCACGAGGCCAAGGGCCACGGCAAACTGGCTGGGCGCGGGGTGGCCATGGAGAAGATACTCTCCCTTGTGGCCAGCCTTGCCCCTTCTGTGGCGCCAGTGCTGATTACGGGCGAAACCGGCACAGGCAAAGACATTCTGGCCGAAACCCTGCACCGGGATTCCCACCGTTCCAGAGAGCCCTTCATCCGCATAAACGCCATGCCCCTGTCCGATGACCTGCTGGCTGCAGACCTCTTTGGGCAGGTCAGCCCCGAAAGGGTCGATTCCGGCCCCTCGGACAGGCTGGGAAAATTCCAGCAGGCCGCCGGGGGCACCCTGTATATAGCCGAACTGGCCGACATTTCCCAGGCCATTCAGGCCCGGCTGGTGCATTATCTGGACACGGGCACCATTTTGCCCGTGGGCGGTGTGCGGGAACTGGCCCCCAATGTGCGCCTGATAACGGCCACAAGCCGTTCGCCAGAAGAACTGGTCAAGGCGGGAATTTTAAGCGGCGAGCTGTTTTACCGGCTCAATGTCATCCGGCTGCCTATCCCCCCCTTGAGAGAACGCAGGGAAGACATAGACTTTTTGTTGCGGCATTTTCTGGAAATGTTTGGGCCGCGCTTCAAAAAACAATTGAACGGCTTTACGCCAGAGGCCCAGACTCTGCTCGTCAGGCACGATTATCCAGGCAATGTTCGGGAGTTGCGGAATATTGTCGAGTACGCCGTCATGGTATGCACCGGGCCCGATATTGGCACCGAGAGCCTGCCAGCCCATTTTGTGCTGGCTGTTCAAGAAAGCGGTGCCCACAGGGCCGCAAAAGAATCTTCCACTGAAAAAGGTACGGCAGGTTCCCGGAAAAGGACCGCAAAATCTTCAGGGAGGGTGGCGAAATGATACCACGTCAGGCCTTTATAACCCTTTGTGGCGATACGGTGGCCCCCCGCTTTGACATGACGGCCGAAGGGCTGCTTGTAGCCATTGAACCCGGTGTAACCAGCAAGAATTTTACCAGAGAGCAAGGACGCCTCCTTGTCTTGGCGCACACGTCCAGTGAAGAACTGTGCGATGTCATTACCAGGGCTGGCGTGACAATTGTGGTATGCGGCGGCATAGAGGAAGACTATTACCACTACCTTCGCTGGAAACGGATAGAGGTTGTCAGCGACGTGATGGGGCCACTGGACGCGGTTCTGGCACGACTGGCAGAGGGCACACTGCAACCGGGCGACTGCCTGTTTGCCCAAAGGAAAGCGGGGTAGGAATGCGCCGTCATTATCTGGCACTCAAACGCAAGATTGTGCTTATCATGGCCGCTGCGGCCATTACGCCACTGCTCATTCTGGCGACAATCAACTATTTTGAGTTCCAGTCCTCTTTTTTGCGCGAGGCCCAGACCCCCCTGCGCTCCATGCTCTCAAAAACCAAAAACTCCTTTGAGCTTTTTCTGGCGGAGCGCAGTTCCACTTTAAGCCTTATCGCCTCACTCTATACATACGAAGAACTGTCCAATCCGACCACGCTGAACCGCATTTTCTGGGCCATGCAGAAAGATTTTTCCGGCTTCGCCGATCTGGCCCTGGTGGGAGACGATGGCAAGCTGGTAACGTATGTAGGGCCTTACGAAAAGGCTCTGGTTGGCGTGGATTATTCCGGACAGGAATGGTTCCAGAAGGTGCTTATGCGTAACCGCTTCATAAGCGGTGTTTTTACAGGTTTTCGCCACTTCCCCCACGTTGTTGTGGCTGTGCGCCATACCACACAGGACGGGCAGGCCTGGATTGTTCGGGCCACGCTGGATACCACCCAGTTCACCAAGCTGATAACGGCCATGAATCTGGAGCCGGGCAGCGATGCCTTTCTGCTGGACAGAAACGGCATCTTGCAGACCGATTCCCTTCGGTACGGCAATGTGCTGGACTCTCTTGGCTTTAGCCTTCCCGCACCCAGCTACGATACCAACGTGATGGAACTGCGGGATTCTCTGGGGCAGAATGTGCTGGCTTCCACGGCGGTTATTGCCGACACGGACTTTGTGCTCGTGGCCATCAAGCCTACGACCAGTTTTTTGAGCAACTGGCTTCTGATCCGCACAGACCTGCTTCTTGTCTTCATTTTCAGTGCCCTGGGCATTTATTTTGTGGCGGCCCGCAATGTGGAGCAGCTTATAGAACGGGTTCGCAAAAGCGATGAAGAACGGGAGCAGATGCTCCTGCAAATGGAGCATACCCAGAAGCTCTCATCCATAGGCAGGCTGGCAGCCGGGGTAGCCCACGAAATCAACAACCCCCTGGCGGTAATCAATGAAAAAGCCGGGTTGTTGCAGGATATTCTTGCTCTGGAAAGCGATTTCCCCAAAAAGGAAATGTTTGGAACGCACCTTGCGGCCATACCCGCCTCTGTGAAACGTTGCCGCGACATTACCCAGCGGATGCTTGGCTTTGCCCGGCGCATGGACGTGAAGATAGAAACGCTGAACGTAAATGAAATGGTGCGGGAAACCCTGACCTTTCTTGCCAAGGAAGCCCTGCACCGCAACGTGCGCATAGAAGAGCAGCTTGACAATACCCTGCCGGGCATTGATTGCGACCGTGGGCAGTTGCAGCAGGTGTTCCTGAATATCCTCACCAATGCGCTGGCTGCGGTGAAGGAAGACGGCCTCACCATTATCCGTTCCTCACTGCGGGACGATGGCATGGTGGCTATCAGTTTCCAGGATAACGGCGCGGGCATGACCGAAGAAACGAAAAAACACATTTTTGAACCCTTTTACACCACAAAGGGCGAAAACGGCACCGGGCTTGGCATGTCCATCATTTACGGCATTGTCAAACGCCACGGCGGCAGTATTGAGGTGGAAAGCGAATTGGGCAGGGGCACCACCGTAACCATTATCCTTCCCGTACGCCAAGCTGTTGCAGGAGCATGAGCATGACCCAGAACACAGCCCTTTCCATCTTGCTTGTAGACGATGAAGTGGAATTTGTCTCCACTCTTGCCGAAAGGCTCGGGCTACGGGGATATAAGACAACCACCGTCCATAATGGTGAAGATGCCCTTGTGCATCTCTCCGCCCACCCGGCAGATATAGTTCTGCTGGATGTGATGCTGCCTGGCATGCACGGTATAGAAGTTTTGCGCCGCATCAGGGCACTGTTCCCGCAAATGCCCGTGATACTGCTTACAGGGCAGGCCGGGGCCAGGGACGGCATAGAGGGCATGAAGCAGGGGGCCAAAGGCTATCTTTCCAAGCCCGTTGATTTAAGCGAATTGCTGGAGCTTGTTGTCAATGTTCAGTCCGGGGTTGGCGCTGTTGGAGGTGACAATGCGTGACGCTCTCTTTATTGGTGAAATCTTGGCCTCTGTGACCCACGAAATGCAGAACGTGCTGGCCATCATCAAGGAAAGTGGTGCCCTTGCTGAAGACATCCTGCATCTCAACGGCCCACCTCCCATGAAACACGGTGACAAGCTGACAGTGGCCCTGGGCAATATAGGGCAACAAACCGGGCGTGGGCGTAACCTCATGTTCATGCTGAACGGCTTTGCCCATGCGGCTGAAGACTTCCCCGAAGTGAGCGACCTTTGCCGTTGCGGCCGCCAGATATGCACCCTGGCCGAGCGCAAGATCATGCTGGCCGAATGCCTTCTTGAAGCAGCCCTGCCGGAAAAACCTGTCCGGGTGCGCGGCAATGCTCTTTTGCTGATGCAGGCCATATACGCCGCCTTGCAGGCCATGCTGGCTGTCACGGCAAAAAAGGGAACCCTGCACGTTTCGCTGGAACCCCTTGCTGCCAGCGGCAATGACTCTGCCCATCTGGTCATTCGCTCTGACAATACCACCGGGCAGCCAGATACCGCTTCCCCCGCAGCCCTTGTGGCCGAGCTTGGCGGAACCTTCCGGCACACCCATGGGGCCATGGTTTTGCATTTTCCCAGCGCAACCGAGGGGGCATGAGAATGGGAGGCCAGACCTTGCATGGTGTTCGCGTACTTATCATTGATGACGAGCAGGAATTTGCCCAGACCCTTGCCATCCGTCTTGAATTGCGTGGCATGAGCGTCTCTATGAGTTTTGGGGGGCAGGAAGGTCTGGCCAGCCTGCAGGAAGGGTTGCCGGATGTCTTGCTGCTGGACATGCGTATGCCCGGCTGTTCTGGCGTGGACGTGTTGCGGGAACTGCGCCAGGGTCCACGGATAGCTGGTGGCAAGGCTTTGCCTGTTGTGGTTGTTTCTGGCCATTCCTCGGAGCAGAACCGTGAAGAGGCTCTGCAACTGGGCATACAGGGGTATGTTGGCAAGCCCATCCAGTTTGAAGAGCTTCTTGAAACAATTCAGAGGGCCACTGGCAGGAGCGCGCCATGACCGCAGGCCCGTCCCATGCCGCACCCATACGGAACGACCTTCCGGGTGGAAAGCCAGAGGGCCCGGCCACCATTTTGCTGGTGGATGATGAAAGGGCCTTTGCTGATGCCCTGGCCATGCGCCTTGTCACCCGTGGCATAGTCTGCCATGTGGCCTATGACGGCGCGACGGCCCTGAACCAGTTGGAAAACACCGACATTGAGGTTGTGCTGCTGGACCTGAACATGCCCGGCACCCATGGTCTGGAAGTGCTGCGGGAAATGAAGGCCATGCGGCCCGATGTGGAGGTGATACTCTTCACGGGTGACGCCAGTATGGAAAGCGCAGCCACCGGCATGCGGCGCGGGGCAGGCGATTATCTGGTAAAGCCGGTGATGATGGACAAGCTGCTCACCTCTGTTCAGAAAGCCCGGCAACGGGTGGCACTGCACAGGGAACAGATGCGGGCCATGGAAGCCTCAAAGCTGATGGCTCTGGGGTCGCTGGCCGCAGGCGTGGGACACGAGATAAACAACCCCCTGCAAGTGCTGTTGCAGCGTGCCGAACTCTTGCAGGAACTTGTTCAGGATGCTGGCAAGGTTTGGGATACGGACGGCAAAGAGCACCCGGACTTTGGCCTGATTCAGAAAACAGCGGCCATCATGGAACAGCAGACCAGACGCATAGCCACCATTACGTCCCAGTTACTGGATTTGGCCTACCGCTCCAAGACAGGAACCGCCGAGATGGATCTTGTTCCTGTGCTGGAAGCTATCATGGGGAGCATGAAAGAACGTGCCGAGGCCCTGAACGTGACCATGGACATGAGCGCTGGTGTTTCTTTGCCGCGCCTGCCCTGTTCCCGTGCCGAACTGGAACCGGTATTCATGCACCTGTGCCGCAACGCTCTGGACGCTATTGAAGCTGTGCAGGAACGCCATCCCGAACAGGAAAAGGCTCGGGCGGACGGAAAAAGCGATGGCAGGCACCGGGTCAGAATAGACGTTCTGCAGAAAGACGCCCTGGTCGTGGTGACCATTACCGATACAGGAGAAGGGATTGCTCCGGCCCATGCCGCAGAAATTTTTACCCCCTTCTTTTCAACCCGCCCGGTGGGCAAGGGGGTTGGCCTTGGCCTTACCGTGTGCCACAGCCTGGTGACAGCCCTGCGTGGCAGCATACGCTTTGCGCCGCAACCCGGAGGCGGAACCATCCTTACTGTAACCCTGCCGATTGAATACAATATTTAATCATATAGCAACCTGCAACACGATTATTGAGGGAATGCCATGAAAAAGATGAACCTGCTCATAGTGGACGATGAACCTGCCCTGTGCAAAACCCTGGCAGACAGGCTTACCGTTCTTTATGACATCACCCCGGATACCTGCCAGAGTGGCGCGGAAGCCCTGGAACTGGTGCAGAAAAATAACTATGATGTTGTGGTGCTGGATATTGAAATGCCCGGCATGGACGGCATGGAGGTGCTCAAGCGCATCAAGGAACTGAAGCCGAAAATTCAGGTTGTCATGTTTACGGGGCATGGTTCCGAAGACCGCCGCATGCTTTCTGAAACTCTGGGCGCCTTCAATTACGTTGACAAGATTGACGGCCTCTCCAAGCTGGCCCCCATGATCGAAGGGGCTTACAAACTCCGCAAGGCCCTTGAAGACACCTACGCCGATGTGGCCATGAACGAGTACAGCTAAGGCAATTTAACTTTGAAACGCTGCACTCGGAGTTGGCGGCGAAAATGAATTTCGCCTACTCCTCGTTTGCGCGGACGAGGCTTGCGCCATCGT
>JGI994J12354_10002540_pt1 | contig 17688 bp, 26 predicted proteins | sample IntmicLarv3ML3BL_FD_12354 | JGI IMG/M metagenome (IMG submission 12354) | reverse complement strand
ATGGGAGACGGATGGTCTATCGCTTGGCGTGTACTCGACGCACAGTTTTGGGGAGTGCCCCAGCGTCGCCGTCGAATCGCGCTTGTCGCAGATTTTGGAGGACAATCCGCACCCGAAATACTTTTTGAGCGCGAGGGCCTGCGCGGGGATAATCCGCCGGGCGGCGAGACGCGGGAAAGCTTTACCGGAGGCGCTGCGGATAGCGTTGGAACAGCAGTCGCACTCAGAATGCGCGCCGGTTGCAACGGTGGCGGGAAAGGCGCCCTGATACAGGTTGAGAAAAGCGGGACACTCTCCACGTCGAATGACCAGTATATATTTTCCAAATATACGATGCCCGCAGCAATGGAGACGGGAAAACTTCACCGACTATGACGGGCGACCACAATGCACATATTTCGGATTATACGGCACTGGCCGTTCATCAAAACGGCAGCGGTGAAGTGAGGGCGGGAACGGTCGTAAATACCATCAGCACAAACAGCAATGCTTCCGGTAGAAATGCGCCGCTGGTGTCATATCAAGAAGTTACAGGCCCGTTAATGGCTAATTCCCATCCGGGGAGTTACACAGGGCAAGACGCATACAACGATATGTTCGTTGTGCGTGGTGTAGATTGTAGAAATTTCGCCGAAAGCGAAACATATCCGACGTTACAAGCAAAGTCGAATGGCGGGACTTCGCTAAATTACTCTGGTGCATTACGTGAAAATATCCGTGTCCGTCGGCTTACCCCGCTGGAATGCGAACGGTTGCAGGGCTATCCCGACGGATGGACGGACATTCCCGGAGCATCCGATACGGCCAGATATCGCGCTCTCGGCAACAGCATAGCGATACCGCCGTGGAAATGGGCGCTAAAGCGTATATCAGCTCACTATGAGCGCGACGCAACGCTCGGCTCACTGTTTGACGGAATAGGCGGCTTTCCTTATGCATGGGAGCAAATCAATGGCAAAGGGTCTTGCCTGTGGGCGAGCGAGATAGAGCCGTTTTGCATCAAGGTGACAACAGAGAGATTTGGAGGCACACCATGAACCAATTCCAAACAATAACCGTTGACCGCTGCATCAACTGCGGGCGCGTGTTCCTCACTCAGGGGGGGGCAGCGCGTCATACAGAGCGGTGTAAATATTCTGAGCCTGTGATTGAGGGGTAAGTCGGCCTGTTTGATGGGGCTGACGGAGAGGAGGAAAACGAATGAAAAAACTAATCACAATTATTCTAATCGCAATGCTGTTTACAGCATACATGGTGGTGAGGGGCGAGGCTTATGAGCCCGACCATCTCGCCGACGTCAACAAAATGGTCATAGACCCGTCGCCCAACTACATGAGCCTCATGATTGAAGCCGCCACCAACGGTGACCACGAGGCCGGAGAGGCGGCGGAGGTTGCGAGGGGCGCGAAGATAGACGCAATGGGGCTGCCGATGCAAAAGATAGCTTACGCAGATTTATATTATCTCTCAAAAATCGCAACCGCCGAAGCTGGCGACGTTCCGGGTGAATCCGGCGACCGTGTCCGAATGGGAATCATGTGCGTCGTGCTCAACCGGGTAGCGGCTGACGATTTCCCCGGCGATACGGTCAGGGAGATTTTAGCTCAACCCGGCCAATATTACGTCGGCCACCCTGCATACGACTACTACGAGCGCACGCAGCCGACCGAGGCGACCGCTATGCTGGCGCTCCGGGTGCTTGAGGGCGAGAGGTCAATAGGGACTGAGGCGGTCTATCATAGCAATGCACCCATGTTTGGCGGGGCGGTTGATAGCGTTGATATGGGCGTCTATGGGACTATGTTTTTCAGTGGGAGGTAATCGAGTATGGAAGAAAAACTTATTTTAGACGCCTGCTGCGGCGGGAAAATGTTCTGGTTTGATAAGCAAAACCCCAATGTCGAGTTTTGCGACAAGCGGGTAGTAGAGAGCATGATGGTTGGCAAGGGACGGAATGCGAGAGCTTTTGAGTGTAATCCCGACACCGTCGCGGACTTTAAACACCTGCCGTTCGCCGATGAATCGTTTTACCTTGTGGTTTTTGACCCGCCGCATCTTCTGCGAGCCGGTAAAGAGAAATCGTATATGGCTCAAAAATACGGAATCCTGCCGCAGGACTGGAAAACTGAGATTCACGATGGATTCCATGAATGTATGAGAGTATTAAGGCCCAATGGCACATTGATTTTCAAGTGGAATGAGGTACAAATCACGGTCACGGAAATCAAGAAAGCAATCGGCGTGGATCCGCTGTTCGGGCATATATCGGGGAAGAAATCTAATACGCACTGGCTGTGCTTTATGAAGCTGGCCGTGGGGCGTGATGTATTTTAGCGGGAGGTAGGAGGCTAAGGTATGACGCTGGGATATCGAGAGGCCGCGTCAGGCTTCTTCCTTGAGTACGTAAATGCAAGAGGGCGAGGATTTAATGACGATGGCAATCTGACAGACGAAGCCTTGAAAGCCGCAACGGAATTACTTCTTGAAAAACAAATGTTTGCGTCCTTTGACGAAATGAAGCTTGAGGCGTTGAAAAACTGGAATGTTATTTTGCCCGACTGGCTGGGCGAACTGGAAGGAGTACCAAATCATGACTGAAAAAATATGCGGGACGTGCAAGTGGCACAAGCACGAAAGAGTTGACGACGGTTGGGTTTGCGTCAATAGCGATTCTGAGTATTGCGCGGATTGGACGGACTATAATCACACGTGTGATGAATGGGAGGAGAGGGAATGAAACCAACGATTGAGCAGATGGCCGCTGCGCTTCGCGAGTGTATGTCTGAAAAGCTTACTTGTAAAAACTGTTATATATACTCGCAGTTTGGAACCGGGCGGTCAATGGGTACGGTTTGCTTTGAACGTCTGGGGGTTGACGTAGTCGATTCATTGCGCCGGATGGATAGGCAGCTCGCCGAGGTGCACAAGATACTGGACGAGGCCGAGGCGAAAAATAGAAGCCAGTCGAATCTTGTTCTTGCCGCCGGGAATATGGGGTTTGCGCTGAATGAGATTGCGCGCGTGATTGGGCGTGAGGCTCGGGGTGAGGGATGAATAAATCTTGTTTGAATTGCGAATACACGGTTGTTAATGGGCCGCACGACATACTTTGCGTTTGTGACGAATCAGTCAAATGCGGCGAATGTATGACGGAATACGAATATTGCAGCCGCTGGGAGCCGCGGACCGAGCCGCCGACTTCCGAACTCTCGGGCGAGATTACAAGCCTCACCGAGCATACGGTGGCTGGGCTGATTACGGAGGATTGAATTATGTTGCAACAAGAGGGCTTAATTTTTAGGGGGTATGGGGATGCGGGAATATTATCCGCAGTACGCAGAAATATCAAAAGATGTTTACGAGCAAGTCAAGGGTATTCTTCGCGGCTATGACCGTATCAAAAAAGAACGCCTCGACCTATTGTATGGCACTCCGCATAAAAACGGTGGTAACCGCTCCTCAGAGCCCGGTAATCCGACAGAGCAAAAAGCCCTGAAGCTGGAGAGTATAAGCGCGCGACTTGAGGGTATAGATCAGGCGTGTATCGCAATGCGCGGTGATTACAGCAAAAAAACAAGCTACGAGTTTGACCCGCTTCGAGCGTTTTGGAATTATAATTATTTCAATTGCCAACACATAAGGCGCGGCTCGAATGATAACGGCCCTGCATATCGGACGTGGCTCAGATATCGCTTCAAGTTCGCCGCTGCCGTCGCAACAAACTTAAAATTATTTTAGAAAATGTCACATTGGGGCAAAACGAAAGGTGTATTATGGCATCGGTGAAGTTTCCGCAAAGCGACACTTCTTATTTTTCTCCTTCCTTTCAGACGGGCGACGCGGGCCACTCCTTCCCGTGTCGCTTGTCGCCCTAATAGGAATCCTGCCGTCCGGTTTGGGCGGCTTTATTATGCGCAAAAATAGCGTGAAATTAAAAGCGGGTGGCGAATGTGGCTAAACTGACAAGAAAACAACAGCTTTTTGTTGATGAATATTTGATTGATCTGAACGCAACTCAGGCGGCTATTCGGGCTGGATATAGTAAAAAAACGGCTCAAGAACAAGCATCGCGGCTGTTATCGAATGTTATGGTTCAGGCCGCTATTTCTGAGGCCATGCAAAAGCGAGAGAAACGCACAGAAATTACGCAAGATCGTGTGCTTGTCGAGTTGGCAAAAATAGGGTTTGCAAGCATAACAGATTATTTGAGCTATAGAACAGCCACGAGGCAAGTGGGGAACGACAACGACGGAGAGCCAATATACGATTGGGCTATGATCGTTGATGCCACAGAAAGCGGCCTTGTTGACGGGGCCCCGATTCAAGAAGTTAGTGTTGGTAAGGACGGGACTTTCAAATTTAAACTATATAGCAAACTTGATGCGCTTGGAAAAATAGGGAAGCACCTCGGTATGTTCGAGCGCCGCGAGGGCTTTGACGTTGAGGATTTAAGCGAGGCGCGGCAAGAGGTTTTTGGCGATGACAAAAACGCAGACGCTTGATTATGTTTTTAGCGATAAGCACATCCGGTATATGCGCGGAACTAGACGCGCAATGATAAATGTTGCCGAAGGTGCTGTCAGGGCGGGAAAAACCATTGATAATGTTTTTGCATTTGCTTACGAATTAGAAAACGCACCAGATAAAATTCACCTCGCGACTGGCTCGACCATAGCTAACGCAAAGCTAAATATCGGCGACTGCAATGGTTTTGGCCTTGAGGGGATATTTCGCGGGCGTTGTCGATGGGGAAAATATAAAGACAATGATTGCCTGCATATTGAAACCAGAAGCGGCTACAAAGTTGTTATATTTGCGGGTGGCGGAAAAGCTGACAGCTTTAAAAAAATCCGCGGTAATTCTTATGGGATGTGGATTGCTACAGAAATCAACCTGCATCACGACAACACCATCAAGGAGGCTTTTAATCGGCAGCTTGCCGCGAAAAGCAGAAAAATATACTGGGATTTAAACCCTGACAATCCCGGCGCAGCTATTTATACGGAGTATATCGACGAATACGCCCACAAACAAGCCTCTGGCGAGTTGCTCGGAGGCTATAATTATGGGCATTTTACGATACACGACAACGCCACTATTTCCAAAGAAAGCCTCGCTGTTACGCTAAGCCAATATACCGAAGGTACGGTGTGGCATCGCAGGGACATACTCGGGCAGCGTTGCGCGGCGGAAGGGCTTATTTATCAACAGTTCGCCGACAATCCCTCACGTTACAAAACGAGCGAGGGAGAACTGCCAAAACTCCAATACATAAACATCGGAGTGGACTTTGGCGGCAATAAATCCGCCTATACTTTCGTGGCGACCGGGCTTACCTCGGATTATCGCGTTATTGTTCTGCGCTCTAAGCGTATACCGGCAAAGGGCGTCAGCGTTGAGCAGATGATAACGATGTTTCGCACATTCGCTGAGGGTATTGAAGTGGACTACGGCGCAATCGACTATGTATATCCCGATAACGCAGAACAGGCAATTATCAACAGTATGCGCCAACAACTGAGATATTCAATCCTCAACTCAGTCAAGGGCGAAATCATAGACCGCATCCGAACAACCGACATGTTGTTATCGTCTGACCGTTTCAAATATGTTGAGAGTGAATGCGATACGCTCGTGGATGCACTGAGTACGGCGGTCTGGGACGCAAAAAACAAGAAAATGCAGGACATAAGGCTGGATAATGGCACCAGCGACATTGACACGCTGGATGCCTTTGAATATAGCTGGTCGGCGTTTATTAAACAAATCATTAGAGGCGGGGGAGTAAATGTTTCGTAAGTTTTTGCAGTGGATTCAAGCGTTGTTCGGCAAAATACCGTCTGACCGCGTCGGTCGGGACTTATTGGAGGCTGAGGAGCATCGGCGGCGCTTCGAGGACACAAGTAATATTAATTTTGATTCTATTTTCGGCGATTCTCTCGCTAAAAAAGCAACATCCGATAGCGACATAGAGATCACCGGCACCAACGGCAATGAAAGCAGACGCAGCGATTTTATAGCACGTGTGCTGGCAACAACTTGGGCGCGCATTCGTGAGACAACTACGAGTGCGCTCGGCAAGGGCGGCATGTTTCTCGTGCCGTCGATTATTAACGGCGAAATATTTGTAAACGAAATATCGCAAGACCGCGGAGCAATTAATGAGCTTAACGGCAACGGCGACATAATTTCCCTCACCCTGACCGCAGAGGTGCGCGAGAGAGGCAGCAACGCCTATAAACGGCTGGTTGACTACACGCTGGATAACGGTACTCTGACTATCCGCACAAAGGCTGTGGGAGAGGATAGTGGTTCCCCGGTGAGCTTGGACATATTCCCCGATTGGGCAACAATAACGCCGGAGATTACAATATCGGGCGTTGATCGCGTCCCTGTGGCCTTTCTCAAGTGCCCAAAGAGCAACCGAAAAGACGATTCCCGCTACGGAGTTCCGATAACATACGGTGCGGAAGATTTAGTGAGGCAGTTGCGGGACTGCATGGCGCAGATAGAGGCGGAGTTCACTCTTAAGCGCCCGTTCGTGGGCGCTGACGAAACCTTGCTCGGTAAAGAAAACAAATTGCCATCAAGCGGGCTGTTCAAAATCATTCAGGCACAGGGCGCACTAAGGGATGGCCCATTTTGGGAAGTGTTCGACCCGGATATCCGCGACAGCTCATACTATAACCGTTGGATGCAGCTCTGTTATCAGATGGAGAAGTCGGTGGGCACATCCAGAGGAATCCTTACAGAGCCTATAACAGCCGCCGCAACAGCAACCGAAATTAAGGCTGCAAACTATGACACCTTTTGCATGGTGGCCGATATCCGCAAAGCCCTCGAAAAATGTTTCGAAGATTTGGCCTATGCTGTGGATGTTCTTGCCGAGCGCTTCGGACTTACTCCTGCTGGTGCGAGAGGCGATTATAGTGTCACCTACAACTGGGATATGTCGTTACTGGAAAGCAGTCAAGAGACATTCACACAGTTATCCGAGCTTGAGAGCCGTGGCTTAATACAGGGTGCGCGTCTGGCTGCGTGGGTGACTGGTGACACCATCGCCGAGGCACAGGCTGAAATAGACCTCATACGCGCCACGAGCCCGCCCGTTGACGCTCTGTTGGGTGAGGCGTAATGCTGAGCGATGCCGAGCTCGAAAGGCTCCTTGACCGCGTACAAGGCCGCATCGACCAAACAAACTATCTATACACCGGGAAAATAGGGGCTCAGATAAAAATGATTGGCGAATTGTCGCCGTCCAGCATTCACAAATTAATACAGATGCGCAAGGCCGGAACCAGTGTGACGCAGATAAAAAAGCTTCTCCGGCGCATGTTGCGACTAAATGCGCGAGACGTTAATTTTCTGTATGAAAAGGCCCTTGAGAGCATGACCGAGGATTACGGCTTCGCTGCCGTTGCGAGAAATGTTCCCATGCCTCCATTGGCAGAAAATCCAGCACTGCAAAGGCTGTTGGAATCTTATTCCCGCCAAACTCTCGGGGCTATGGAAAACTATTCGAACACGACAAACATTTCTGCCGCGTACAAGGAAGTTGTTTCTGACGCGATACAGGCGGCTACATCGGGGGTGACGGATTATAAGTCGGCCATGCGTTCGGCGATGCGTAAAGCGGCATCAGAGGGCTTGATGGTCACATATGAGAGCGGACATAGGCGCAGGCTCGACACCGCTATTCGGCAAAACATAGTTGACGGCATGAAGCAAATTCAGCAAGAGGCGCAATTGCTCATTGGCGAGCAGATAGGGGCCGATGGCATTGAGCTTACAGCCCATCCGAACAGTGCGCCTGACCACGAACCGGCGCAAGGACGGCAGTATACCCTTGCTGAGTTTGAAAAAATGCAGAGCGGCGAGGGTTTTCGCGATACTGACGGTGAATATTATGTAGGGTTTCGCCGCCCGATCGGCGAGTGGAATTGTAATCACTTTGCTTTTTCTATCGTCATCGGAATATCGAAGCGGATGCATTCGAATGAACAGCTTGCAGACTGGGCCGCAAATAACAAAGAGGGCTGCATAATTGACGGGAAACATTATACCATATACGAAGCGTCACAGCTTATGCGCGAAATCGAAACGCGTATCCGAAAGCAGAAGGATGTAGCAAACATTGCTCGCGCGGCTGGCGACGATACCCTCCGCCGCGAGGCTCAAAAAAAGATACTTGAGCTTAACCGGGCATATCACAGAGCCGCCGACGTGTCGGGCCTGCGTCCAAAGCTGAACCGCACATATGTTGACGGATTCAGGGATGCACGCAATTAGCGATACTCAATAATCTCAACGCCTTGCCGTTTGATAGGGCGTTGTTTTTATAACCATTATGGCCGGAATGCCGCGAAACTATCAAGCCGAGTGGAAAGAACCACGCGAAAAAACTGCAAGGCGAGAAAGGATTAACCATGACACAAAACGATATCAAAAAACTCTTTGAGGATGCCACTGACGAACAGGTAAAAGCGCTGCTGGATATCAATTCCGCAGACGTTGAAAAAATCAAGAAATCGTCCGGCAATCTCGAGGAACAGTTGAGAACGGCTCAGACCGATTTAGCTACCGCGCAAACCACCATTGCTGACCTTGAAAAGAATAAAGGCGACGTTGCCGCACTGCAAAAGACCATTGACGATTATAAGCTCGCCGATGTTGAGCGCGCCGAAGCGAAGAAAGCCGCTGACATTCTGGCGGGACATCAGGATCGCTTCAGTAAGGTTCTGGGCGAACGCAAATTCGCCCACGACTACATTCAGGCGGGCGTGTTTTCCGACTTCCAAAAAGCTCTCTCCGATGAGGCTAACAAGGGCAAGGGCGACGCTGAATTGTTCGACGCTCTCACGAAGGATAAGGACGGCATTTTTGCAAGCCAGAACCCCGGCGTAAACATGGGCAAGTTCGGTTCTGATGGCGGTGGCGGAGCATCCGGCCTGCCAAAACTTTTTTAAAATATGAAAGGATAAATTACAATGGCAAGAATTGATTCTTTGAACATTCTGAACACAGCGGGCGCGAAAGACCTGCTGGCAGAAAAATATGGCCCCGTTATTGAAAATATAATGAAGGCCACCATAAGCGGGCGGCTCAAAAATACGGAGCTGTCCGGTGACCCCACTACTGGCACCGTAGAGGCGAAGCGGTTCGTTAATGCTGTGAGCGATCCTTACGGCACCGCGCGCGCCAATGCCAAAGGCGATTCGGTCAAGGCCCAGCCTGTCACCGTACCTGTCAATGTTGACCGCGAGATCATCGAGGAGTTGGAAAACAAAGACGTTACTCTGTATGGCGTTGACAATGTTATCAACCGCAGAATAAGCAACCACGGCAGGGCCATGGAGCGCGAGCTTGAAAGGGCTTTCTTTCTTGCCGCCCGCACCGACGGAGCGGCCCTTGTTCCGACTGCGACGGCTATTAATGAAATCACAGAGGATCTCATTCAGTCGATTGAGACCACTAAGAACGACTTCGTTGACGGCGTACCGCGTGACCTCATATCCATAACGATGAGCACGGCGGCTTATGGCAAAATCCGCAACTTCCTCGACACTGACGTCGGCAATGCAAACGTAAATACGGCAGCGGGCGAATTCGGCACTTTCCATGGCGTCCGCGTGTTCTCTTCGGTGTACCTCCCCGCCAATACAAGCATGTTGGCGATGGTGGACGGCTCCGTTGCGCAGCCTGTCTTGCCCTCGATGCCCGACCCCGGCAAAATACAGCTGTCCGACGCCTACGGCTTCGGTATTTTCTACTACTACGGCACAAAATCTGTCATGCCCGATCTGATCCAGTACATCGCGGCGTAAGGAGGAAATCATAATGAAACTCAAACACAATGGAAGGCTCTACGAAACCACCAACGAGTTCACAATCGGGCAGATGCTCAAACATGGCGCGGTTGAAGTTAGGGGCGCCATCTCCGCAGAGGAACCTAAGAAGGAAGTACCTAAGGGCGGCGCAAAGTCGGAGGAACCTAAGAAGGGGGCGTAACCATGCCCTATATTGATTATTTTGATTTTTATTTAAGCAACGGGGGAACGGTCGAGGAATCGGCTTTCTCCCGTCTCGAATTCATGGCGCGTCGCCGGGTAGATCACTACACATTTGGGCGCGTCACCAAAATGGAGACAGTCCCCGAGGAAGTAAAGCGGCTGATGGTTGAGCTTATAAACATGTTCGGTTCGAGTGACGTCGCAACGCTGCTGTCAAACCCCCAACTAACCGGCTTCTCTAATGACGGCTATAGCGAAAGCTACGGTGCTGCCGCTACTGTCGCCGACCTCGCTAAAGGTGTACAAAGCTTGATATTTGATTACCTTTCGGGCGTCACGGATGACAATGGCGTTCCTTTGCTATATGCGGGGGTGGATTGATGCAGCACGCAGGCAAGACAATAACGCTGTACAACAGGACACGTGACGAGGCCTCGGGGCTTGACGTATACAAGCGTACTCTGCTTGCGGGTGCCTCGTGGTTCGGGAGAATACAAACCACCATAGCGAGTGACGGGGGGCTTCTGGCGGCGAATGAATTTATTGTCAGGATTCCCGGTGAGTTGACCGCTGATTATGTGCCAAAAAAGGATTATGACGGCTCGGCTGGGACATGGACGCTCGCCCCCGACGACATAATCGTGCTGGGTGATGTGACGGCTGAAAACCCGACGCGCAAGCAGCTATTCGATACACACACTGACACCATGACTGTGCTGGCCGTCACAGATAACCGCGGCGGAAGCGGCGGACACATCAAGGTGGTGGGTAAGTAATGGAAATACACGGGCGGTTTGTGTGGAATAAAAGCGAGGCTGAAATGCTAGCGGCAAGAAACCTCGAATCCGGCGGGGAAGCGCAGAAAGAACTTGATAACGCAGTTATTCGCTATTGCGAGCCCTATGTTCCATATGATAGCGGAACGCTAATGCGGTCGCCAAACACGGCATCCGACATCGGGAACGGTGAGATTGTTTACCCCGGTCCCTACGCTCATTATCAGTATTACGGGCTTGTTTACGGCCCCAATATCCCAATCTCGCAGGGCGGCGAAGTTGTTGGCTTTTTTTCACCGCCCGGACAAAAGAAGTCGCCCACCGGCGCAATGCTCGAATACAACAAGGAGCACAGTGCGTTGTCTGGCTCGTTTTGGTTTGAGCGGATGAAAGCAGACCGCAAAGACGATTTACTACAGGAGGTATGCGATGCCACAGGCGGCAAACACGGTTGAGAACTTGCGGGAATGGCTCCGCACTTGCCCCATCGTGAACGATATGCAGCGGTTCGGCGTTGACTATTTAGGCAGCGACCCAACGGAATACACGGTATATACAACCCCGTCGCCTCTGAACACGTTTATGGATGTGCTCGGCAATGTCGCATACCGTGACCAACAGACGCTTAACTTCATATTTGCAAGCCGGGACAGCTACGGTTCGGATACGCTCCAGAACCTCGCCAACCTCGGCTTTTTTGATGATGTCATGGCGTGGATATACGAGCAAAATAAAACCAAAAACTTCCCTGAAATACGGGAGGGCATTGTACTGTCGATAATGCCGACGCTGACACAGTATTTATTCCAAGCTGGAGCAGACAGCGGGCGCTATCAGATACAGTGCAAAATTATTTACAGGAGGATAAATTAATGGCAGACGCAACTGCTTTCAATCTTGCCCCCGGCCTTAAAGCCGACAGGAAATTAATGGTTACATGTGCCAACGTAGGCACCGCGGATGCGCCCGAGTGGGAAATCCTGGGCTACGGTATCGAAGAAGCCGCCGTTGAGTTCAATTTTGAGGAAGAGGTTATCACCGATATTCTTGGAATCACCACGGCGACCATATCTAAGCCCCAGCGCCGCCAGACGTTCGACCCCTACACGGTGCGCGGCGGCTCGAAGCTACACCTCAAACTTTACAACATCATCCGCAACGAAAGATGGCCGGAGCTCTCCAATATGGATTTGCTGCTTGTCCATCTCTATGTTGGGGCCAATGGTGTCTTTGAGGCTGAGCGGTTCACAGGTTCGGCCATCAATCCGCAAAGCCTCGGCGGTAGCGGAACACTCGATATGCCGTTTGATGCTATATTCGGCGGCAAACACACCCTTGGAACTGCGTCAATAGATGGAGAAAACGTGTCTTTCACGGGCTAAAAATGGAGGGTAATTCATGGCATCTTTAAATCTCGATATAGGCCTAAAGACATTTGACATTAATGGCGATCCCGAGCGGGCGATATCTTTCCCGCCTTCCGATTCTGTGTTTATATCACGCCTTTACGATGGCTTCGAAAAAATAGAGGATTATCATCAAACACTCCAAAAAGAACTCACAGAAGCGGAGGGAACCCCGGAAGTATTGGATATTGGCCGTGAGGCGGACAACGCCATAAAGGCAATTCTCAACGGCATGTTTTCTGATTACAACGACAACGCCAGCGATATCGTTTTTGGCAAGCTTTCGAGCGTCGGCGTTGCTGGAGGTGTTCCGCTTTGGGCGGGGCTTATCATTGCCGTGCTGGAGGAGTGTGATGGTTATGCCGTAAAGCAGTCGACGATCACCAACCCCCGGCTCAAAAAACTGTTGGCTAAATACAAGAAGAAAAAATGATGTATGAATTGCCAACGAGCCTCGAAATTGACGGGGTTGAGCACCCCATAAGGTCGGACTATAGGGCGGCGCTTGATATTTGTGTCGCCCTGTCAGATGTCGAGTATACAGATAGCGAGAAGATAGTGGCGCTTTTATCTTTACTGTACGTCTCCCCTGAGGAAATACAAGATGTCGACGCAGCTATAAAGCGGGGTTTTTGGTTCATTGCCTGTGGAGACGATACGGGCCCGCAGAAAAAGCGGCCAAAGCTTGTTGATTGGGAGCAGGACTTCCCGCTTATTGTCGCGCCCGTCAACCGGCTCCTAGGGCGGGAAATACGGGCGCTGGAATATATGCACTGGTGGACATTTATTTCTCTGTATCAGGAAATCGGAGAATGCACATTTGCTTCGGTTGTTAATATCCGCAACAAAAGGGCTAAGGGGAAAAAGCTCGAAAAACACGAACAGGACTTCGAGAGAGAGAATCGGCATCTTGTCGGATTCCGGCGTAGCAATGTAACGAGCGCAGAAAAAGATTTTATTGAACAATTATTAAGAGGCGGTGAGTAGATGGCAGCGGACGGCTCAATTATTTTTGATACAAAAATCGACACAAAGGGCATGGATAAAGGCTTTACTTCTGCCGAAGCTAAGGCAAAAAAAGCGGTTGCTGCTGTCGCGCGTCAGGCAAAAGTCGTCGAGGGGCTTGAGGCTAAGCTTGCAAAGGCACGGAACGGCGGCCAGTCCGGCAAACTTGATGCGTCCTTAAAGGCCCTCGGGGCTCAACAGGCCCCGCTTATAGACGAAGCTGAAAAACTATCTGCTGAATTGGCGGCGGCGAAAGCGAAAGCCGCAGAGTTCGGTGAGGCATGGCGAAACGGTGTTGTCGGCGCAGACCGCGAGCAAACTATGTGGAATGATCGTGTTGCCGCCCTTACCGTACAGTATAACACAGCATTGAGCGCAATAGAAAAGATTGATGCAAAAATAGCGGGAGTAGAGGCCAAAAAATCCGCGCAACCCGTAGGCGGGACAGCCGAAATATCGGCGCTGACAGCGAAAATAGACACAGCAAAAATCAAGCTGGATGAGCTTACCGTGAAAGAGCGCGAAGCCGGTGAGGCTTTGCGCCAGTCCATGATACCGGGCGCGGGCGCAGTTGATAAGGTTTCTCAGGCTTTTAGTAAATTGACATCGCGCATCGGCAGCACCCTCCAGCGCGCGCTTTTGTTCAGCGTCCTGTATAAAGGCATAAACGCATTCAAGAACTATATGGGGAGCGCGCTCAAGAGCAACGTGGAGTTCTCCGCTTCGCTGGCGCAACTCAAAGGTGCGCTTTTGACAGCGTTTCAACCAGTTTTCAGCACCATTATCCCCGCACTGGTTACGCTCCTGAATGTGTTGACGGCGGTTATATCTGCTATAGCAAGCTTTTTTGCTCTGCTGAGCGGCAAAGGTTTAAAAGCGACTGTGGCCTCGGCGGCGGCTATGGACAAGCAAGCTGGCGCAACGGCGGGGGCTGGCGGCGCGGCGGAGGAAGCCTCCAAACAGATAGCCGACTTCGACGAAATAAACAAGCTCGAAGATAACTCCGGCGGTGGCGGGGGTGGAGGAGGCGGTGGCGGAGGTGACGGTATTACCCCTGACTTTTCCGCTATTGAAGAGGCCTCGGAAAAATTTGAATTAATTCGTGATTTAGTTCTCGCCATAGGGCTCGGTCTGCTGGCTTGGAAAATCGCTTCTGCGTTTACCAGCAGCTTAACCACCCTCGGCGGCATAGCTATGGCTGTAGCCGGGGCGTTTCTTTTTATAAAGGGCTATTGGGACGCATGGACAAATGGCATAGATACCACAAACCTAATTGAAATGTTTCTCGGCTTGGCGCTCGTCGTTGGCGGACTGGCGCTTGCGTTTGGCTCTGTGGCGGCTGGCGTAGCCGCAATAGTCGGGGGCGTAGCGCTTATGGTGCTCGGGTTCAAGGACATCATAGAAAATGGCGCGAACTTGCAAAACATGTTGCTCGTAATTGGCGGCATTCTTTCAGCTGGATTAGGAATCTCGCTTGTGACTGGCTCATGGATTCCCATGCTGATAGCTGGTATAGTCGCCATTGTGCTGGCTGTTGTCGCATGGGCGGGGAAGATGGACGAGCTCATCGGCGCTGTGCGTAAAATCCTTGACGGCTTCATGAAGTTCTTTAAAGGCGTTTTCACTGGTGATTGGGAGGCGGCTCTTGAGGGGCTTCGGCTAATGTGGGACGGCTTTAAAGAGGCCATAGCTGTCATTCTGGAAGCCTTGCAACTTGGGTTTAATGCCGCGCTTGATGCGATTGTCGAAAAGTTCGGTCTCGCAGGAACTGACATAGAAACCGTTATTGATGGCCTAAGAACAATATTCAACGGAATCATTACCTTTATCAACGGGGTTTTTGCTGGTGATTGGGCTACGGCATGGGAGGGACTTGTAACCATGTTCAAGGGGATCATCAACGTAATAGGAGGCATCTTCGCCGGGGTTGTGAACCTTATTATAGATGGACTCAACTGGATTATCGGCAAACTCAACAGTCTGAACGTTGATGTCCCTGACTGGGTGCCCGGAATTGGCGGCAAATCTTTCGGTGTGAGCATCCCTACGATCGGTAGATTCTCAATCCCTCAACTCGCCCAAGGCGCGGTCATCCCGCCGAACAGCGAATTTTTAGCCGTCCTCGGCGACCAGAAGCGCGGCACGAACATAGAAACGCCGCTTGAAACGATGGTTGCGGCATTCCGTCAAGCGTTGGCTGACGGTGGAGGCGGCGGGCGCGACATGACCGTAATCTTGGAGATTGACCGCATACAGTTTGCAAAACTGGTTGCCCGCTTGAACAACGACGAGCGGCAGCGCATAGGCCTACGGCTTGGAGGTACGCACGCATGACGGTTTTCACCCTTGACGGCATAGAATACCCGGAGGCACGGGTAACGAAGCTCGCGCGCTTGTTCTCCGTGCTGGACGGCCCCAACGCAGGGCGTGTTATGACCGGCGACATGGTGCGCGACATCATCGGCACATATTGCAATTATTCGATTGAAATAGAGGTCGCCGAGGGCGATATAAGCGCCTACGACGCTCTGTACGAGGCGATAACGGCCCCTGTGGATTCGCACGCCCTGACCGCTCCATACGGCCAAACGGTGTTTGCCTTCGATGCCTACGTCACAAACGGAGAGGATGAGCTTCTTTCTATGGAATCTGGCCGGAACAAATGGGGGCATCTATCATTCAACTTCATTGCAATGTCGCCCCGAAGGAGGCCCGCATGAGCAGCAAATTAGTGTACAAGGATATAGCTGTCGGCTCAGACCGTGACGCCGAGGTAGCAACGAGCGATGCGAAGGAGTTTTCCGACGTGTCGCTCTTGCCTTATGGTGAAGTTATTCCACCAATTATAACATGTGAGCACAATATGGTCGTGCTTGACGGTAGCTATCGAATCCACAGGAACCAGAATATTCCTTTTATTTCAATGGCTATGAGTGGCGACGATTGCAATTTCAGCATTCCCCCTCAAATAAGGATTGCTTTTGACGAGCAATATACATCGCTGGGGATCACCCTTGAATTTTCCCCCGAAACGGGGGATTTTTGCACGTCCGTATCAATTTGGTGGTACAGAGCCGGGGCGCTGCTGGACACACAGACCTTTGCACCTACCGCAACAACCTATTTCTGCGCGAATACCGTGGAGACATACGATGAAGTTCTCATAGCGTTCAACAGTACAAATCTACCGCGCAGATTCGCGCGCGTGGGCACGATTTTATTCGGCATCATACGCGAGTTTTTAGCCGACGAGATGAAAGCCCTCGAAATACTCCAACAAATCAGCCTTATATCCGCAGAGATGCCGACAAGTACGCTAAATTGGACACTCCGCAGTAAGAACGACATCGAATTTATCTTTCAAAAAAAGCAGCCTATGAGCGTTTTTAACAACGGTGATCTCGTGGGCGTTTATTACATCACGGCATCGACACGCCTATCTCCGAGGCTCTACGAGGTGGAATGCGAGGACGCAATTGGAGTGCTGGCGAAGTCGAATTTCCCCGAGGCGGTTTATATGGATAAAAACGCAGGGGAATTAATAACGGAAATCGTTAACGGAAATTTTGTGTTGAAAATCGATGAGGGAATAGCGGCGGCAACGGTGACCGGATATATCCCGAATCTTTCGCGCCGCGACGCTTTGCTGCACGTCTGCTTCGCTCTCGGGGCGATTGCTATAACGGCAGGAAACACGGGCATCTACATTAAACCTCTGCCGGACGAGCCTAAAAGCATACCCGACAGGCGTTTGTATGCAGGAAGCCCCGCAGTGAGAACTGACGATATCGTGACGGAGGTTCGCGTCACTGCGCACACTTACACTCCGGGCAGTAGCGGAAGCGACGTTATCGTTGTAAATGGCGTTAGCTATGTGCATACGACCGCAGTAACCATTATTACAAACCCGAACGTCATCGCAACCGACATGCCTAACGTCATTGAATATAACGACGCAACGCTTGTCAATCCGTCCAATGTGGCGGAAGTAGCGCAACGCGTATTTGACTATCACATCAGGCCGGAATATAGTGCGCGAATCGTTCTTGGCAGCGAGACACCGGGTGATCTCGTTTCCGCATCCACACCGTTCGGAACCACCATCGCGGGCAACATCGAAGAAATGATGCTTTCAGTTTCAAACACAACAGCGGCAGAAATTAGTGTTCGGGTGGAGGGATAGTTATGGCGCTCAACCTTATATTTGACCGGGCAGAGGAAGCGGCTATAAGACTCAAGGAACTCAAGGCAATTGGAAGTGACAACTGGACGGCGGACGAGCGAGAAGAATGGTTTCTTACCATTAATAGGGGCGGCTACAACATTTCGGATTACAACCGCGTTGAGAGCGCGGTACAACAGCTTGCAACCACGCTCAACAGTCTCGGGTATGCAACGCTCCTGCAAACAAAAACCGACTGGGCCGAGGGCTACACCCCCGCACCCGCCGACCTTGACCGCTACATCGCCAACATCCACACCCTGCGCCCA
>JGI994J12354_10002539_pt1 | contig 17696 bp, 12 predicted proteins | sample IntmicLarv3ML3BL_FD_12354 | JGI IMG/M metagenome (IMG submission 12354) | reverse complement strand
TGCGGAATAATAATTCGTGTGAATCAACGGGCAGCTATCATCAATAATGATACTGATGGGTGTTTTCTGCATAACAAACGCCTCCTCCGGCCCGGCTTATAGCGCCGGTACCTACGAAGGTATTATAACAAGCAGTAAGCAAACGGTCAAGTCGCAAGCTGCGCCGCTAGTTTTTGAAATGCGCGTCGATTTGCGCTTGCGCCTCATCCAGTATCGTTTGGAACCCGGCGGCATTAAGCTCCGCCAGCATATCCGACACAGCACTTATAGGCTCAACCGTGCCGGTCAGAATCTCGCCGATATAACGGGCGTAAACTTCCTTGCAATTCGCCATTTCATTGCTGACAGGCGAAATATCAAACGCAAAACCGAGCAATACAGACGGCGATGCGCTTTCGTTCAGCGCCCGCACTTCGTCCCACTGGTTAAAATCCACATCATCCGTCTGCGTCACATTGAAAAATGTACCCTGCGTGTATCCCGCCATCGTCCAATCCGCATTGTTGCGATGCACTTTGCCGTCGGCGATGTAGTCGAAATTATCACCCTCCAGCCCGTAATACAGCGCATCGCGTACATAGGAATCCGTATTCACAAGCTGCAACAGCTCCAGCGCCTTCTCCGGATGCTTGCTCCCGGCGGAAATACAGCTCATGGAGCCCTGCACCGTCTCGTTGGACACGATTGTATCGCCCCACTGCACGGCGACGACTTCCTTTGCCATATTCGGCCCCCATGTGGTTTCAGCCGCACCGCTCCAGCCCTGCGCCACCATCACAAAGCGGTACTTCGGCACTTCCAGCAAGGTGGCCGCGTCGGCGTTAATGATGCCATCCATATACCATTGGTGCAAGAGCTGAAGGTCACGCAGCACTTCGGGCTGCTCAAACACAGAGACTACGCTCCGGCTGTCATCGTCATACCGCACTCCCAGTGGCCGCAGACCCGTGCCCATGGAATCGTACCAAGTTAACAGCGCACCAAGGCCGTCAGCAGACAGTATAAAGGGTGTGATATTTTCCTTCTCCTTGATGGTATAGAGCGCGTCGTTCAAATCTGTCAGTGTATGAAAATCCTGGTATGCGATACCATACGCGTCGGCAATCCCTTTGTCCCAAATAAAATATTGCGTGGCGGAACTGTCCTTGTACGTTGGCACGGCATAGATACGGTTGCCAACGCGGCAGGCATCCCAATAGCTTTCGGGAATCATATCCCGCAGTGCGGAAGCGCTGCTTTCCACCAACTCCGTAATATCCGCGAATGCGCCAAGTGCAACGTCAGCGGCATACGCCTCCATATTCGTAAACAAAATGTCATACGGCTCATTCGTATTGACGATGATAGGACGGCGGTTGCCCCAATCTCCCCAAGACACGATTTCCATATCTAGGTGCACACCGATTTTTTCTTCCAGATATGCGTCCAAATTCGCTTTCCATGCCGTATAATTCGCAGGCATACCACCGCCGACCTGTATCCATTTAATCGTCACGATGCCGTCGTCGGTACCGTCCTTGTTTGTACTGCCATTACCGCAGGCGGCTAAGGATAACAGCAGCATCGTGGTGAGGATAAACGCAAGTACTTTTTTCATACAATCATTTCCTTTCTGTCTCATCATTCTGTCAGCATGTTGTCGGTTACAATATATAGCACATCAAAAAATGGTCAAGCCGGAGATAAAATATTTTTGAAAAAACGGATATGCGCAGGCAATGGGCACGACAATCACAATGGCGATGGCCATGCGCACGCTTTCCGCCGGCATAGCACTTTTGTATTGCGCAAGTGAGAGACCGGCATCGGGGTTTGACGCGATGTATTCGATATTTTTCATCATATTATTCAGCAGCGCTTGCAGGGAAATCAAATGCGCATCACTGATATACAGGGAGGACAAGAACCAATCGTTCCAATATCCAAAAGCCAGAAACAACCCGATTGTCGCTACGACGGGTTTCGAAAGCGGTAGCACAATCTGTGAAAAAATACGGAGCTGGCTCGCACCGTCAATCTTTGCGGATTCCACAATGGAATCTGGCAAGGTCGAGCGGAAGAAGGTCTTGCAGATGATAATATTAAACGACGACACCGCAAGGGGCAGCACCAAGGCCCACAACGTATTCCGCAAACCAAGCAGGTTTGCGATGATAATATAATTCGCGACCATACCGCCGTTGAAAATCATGGGAATGAATACAACATAGGTATAGAAGCCGCGCAGCTTGAACTCCCGTCGGCTGAGGACATAGCCCATCGTTGTCGTCAGCAGCACACCCAAGGCCGTTCCCAAGGCAGTCACACCAACAGATACCACCAGCGCGCGGAGTATCATGCCGCGCTCATTCCACAAGAAGGTGTAAGCCGTATAAGAAAATGCCTGCGGAATAAGTTTATAGCCAGCACGCGCAATGGCCTCCTCCGCGGATATGGATATGCTGAACACAAAGAGTACCGGGATTATACAAACCAACGCAAACAGAAGCAGGACAAGGTTGAACACAAGATTCGTACTGGGCCGTATGCGGTTGAGTCTGCCGCCGTCCACATTGTCGGCGAGGTTATTTTTAATGCGTCGCATCCTGACACCTCCTTATATGATTGCGCTGTCCGCGTCAACCTTGGAAACAATAAAATTCGCCAATAGAATCGTGATGCAGCACGCCACGGATTGGAACATGGACGCAGCGGCGGTTTGACCGATGGGTGAATTGGATTGCATCGCCGCGTACAGATATGTGTCAAAGGTCGAAACCGTGGTGTAGAGAGAATTCGGAATGCGCTGCGTCACTTGGTAGAACAGGCCGAAATCCGAATAGAAGATACGGCCAACACTCAGGATAAACATCATGACGACGACGGGTTTCAGGCATGGCAGCGTGATGCGGAACACCTGCTGGCGCTTACTGGCTCCGTCAATGACGGCGGCTTCATACAGCGTGCCGTCGATACCCGTGATACTCGCTAAATAGACAATCATTCCATACCCGGTTGATTTCCAAACGTTCATGAAAATCAATATCACCGGCCACCACGTCTTGTCCGAATACCAAAGAACCGGGTCATGTCCCAGCGCGGTGAGGATTTGGTTCATAAGCCCCTTATCCGGGCTCAGGAAAGCGTATACAAAATAACTGATGACCACCCATGACATGAAATGCGGAAAAAACATCATGGTTTGATATACTTTGGAGCGAAGCTTGTTGTAAATCAAACTTATCATCACGGCAAGCGTGACCGGCACTAAAATGCCGAGCAGTATGAAGGCAATGTTATACAGTATCGTATTCTTCAGCAGCATCGCGAAGGCATTGGAGCGGACGAAGAATTCGAAATTCCGAAAGCCGACCCATTCACTGTGCAACAGACTGTACAAAAATCCCTTCCCCGGTGCAAGCTTGTATGCCTTAAAGGCGATCAGCAAGCCGAACATCGGTAAAAAGCTGAACGCCGCATACCACAAAAAGCAAGGCAGCCCAAGCAGCGCAAGCTCACTGTCGTCACGGGTCCAACGGCGTTTCCGTTTCCGTTTGCGTTTTGTTCCATTCATGCCATGTGTCCCCCTTGATGTCATTTGCGTAAATCTGTCTATCTGGGGTATAGAAGAACCCCTCTGCTATCACGACGGAAGCGGAGGGGTTTTTGTTTCGTCATATTGCACAAAACTTTTCAATTGCACTGCACAATAGTGTTAATTCTGACCTTGGCAAGCTTTTTAATTATCACTTGGAAGCCATTTCCGGAGTATTGCGTTGAGCTTGGATGCTTCCATTGGCTTGGGTAAGAAATCATTCAATCCTTCCGCCATGAACATTTCCTTCATACCGCCCACGGCGTTCGCTGTCAGCGCGATAATTGGAAGCTGTGCGTATTTCTCACCGAGGCTCCGGATGGCGATGGCTGTATCAATACCATCCATGACTGGCATCATATGATCCATAAACACCAGGTTATACTCTTTTTCCTGCACCATTTCAACCGCACGCATACCGCTTAACGCGACATCCGCTTGTATCCCGTATGTCTTGAGCAATCCTGCCGCGACCCTTAGGTTTACGGCATTGTCGTCAACAACCAAAACCTTCGCCCAGGGAGCGAAAATCTTCACCGTCTGCATCGCGTGGATTCGGTTGTCGTACCCGTCAAACTCATCGTTGAATATATTGGCAAGCTGCATACAATGAATCGGCATGGCGAGTGAAATCACATTGCTCTTGGTGTACGGATTTCCGTCGCCATCCAACACCACAATGATCGGCTCTTGTTGTTTTTGCGCCACAAGCTCCTGCACCATATTAACCGACAACGGAGAAAGGAAGATGTAGTCATACTTCGATTCATCAAGAAGATTGTGTATTTCCGACCGGTTCGAGCATATTTTATATGAGCAACCGAGCGAATCCAGCGTACTGGTGACGGATTGCAACACCAACGGCCTGCTTTCGTATATCAAAACCGCATTTTTCATTTGGTTTTTAAGCGCGGCTATCGGATGGCGGTTTGCAATCCCCTGCTTCACAACAACGGTAAATGTAGAGCCGATGCCATACTCACTTTCCATTTCAATGAAGCCGTCCATCATTTCAGCCAGTTGCTTTGAAATGGAGAGGCCGAGCCCGGTGCCCTCGATGTTTCTGTTCTTCTTGGTGTCGATTTGCTCGAATAAAACGAAAACTTTATCCCAGTCCTCCTGCTTGATACCGATACCTGTGTCAGAAACCGAGAAGGTCAAACGGCAATCACCGCCCTCTATCTGGCTGGATACAGACAAGGAAACCTGCCCCTCGGACGTAAACTTCACCGCATTGATGAGAAGGTTTATCAAAATCTGCTTGATGCGTATCTCATCACCGATTAACTCACTTGGAATGTTGGTATCAATATGTACCGCGAAGTAAACTCTCTTTTTCTCCAACTGCTGACGGATAATGCTGATGACATCAATCAAAAGCGACGAAACGTGATAACGCTGCGGTACAATTTCCAGTTTACCCGATTCAATTTTGGAAATATCCAATATATCGTTCAAAATCGTCAGCAGCCCGCGGCACGCATTACTAATATCGGTCGCGTGCGCCAATACGTTATCGTTTATGCTTTCGTCCAAAATCAATTCTGTCATGCCCAAGATGGCATTCATCGGCGTACGGATTTCATGACTCATGTTGGCGAGGAAGTTGGACTTTATCTGTGCGCTGATAAGAGCTGCCTCCCGTTCCGCCAGCAGATGCGCTGCGACCTCGTCCTGGATTGTGTCACAAATCACCATCGCCATAAAACCGCATATGCGCAGTACATTTTCTTCAATACTGAGGAAGGTTCGTTCCTCACAGCAATCATCAAAGCCAATCAAGCCCCAAAATTCATCCTGAAGAAAAATCGGCACCATTAACACGGAGACGACCCCTCGCCGCATGAGCTGCTCTCGTTCCTGCTCTGCTTCGTTTTTGACAAGGACATTGATACACTGTCCCTTCTGCAACAGTTCCTTCCAATGCGGCATAACATCATCAAACGAAAAATCATGCAGCAACGCATTCTCCCGGTGTGATGTAATATTCGGCGACCATTCGAATATCTGGGAGCTGTACAGTCGTTTGTCGTCGCCCCGACGATTCTTCCAAATATAGACGCGATCCACCGAGGCTGCGTTCCCAATCAAGTCGAGCGCGGTGTGCATCGTCGATTCCAGCTCTTTTGCATCTATCATCAGCAGCAGGTTGGCAACGCTACCGAGCGCCTCGAGTAACGCGCCATGGTATTTCAGGCTGTTTTGCACTTCCTTTTGTGCGGTCAAATCAATCATATACAAGATAACGGCAGACTTACCCTTGTATACAACATTTTTCATCATGACATCAAAAATCAATTGCTTCCCAGCCGCATACAAACAGGTTTCAAACTCGCAATACCCGCTTTCAAACGCCGTCCGCAGTCTATCCGCAAACGGGATGGAGAGGCGGCCACTGGGTTGCATGACCGGTATCATCTTGTTTAATACACTAAAGAAATGCACCTTGTTTTGTTTGCTGCCTGTTAAGTCGAAAAAGCGCTGCGCACTCAAGTTGCAATCTACAATCTCACTGTCTTCATCAAATAAAATACTACTGAATGGATTGAAATCCAAAATCGTCCTAGTTGCTTTCGTTTGCATTTCCAGCTCTTTCGTCCGTTCCCGCACAGTTGCCTCCAGCAGTACGCTGGCGTGGCGGCTCCGGATGACAAGAACGATAAGCAACATAATAATCAATACAACAAGCATGGTGAACGAAATCCGCAGCGGAAACTGCTCGCGTTCCATCGCGCCCTTGTAATCAAAAACCATGCGCTGCCAATAATCCACAGCGGCATGTGTGTTTACAATACTTTGCGCCTTGCTGATGATAGAGCACAGCATCTCCTCATCCGCATGGAATCCAAATGAGGATTCCGACGTGCGCATGAAAATGACATTGGCCTTAAATCCCGGTTTTTCCAGATAGTTTGTGATGTTCAGCAATGTGCATTTCGTCGCCATCAGCAAATCCACTTCGCCATTTTCCAGCCCGCTTACCGCTTGATACAAATCTTCATAAATGACAACTGCCTTGTGTTCGGGGAATCGGTCATAAAAGAACTCGGCATACGCACTCTCCTTAATAAGCCCCACACGTGTACGGCCAAGCCTGGATACGTCAACATCCTTATATTCCGATTTAGATAGAAATGCAAGATAGTCGATAAAATACGGCTCATCCGCCCATATATAGCTCCCCACACGATTGCCGGAATAGATAAGCTCGTTTGTCATCGACGCTTCACCGCTCCGTAGCCGCGGCAAAAGGTCTGACCATACAACGTCCGGTTTGTTGACAGGCGCAAACGCAAGACCCGTGAGCGCTGATATTTCCGCTATAATATCAAAGGATATTCCTTGCCATTCTGCATCCCGCGTGTTGTAGAAGGAAACGGGATAATTATCATATTTCGCTAGATACGGAATCGCCAAGCCTTGCTCTACATGCTTCGCAATATATTCTTTTTCTTCCGTTGTGAGCTGGATTGACAGCTTACGGCGTAAATAATCATTATAACCCCGCTTGTACATTTCCGAAAACAGATAATTGTACTCGCTTTCCAATATCTTCTGCACGATGTCAATAATCGGAACCAATTCCGGGTTTTGCGTGGTAAAGGATACGGGCGAATAAATAATCGGTGAAAAATCCTCTGCAATAACGCCGGCTTCCATATCAAAGACGGCTTCTGCTGTGCCATCGACAACAAACGCGTCGATTTTCCCCTCCGCAAACAGCGCTTGAACTTCTGCCAAGCCATCGGCAAAAACGACCTCGATATTCGACACATACGGTGCAACACAGTCATACGCTGTTGTTCCCGCGATAAAGCAACAACGGACGGGATTTTCCGCCGTGCTTTCGGATACCGATTTACTGCCAGCATACCGAATTGTTTTGATGGTGCGCTCACCAATAGACTCGGTCATGTACAGGTATTCCCGCCGCTCCGCCGTCGCCGTCATCTCACCCGTAAAATCGATACTGTAATCCGCAAGCCCCGACAGGGTTTCAGGCCAATCGTAAAACGCAGGCACAAACGGTATACCAAAAAGCGCCGTAAGCCAATCGCATAATATGGCGGAGTAACCGCTGATTATGCCGTTTTCATCGTAAAACAGCTCTGTATTCGGCGGCATCATGGCATATACAAAGCTATCGTAGTCTTCTCGGATTTTTTGAACCGCTTCGATTTCATCTTCCGTGATGCCCGGCACCTGCCTGTAATCACGAAGCTCCGCCATGACCTCCGGTATTTTCGCCGTGCAAGAGAACAAAGACGAAACCATCAGTATGACAAGAAAGATGCACATAGATTTGAATGCTTTATTCAAAATCGGTTCCCTTCCTCTCATCGCTGTGAATATTGCTTCTGTACAGGCTCCCGACTCGGTTTCATCCTTGTTTCTATTATATATCAATACAATTTGATTGTCTATGTCATCTTTCGCAAATAATCCGTCTGTTTCTTCACTCGATTCCGAATTTCATCTACAAACGACACCGGGCTAAGAACTTGGATTGTCGGCCCAAACGATAAAACGCGAATAACCACTTCCGTTTCATCCATCGCGTGATACCGTATCGTGCATACATAACGGCCATTTGTTTCGTCGTATTCGGTTCTCTTTTCAAAATGCGCAAAATGCACCATACAACGTTCCAACGCATTCCGTTCCGTCGTAATCGCAATCGTCACCTGCCTCATTGGAGCTTTTGCAGGTTGCGGTGTGCTCTTGTTTGGTTCCGGCTCGTTCTCATACAAGGTTTCCGCCGCCGCCACCCGCCCGAGATTCAAGATATAGGGTATCATACGCCGGTCGCTCAGTTTGTAACAATGCGCCCGGAATTTATCATCCTTTGACGAATATTCAAGCCTGTACGGCCGGAAAACGCCTGTGATTCGCTTCCCTTTCCCGCCTTCATACTGCACACGCAGTTCCGTTTTATTCCGGACGGCGGCAAGAAAGAGGCGGAATGCATACCGGTACGAAGGCCGCTCATACGTATCGCCATCTGACGATTTGTCAAAAAGATAGAAATCCGTTTGGCTATAGAGCGGCGTGACGGACGAAAATGCCTCCCGCAAAGCACTTATTTCATTTTCGTCCAGAAACAAACACATACGCGGGTCGTCCAATAACGCCTTGAGCCACGCCTGCTGGAGCGTGGTCAGCGGATTGTCTTGCAGAGGCGCACAATTCGCCGCATACCCACTTTCCGTTTGATGCAACAGGGGCCAATCACCGTCTTGTAACTTTGGAAGCATCGCAATCGCACTTTCAGAAAATGTTCCCAATTCGAGTATCTGTTGCAATTCTTTTCCGCTCAGCGGTTTTTCCTGTGCTTGGCGGAGCACGTTTTCGACCGCACGGTAGTAAAGATTGTAGATTTCGGAAAAAAGTTCCATCAAGTTTCACCCCCGTACATAGCCGCCATCCGCGCCATATCGCGTTCGAAAAATGCGACCGCTTCGCGGTTCGTGCTTTCCAGTGCCACAATGCGGCCGGTAAAACTTTTGACCCAGGCCATCATTTCGACAACATCATATAGTTCATTCGTATAAAGCCATGTATCCTTGCCGACATGCGTAATTTCCCCTCCGCGGCCTTCCCGACGCAGGCGTTCCAGGATATAACCCTCGGTTTGCTCGTCAATGAATAGTGTCATATGTATCGTCTGTTTACGCTCTGTAATCCCGAAGGAAACACCCCAGCACAGCGTTTTTGCATTGTCAAGCATATGCCTTAATTCATCATAATCCGGATGTACGGTAAGGTTATCGACCTTTTTGATAAAATCCAGCCGATAGTTGTGGAAGCGTCTCGTACTCTCAATATAGAGGCAAACATAACGACGCCCGCTTTGCACGCTGACAAATATCTGTAACGGCACACCAAGCTGCGTCATTTCTTTTCCGAAGCGTGTGCTTTGCTGCACAAACGACACGCGGCGTTTCTCCTGCATGGCAAGCAACAGTTCTAGCAGGACGCCATCTTCCAATGTATGAACAATGTAGTGATGCTTGAAGGCAAATGTATCATTCACCGGTGCCTGTTCCTGATCTAAAATCGTACTGCCGATAACACCGAACGGCGCCGTTTCTTGAAAATAGCGAATGGCGTCGAGAAGCTTCTCACGTTCAACCGGCATTGACGGTATCGTCAAAGCCGATACCGCGTAATAATCTGTCTTCTTTCTCGATTCCTTGACAAGCAAGCCTTCCTTAACATATTCGTTTGCTTTAAGGCGCACGGTTTGCACCTCAAAAAACACGCCGGTCAGATTGCAAACCGCGTCCGTCAGGCCGGCGACGGTCTTCGTCCCGCCCGCCAACGCCGACAGTATCGCAAAATGCAGCGTGATGTCGTTGTCGGTAAAGCTTTTTGCTTTCCACGCGTTGTAAAGCGGGTTGCTTCCGGTACTGGCGGTATCCAGCGAAACGTAGACACGTTTTCCCTTTTTGTCACTTTCCCAACGCACATATGGCGCGAGCCAGCTCTCAACCCTCCGCCTTTCATCATCATATGTGCGGGCGCTTTTCGCGGTAAAATCGCCGCGTGACTTAAACCCGTAAATATAAAAATCGCGCACGTAGCTGCGCGTCTTCGCAAAATTTTTAATAAGCTCCGAAAAGGCCAAACTATCACCCCCTTTGTTAAATAGTACCGTAGATTGAACGTCTTCGCAAGTTTTTTTAGATGATATGGGAAATCGTTCCTGTTATGATAGGTTCAGAAGGAGGCGAACAACATGTTTGTCATCAGCAATGAAAATACGAAAATCCCGATTAAAATCTGGCTGCCCAAAGACAGCGCGCCTGAAGATAGCTGTATGGAGCAAGCCATTCACCTGGCGAATTTGCCTTTCCTACACAAATGGGTCGCTTTGATGCCCGATACGCATACAGGAATGGGGATGCCCATCGGTGGTGTCATTGCCGCGGAACAAGTGGTGATTCCCAACGCTGTCGGTGTGGACATCGGCTGCGGCATGGGCTTTGTGGGTACGAACATCCGTGCCGAAGATGTGAAAAATATAGCAACACCAAACGGCTCCCTTATACAGGACATCGTAGGTGATATTCTGCGCAATGTTCCGGTTGGCTTTAACCACCACAAGAAAAAGCAGGCATCGCAATGCCTGGACAAAGCAATGCAGTCGCTCTCGCTGTATGAAGGGAATCCCGAGCTACAGCACGAGATAGAGGACGGGTATTACCAAATCGGCACACTCGGCGGCGGCAATCACTTTATCGAAATACAGGAGGATGACGACGGTTTCATCGGCTTCATGCTGCATTCCGGCAGCCGCCATTTCGGCAGCGAAATTTGCAACCTGTTCAACCGCAAGGCCAAAGAGCTTAACGAAAAATGGTATAGCGGCGTGCCGGAATCGTACCGGCTGGCTTTTCTGCCATTGGACACCGCGGAGGGGCAGCAGTATTGCAATTGGATGAATCTCGCGCTCGATTTCGCTTACGAAAACCGTTCCCTAATGCTCACCGCGGTGAAAAATATATTCGAGAAATGGCTGGCGAAATATACGAATCTTTCTGTCACATACAGCGAGGAAATTAACTGCCACCACAACTACGCAGCGCAGGAAAATCATTACGGGAAAAATGTAATAGTACACCGCAAGGGTGCTACCCGTGCACGCGAGAGTGAACTCGCACTCATCCCGGGTGCGATGGGCTCGTACAGCTATGTGGTGCGGGGTAAGGGCAATCCTGAGAGCTTCTGCTCCTCCTCCCACGGTGCGGGGCGGCGTTATTCCCGCACCGGCGCGATGAACGCCTTCACCTGCGAGGAAGTCATGGCCGATTTGAACATGCAGGGTGTCGTCCTCGGCAAGCACAACAAGAAGGATGTCGCCGAGGAAAGCCGCTTCGCCTACAAAGACATCGATGAGGTCATGGCCAATCAAGCCGACCTTGTAGAACCAGTCAAGCGCTTGAAAACACTCGGCGTTGTGAAAGGATAACCGGTATAAAGGCAAATGCCTTTCTATACATCGTCTTGTATTCCTATGCGACGGTATAAAAAGCCGTGCGGTGCCGCTGGCTATGCCAATACGGTATGCCGAAATACAAGGCACCTTGCAAGCGCATTGCTTGCTCATATACCTGACTTACGGAGGTTCGATTCCTCCTCCTCGCAAGAGGATAGCTTAGCGGTAAAGCGTCAGACATTGGTAAGGGGGATAACCCCGGGGGTTCGACTCCCCTCCAGTCAAGGGAAACGTGAAAACCTTGCAATGCCCGGCGGAAACTGAACACGGTTGGCTGCAAGCATGGAAAATCTGTAGCTTCGGAGGATACCGTTTTGATAGCGGTGCCCCATTTGCATTGTGCTTGGTTTCCTGACAGGCTGGATGCAAACCGGCACGCCGAAGGTGAGAACTCAATCCGGGCGCGGATTGGATATGCGGGTATTGCAAGGATATTCACAAAAACGAACCGAAAGGAATGAATGATATGAAAATGGTACTCAAAGAAAATGAGCGTGCGTTGCTGTTCAAGGATGGTATTTTCAAAAGGATGCTTCTGCCCGGCAAACAAACCATATGGCCCCTCCTCGGCGATACCGTCATTAAGCTGAAAGCGGAAGGCAGGTTTGATTTCCCCGGCATGAATTTAGCTATCTTGCGCAAAAATGCAGAGCTGGAAAAAAGCATTGCCGTCATAGAAGTGCCGGATGAACGCGTAGCCATCCGCTTTGTGGACGGCCGCATCACAGAGGTGTTAAAGCCCGGTACATATGCTTTTTGGAATATCTGCAGCGAAAATACATTTGAGCTGATTAATGTCACAGCGCCGGAAACTGCCTGTAATATGCCCGTACTGTACGCGGCTTATATGCCGTCCAATTATATCATAAAAGCAGACATCATCGAAGGAGAGACGGGGTTGCTGTTTTACAACGGCATATTCCAAAAAACACTGTCCGCCGGTCGGTATTATTTTTGGAATTACAACACAAATGTTACCATCCAGACCGTAGATACCCGCGTGCAGCAACTTGAAATCTCCGGTCAGGAAATCCTGACAGCGGACAAAGTAAGCCTGCGTATTAACTTCGTATGCTCGTTCCAGGTGACCGACCCCGTGCGTATTATCAGCATGTTGAAGGATTACAAGGCGCAGGTTTACGTACTGGCGCAGCTCGTTTTACGCGAACTGGCCGGTAAATACAGATTCGACGATTTGCTTCGCCAAAAAGACAGCCTTGGCGGGCTTGTGCTGGAGAAGCTTAAAGAATGCGAGAAAGGTTATTTTGTTGATTTTTCTTACGCGGGTGTCAAGGACATTGTCTTGCCGGGTGAAATCCGCGACATCATGAACACCGTACTCGTGGCGGAAAAAGCTGCCCAAGCCAGCGTCATCACACGCCGCGAGGAAACAGCCGCAACCAAAAGCCTGCTTGACACTGCCAAGCTCATGGACGAAAATGCGACGCTGTTCAAACTCAAGGAACTCGAATACCTTGAACGCATATGCGACAAGGTGGGCAGCATCTCTGTGGATGGGAGCGGCAGTATCCTGAAAAATCTGCGGGAACTCGTCGGTGCCCGCGTCTAGACAAACAGACTATATCTGTATAGTTCCGACTTGAAGCGGAACAGGTTTACACAGCAAGGATACGGGGTTTCGTTATTGATTCCCCGCCCATGCCTTGCAAACCTCAATCCGCGCGCCCTCCGGCTTATCGTTATGCTCATCATCGCCGTAAGACATCCCCCGCAATTTTTCACAAGGCACATCGGGGCATTTGCCGCAATGTGCATACCCTTTGTCAACACAGCACCGCGAAACATCGCAATCGCCATCGCACCACGAAGCTTTCCCATGAAGCGCGATACAGCCCGGGCAATTCATCGGCTCTTTGTACGCGCACCACTTGCACAGCAGTCCGCAATGGGATTGCACGGTCAGCAAGTCGTCAATTGCAAATTCCGCACTCTCATTATCCACCCACAAGGACACACGTTTCGTGGTAAATTTGATGATACAATAATTCGGGTCGGTTTCGCCATCGGGGAAGTGATTGATGAACCAATCCTGCCAGCACCGGCTTTTGGTTTCCTGGTCGGCAAGGATTTCCGCCTCGCCGACGAGTGTGATATTGTTGCCGTCCGCGCGGAAACAGACGCTTGCCCGCTTGTCGCGAAGCAAGCGTTTTGTCTTATTCGCGTTCATACCCGTGGAAAAGTACGCCTCCAATATGCTCTCCGGCTTGATGGTCGATACAGTGGATACATGCGGATTGCCGGCTTCATCCAGCACACCGAAATATGCCGCATCGCAGGTCTTGATGATTTGATTTGCCTTTGCGAAAATGTTGGCCGTCATATGTATTTCTCCCTTATGTTTATTGTTTATACACTTCGATTGTTCCAAAGCCCTCCGGTTCCACTGCACCTGTGTCGGGATTACGCGGCGAAAGGATATTGTATATATACCCCGTCTTCCCGTACCGGCCAAGCTTGCTCTGGTCGTAGCGGTCACTGTCCATGCTGATATGAACGACTTTAAGCGCAACTACAGCGTTGCCGCTGTTCTCGAAGTTTTGATGCTCCCATAAAAATTCGCATTCGATATGCAAAAAGCATTCTGCGATACGCGGTGCATTGACGGCCACAGCCTTTTCGGCGGTAAGGCCAGAGGCAGAAATCTCATTTGATTCAAACTGATTGTTGTCAATCGTTTTATGGCAGCGGCCAAACAATTCACCCGACGGAAAATTGAGAACGCAGCAACCAGTTTCTTTAATTGATTGGTACATATGCCCACTCTTTGAGGCATTCCCGAGGATGCAAATAAATTCACCCGCATCACTCACGAAGGTTGCCCAAGATTGCAAACAGGCGTTTTCTTTCCCGTTCGGCTTCCATCCGGTGACAACAAACAGCGGTACCGGTATGGATGTGACAAGCTCCTTCCACGAAAACATCGAAAGCTCTCCCGGCCAAAGCTCAGTGATTTTTTCCGGCCTTACTGACATTTCTTTTTTCAAGACAATGACTTCCTTCCCTATGTTTTCATGTATCATACCATACCAAACACGACAATAGTACGCCTTGTTTATAAATACCTCGCCAAAATATTTTGTGCGATGGCACGCATGTCGTCCGCGACATCCTTCGGCTCCAGCACTTTGACGTTATCCCCAAAGCCAAGCAGCCAACTTATCAAATACTTGCGATTCGTGAAATCAATTTCCAACCGAAGCCCCTCATCCGTCTCCCTGTAACAATGAAGCCCATACGTCTCAATCAGTTTATATTCTTCCGACGGGCGAAACACTGCGATGAGTTTAATATTATCCGGGAATGCCGTGCTAAAGTCTCTCCGCTCTGGCGGTATCTCACGCGGGATATAGTGCTCCTCGCACAGTGCAAGATTCCATAATCGCAGCAGCTTAAACATACGCCAGTCTTGCCGCTCCAGGCAAAAACCGAAAATGTACCAGGACGCCCATTGGAAAATGACGAAGTACGGCTCGATGCGTCGATGGGATTCCCCTTTTTCATAATAATAATCAAATGCTATCAGTCTCGTTTCGCAAATGGCACGCCGCAGCAATTCAATTTTCCCGGTAAGCTGCCCTTTATAATGCGAGGCGAGGTCAATGATGACGGGCTCACGCAGGGAAACAATCGCGTCGGCATTCGCGTGGAGTTTATCAAGCGTGCGCTCCATGTTTGACCGCTCCGTCACGCTGCCAATACCTTTCAACGCGGCGATAATCCCGGATAGCTCTTCCGTCGTCAGGACGCTTTTATCCAGCTTAAAGCCCTCAGCAATCGAGATGCCGCCCCCGACGCCTTGGTGTGTAACGATGGGTATGCCTGCCTGGCAAAGTATATCAATGTCCCGCCCGATGGTACGGCGATTGACCTCGTATTTCTCAGCCAGTGCCGGTGCGGTCACGCGGTCGTTTTGCATCAACAATGTTAAAATCCCCAGCAATCTGTCAAGCTTCATGGGCAACTCTCCTTTATCCCCGATATAGAATTTTATTCTATGTTGATTATACCACACAAACACGACATATACATGCCGCGTTTGTGTGGTATGAAAAATTTTAGCCAAACAAGCTATTCGTACGCCAAAAACACCCCTCCAAAGCGGAGAGGTGTTTTTGTAACCCATATGGATTGATGAAATTGTTATACGCCTTGCTTCTTCAGCACATCATCCACAAACTTTTTCGCACGCGGAATGTCGCCAAGATCAAGGTGCTCAATGATGAGCGGAATATTCGGGTGATGCTTCGCTAAAAGCGAAACATACAAGTCATAATTCAATGTACCCAGGCCGGGTGCAGGCAGGTCAATGCCGCCTGCGCCGCGGAAGGCGTGGGATTCGTCCGCGTCGATGTCGGAAGCCTTGGCGGATGCATCCGTATTCCATAGAATGTCCTTCGCATGCGCGATAACCATCTTATCCGCCAACGCGTTGAAAATGCGGTACAGCTGCGCGTCCATATCATTGTACAACGCGGGCGTACAATAGTTTGTCGGATCACAGATGAGCTTGAGATTCGGCATGTTGACATCGGCGAAAAGCCGCTGAAGCTGCTCAATGCTGCCGATGATGTTGTTCACATAATTCTCCACGATGAACGTCGCGCCAACCTCTTTAGCGAACTTCACGATATCATAAATGACCTCTGTTACTTCCTGATAGGCGGATTCCGTTGCGTTGCGGTCGTCCCATTCCCAATCGCTCGCCGCGTTGCAAGTACCCGTTTCTGTGCCGACGTAGGGACAGCCCAAATCCAACGCGCGCTCCATCATCATTTTGATGTAGGCGATGTTTTTCGCCCTCTGCACCTTGTCGTGGTGGAGCAAATTTGTGTAACCCGACACCGCGATGACCGGCAGGTTCGCATCGCGGAACTTGTCGCGTACCAGGTTTGCTTTTTCTTTGGTGAGGACTTCCTTTGCCGCATCGATGTCCTTAAAAGAAACGTCCAACTGCACGCAGGAGAAGCCGTCTTTCTTGATATTCGCAATCGCGCCGTCCAACGTCATGGGATAATACCCCGTAAAAATACCCGTTGCAATCATGCGGAAACCTCCTTAAAATGTGGTAGAAAGCGGCAGCGTCCGCTTTTCTTTCGCGGCGATGGGTGCGGTACACATAATGTCCACAACATGCCGCGCGATTTTCGGGTCAAGAAGGGGCGTGATGTCCTTCTCAATAGCCACAATCAGGTCGTTCAAACATTCGCATTGCTCAAATTCCCCACCGAACGGCACATCCTGCGACAGAGGGTCAATCCAGCCGCGCACTTTCAGCTCCGGACTGTCAAGGAACATCCTCACACCATCGCTCGCGCCGATGCGCACCTGCCCCAGCACGGTGATGGTACCCTTTGTACCGTAGATTTCCAGCATATTAACCGTTGACGCAATCTCACAGAAACCGGCGTCCACCACACCAATGGTGCCTTCACCCCAGTTTAATGTGATGATATAGTTGTCCGGCAGCTCGTCGGATTTAATCTTCATACCGTCGAATGCACCCGTGCGTACGGTGCGTTCCGGCTGGGACACCACCGCGGTACATGAGACTTCCTTCGCAGGGCCGGCCGCAGCCACAGCCATCGTGATACCATGCACACCCATGTCGTACAGCGCACCCGCGCCCGGGCGGAAGAACCACGTCGGATCCGCTTCACGGTATTGGAAATGCTCCGGCCCGCCATGCGCGGAATGTGCGCGCACCATTGTGATTTTACCGATGGTGCCACGTTCCAACATCTCGCGGACGAATACGATGTCCGGCCGCATGGGGTGAATCGGCGACGCCGCAAACTTCACGCCCGCGGCTTCCGCCGCCTCAATCTGCTCTGTCACCTCTTCCACCGTCAAACCGACCGGCTTTTGGGAATACAGGTGTTTACCCGCCTTCAGCGCCTTCATGTTGATTTCATGATGCGCCGGGATAGAGGCCGTGTCCATGAGGATGTCGAAATCACAGTTTGCCAGCATTTCATCCAAGTCTGCATACCAGTTCGGCACATTGAAACGTTTGGCATAATCCTCCGCACGCTCCGGTAGAATGTCGCATACCGCCACAAGTTCCGTCCGGGGGATGTTTTTCATCTGCGGGATGTAAATACC
>JGI994J12354_10002538_pt1 | contig 17699 bp, 16 predicted proteins | sample IntmicLarv3ML3BL_FD_12354 | JGI IMG/M metagenome (IMG submission 12354) | reverse complement strand
CCTTCGTTTTAGTGAGCCTGGTTCTTATGATTTATGTCTTGTTCCACTGTTCTTACCTTTTTTCATTTTGCAAGTAATAGGCAGTTTGTTTTGTGTCATTGGGCAGTTTCGAACAAGAGTAAAAAATCATGAAAAATAAATATTATGTGCCAGAATTTGTTTGTGCTCGAATCATTATTTTTTTGTTACTTCCCTGGTTGGCGTTTATATCATTTTCATTGATAAATCGAATTACCTTTGCAATTCTGAGGGCTTCGGCTGCCCGTTATGCGGGATGAAAACGGCGATACATCATGCGATAAGGTTTCGTTTTGAACAGGCCTATTCTTCTCACCCTCTTGTATGGTTAATATTTTTGATTGCTTTTTTGTTTTTGGCGGATATTGCTATATCATTTTTTTGTTTTACATAAAAAGGGTTTGCAGCAGTGAAAATATATTCATGCCCTCACTTTGCAATTTGCTCCATAAATTTTCACAAATAAAAAAGCTATCTCCGGCTACGGTTTTATCCGTGGCCGGAGATAGTTTATTGCCGCTGAAATAAAGCTGAGCAATCCCCAGCTTGCCATAATGCTGGTCCCGCCGTTGCTGATAAATGGTAGTGTAACACCGGTGAATGGCAAAATATCCGTGGAGCCAAAGATGTTAAGCATTGCCTGAAACAGGAAAATTGAACCGGCGGTACAGGCGGCGATAACATAAAAAGACGAATATGCCGACCGGTGTGAACGGATTGCGCTTCGCATAAGCGCAATAAAACATCCAATCACGCTCAGCCCAATCAACAATCCCCATTCCTCACAAACAATGCCAAAAACCATATCGGTATCGGATGCAGTAACAAACCGCAAAAATCCATTTCCTCCGCCGAGTCCGAGCATTCCGCCGCTGGCGATAGCCATTAGCGTTCGCGTTTGCTGGTATCCTGCGCCGTATGCGTCGCTCCATACATTCATCCATGTGGAAAACCGTCCAAGAATATACGGTTTATAGCTTATAATCATGACCGCACCCATTACCGCGGCGAGGCAGGACAGTATAATCATTCGAATATCGCCGCTGGTCATGAAAATAAGCACTAAAAATGCCACAAAAAAGATTAAAGCTGTTCCGAAATCTCCCATCAAAAACAGCAATCCGATACACGTTGATGAGTAGATTGTGAGCAGTGCGAGGTTTTTGGTGGTCAAAAGCCATTCCAGCGTGGCCGAACCGGAAAACACAAATAAAATCTTCACAAACTCTGATGGTTGAATGGTAATAAATCCGAAATCTATCCAATTTCTTTGTCCGTTGAACGCCGTTCCAAGCACCATTGTTAATCCAAGAAGTCCCAACGACCCTATTGCCGCAAGCATTCGCAGCTTCATGACAAATTCCGGATTTTTCAGCACTGTCATAATAATGACAAACAAAACCACTCCACAAACCATTGCAGCGGTTTGTTTGAGCAGGTCGCCGGGTGCGGCGCTTGCCGTGGTGCACATCCCGATTGTAGAGAGGAAAAAAGCGGTAATTTCCGCCGAAATGTTGTGAATGTTCCGAATCAGCGTAAAAATACGATATATCCACGGTAAAATGATTATTACGCCGAATGAAATGAAAAGGTTTTGATAATGAACGGGGTCTATTACCATAAACATTTGTAAACATGCGAGGATTTGAAATATTCCCAGCGCAATCAGCGCGGCGGTGAAAACTCCGGTGCGAAGCGGCTGTGAATCGGCGGACAGTTTCTCTGAATAATCCTTTTTTGCCTTGGTTTTCAGCTGCTTCCCAAGCTCTTTATCATCACTGTTTGGCGGCAGCAGTTTCATCTCAAGCTCCGACAGTGTAATTTTATCGCCAAATGAAATTTTCGTTTCTGCTCCGGCCGGTTTGTTGTTGACGAGTACGCCGCCTTTGGATTTTGTGTCGGCAATCTGCCAAAATCCGTCGTTTGCACGCGATAAAACAGCATGCTGACGCGAAATAACCGGCAGGGAAATAACTATATCGCATGATTTTGACCGTCCGACGGTGTTTTCATGCCGAGTGACAGGCAAACGAACCGAACCGTTTTGGATGTCCAAAACGGCCAAGATATTCCCCTTTTTTGGTTGTCTCAACAGCCCGTACCACACGCAAATAAATATTGCCGCGGCAAGCAAGGGGATTATAAATCGAATAATCGGCAGATAATACGCGCTAAAAGTTTCCATTTATCTCAACTTTCTTATCCAATAAAGTCGGTTACCTCTGAATTACCAAACTTTGCGCGCCAGTCAAAATCAAAATCTTCAAGTGATTTGTCGGTGTAGGGATGGAACAATAATTTCATGCACAAATCCCCGTTTACTGTGACGGCGTGCGAGCCCATTGAAGCCACGTTATAAACCTGTTGCACGTTTTTGAAGCTGGCGGCAAGCACCTTGGTGTCCAAATTATATGTGTCGAACAAATCTACAATTTCCTTCACGACGTGCACACCATTGGAGGTGATATTATCCAATCTGTCAACATAGGGCGCAACATAATCCGCGCCCGCAAGCCCCGCCATAAGCGCCTGCATTGGTGTAAAAATTGCCGTTGTGGTACAGTTTACCCCCGCGGCTTTACACAGAGGAATTGCCTTTAAGCCTTGTACGGTCATGGGAATCTTAACATAAAAGTTGGGGCCAATAAAATCTTTCAGCCTTTTTGCCTGTTCCAGCATATCTTCAGCCAACACAGCAGTCGTTTGCACGTGAAGCATAAGCTTGTCTCCCGCAATTTCGCGAAGCTTCAACAACGAAGCGCGTACATCAGTGCTCTCTTTCGCAAGGATTGAAGGGTTGGTTGTAAATCCCGAAATCGGAAAATATGGCAAAATTTCCTCAATCATAGCAATGTTGGCGGTGTCTAACAAAATTTTCATGGATAATTTCATTCCTCTCAGTTTCATATTCGACGGAATTATTATACATAATATCGTATGAAAATTCAAGGGATAAAGTTTGAATTTTTTTCGAGCAAAAAAATGCAGTGGTATATTGACCGTGCGGGCACAGCGTGGTATTATATTAAGTAGTTGAGAGGGGATGGAGTTTGGGTGGTAGCGATTATTGATTATTCCGCGGGAAATATTCGCAGTGTTGAGCTGGGCTTTGCGCGTGTTGGGGCTAAATCGGTTGTGACGTGTGACCCGGAGATTATCGCGGCGGCGGATGCTGTGGTTCTGCCAGGCGTCGGTGCGTTTGGTGATGCTATGAGCGCTCTGCGTGAACGGGAGCTTGATAAAGCTATACATATGGCGGTAAACGCCGGTAAGCCGTTTCTCGGAATTTGTCTTGGTATGCAGGCCCTGTTTGATGGAAGCGAAGAGGGACCCGGTGCTGAGGGGCTTGGGATTATTCCCGGAATGGTGAAGCGGTTTCCGGAATGCGGGTTGAAGATTCCGCATATGGGATGGAGCCGGCTGGAAATTGTCAAGCCAAGCATGCTGTTGGCGAACATGCCCGCTGTTCCATATGTATATTTTGTTCATTCCTATGCTTGCCATGCGAAAAACGCCGAAGATGTGCTGACTTCTACCGAATATGGTATTACGTTTAACAGTTCGGTTCAGCGGAATAATGTTGTTGGAATGCAGTTTCATCCCGAAAAATCGGGGAAACATGGACAAATTATATTGGAGAATTTCGTAGGAGGAATATAATAGTGGCAACAAAACGAATAATTCCATGTTTGGATATTAAAAACGGTCGTGTGGTTAAGGGAGTCAACTTTGTGTCTTTGAGAGATGCGGGTGACCCGGTGGAAACTGCCGCCGCATACTCCGATGCAGGCGCGGATGAAGTGGTGTTTCTTGATATAATGGCGTCACATGAAGGGCGCAATACTGTGGTGGAGCTGGCGGCGCGTGTGGCGGAGAAATTGTCCATTCCGTTTACTGTCGGCGGTGGTATTCGTACTTTGGATGATTTTAATGCTGTGTTACGCCAAGGCGCGGACAAGGTGTCGGTTAATTCCGCCGCTATTGACCGCCCCGAGCTGTTGAGCGAAGCCGCTTCGCGGTTTGGCAGTCAGTGTGTGGTGCTGGCGATTGATGCCCGCCGCCGCGGTGACGGTTCAGGTTGGGATGTATATAAGCATGGCGGCCGCTTGAATACCGGACTTGATGCACTGGAATGGGCGGTTCGCGGCGAAAAGCTCGGAGCGGGGGAGATACTGCTTACCAGCATGGATTGTGATGGTACAAAAGCCGGATATGATGTGGAATTGACCGCCGCAGTATCCGGGCTGGTTAGTATTCCTGTTATAGCGTCGGGCGGAGCAGGTACAAAGGAGCATTTTGCTGATGTACTTACTGCGGGCAAGGCCGATGCGGCGTTGGCGGCATCGTTGTTCCATTTTCATGAGGTGGATATTTGTGAGTTGAAGGATTATTTGAGCGGGAATGGGATTCCGGTTCGACCTGTAGAGGAATCTTAATATGTCAAAATTTATATACAAGGATGGCGAATGGGACACTTCTTCCCGCACATATGTTATGGGAATACTTAACATAACTCCCGACAGCTTTTCCGACGGCGGAATGTACACCGACCCCGCCGCCGCTCTTGACCGCGCGGTAATGATGGAGCAACAGGGCGCTGACTGTATTGACATCGGTGCACAGTCTACTCGTCCGGGACATGTTCCGATTACTCCGGAGGAGGAGTGGGAACGCCTTTGTCCGGTGCTTGAGATTCTGTGCGGCAAGATTTCCGTTCCAATATCGGTGGACACTTATTTGCCGGAAATTGCCCGTCGGTCGGTGGAATATGGAGCTTCCATCATCAATGATGTGTCGGGTGATGTTGAAAGCGGCATGCTGGAGGTTGCGGCGAGCACAGGAGCGGGAATAATTTCTATGTATTCCGGCGGCGGAGCGGACGACGATGGCGGTAAGCGCAACAGCTTTATATGCATGCTTGATTATTTTCGCCGCATAATGACGGCGGCACAATGCATGGGACTTGCAACGCGGCGTATAGCGCTTGACCCCGGTATAGGATTTGGCAAAAGTCGTCAGGATGACCTTGAAACGTTGGTACAGCTTGAAAAAATCACGGATGAGTGGTGCGAAAATGCTGTTCTTGTAGGCGGCTCACGTAAGCGTGTGATAGATTCATGCTTGGCATTTGACACTTGTCCGGATGAACGGATGTCAGGTACAATAGCTTTACATACTGTTTCGCAGTTTTTTGGTGCCCGCATTTTGCGTGTGCATGATGTGACAGAGGCTGTGCAGGCGGCGAGGGTTACCGATGCGCTTATTTTGACCAAAAACAATGTATAGTCTTGTATTACTAAAGTGAGGGGCAGGGTTATAAAAATGGATAAAATTTATATAAAGGGACTTCGTGTTTACGCTTATCATGGTGTGAATCCGGAGGAAAAGGAAAAGGGGCAGCCGTTTGAGCTGGATATAACACTGCACACTGACTTGAAAAAAGCGGGGGACAGCGATGCTATAATCGATACTGTACATTATGCAAAGGTGACAAAAATGGCGGTGGAGGTTATGCAAAGCGAGAAAAACGATCTCATTGAACGTGCCGCTGCCCGTGTGGCGTACGATATTTTGCGGGGCTTTCCGGTGGAGGAGGTCACGGTGATGCTCAAAAAGCCGCGTGCTCCCGTGGCGGCGGATTTTGAATGTATGGCGGTGGAAATTACGCGGTGTCGGAGTGATTTGACATGAGCCGCGCAGTGATAGGTTTGGGCACCAACATGGGTGACCGCGCGGACAATATTCGCGCCGCGGTTTCCGCACTTGGGTTGCTGCCGAATACCGAGGTGTCGGAGGTGTCAAGGTTTTATGATACATCGCCGGTGGGGTATGAGGACCAGTCGCGGTTTCTCAATGCAGCCGTTGCTGTTGAAACCACTTTGTCGCCCCGTGCGTTGTTGGGGGCTTGTCTTGGCATTGAGGCGGCAATGGGTCGTGTTCGTGTCATAAAAAACGGTCCGCGTGTTGTGGATTTGGACGTCCTTCTGTATGAAAATGTTACAATGTCCGAACTTGAATTAACAATTCCGCATCCCGAATTAGTTAGCCGCGCTTTTGTGCTTGCGCCGCTTCGTGACCTTTACAACGCGGGTTCTGTAACCGATACGGAGTTGGCGGGTTTTGTGGATGTTTTTGACGAACTCGACTCAAAAATGGAGCAATCCGGCGTAATTGCTTATATCATGTAAAAGTTACACAAAATTCGCGGTGGTTGTATGTAAATGTTAGACAAGTATTGATGATTGACAAAAAAATAACGATGGTGTAAAGTTAGTATAGGGAATATTTTCGTTAATGTTGGGTGAAATACCTTGCAGAAAATGGGAATAATTAATTTTACAGCGACATGTCCGGCATCATGCCGGGTCAATCACAGACAGAAAGGATATGGATTTTGAATATGGCTGAACATGCGGCAAAAAGCTCGGCGTATATCGTGGACAGCGTGGAAACGCTTGCCGAGAAAATGAAGGAGATTCGAAAGGCACAGCAAATTTTCGCAACTTATACTCAAGAGCAGGTGGATAAGATTTTTATGGCGGCGGCAATGGCCGCAGGGGGACAGCGTATACCTCTCGCAAAAATGGCGGTGGAGGAAACCGGCATGGGTGTTGTGGAGGACAAGGTGATAAAGAATCAATACGCTTCGGAATATATTTACAACGCTTATAAGGATACAAAAACCTGCGGCGTAGTGGAAGAGGATACCGCTTTCGGTATCCGCAAAATCGCCGAGCCTGTTGGTGTTGTTGCTGCGGTTATTCCCACAACGAACCCCACGTCTACTACAATTTTTAAATCGTTGCTTGCTCTGAAAACCCGTAACGGAATAATTTTCAGCCCGCATCCGCGAGCCAAAGAGAGCACTATTGCCGCGGCGAAGATAGTATATGAAGCCGCCGTGAAAGCCGGCGCACCGGAGGGGATAATCGGATGGATTAATGTTCCGTCGTTGGAGCTTACCAACGATGTTATGAAAAATTCGGATATCATTCTTGCTACCGGTGGACCCGGCATGGTGCGTGCCGCATACTCATCAGGTAAGCCTGCGGTAGGCGTTGGCGCGGGTAATGTTCCCGCGATTATTGAGCGCTCTGCCGATGTTCGTATGGCGGTTAGTTCTATTGTTTTGTCCAAGACCTTTGACAACGGTATGATTTGTGCATCGGAGCAGTCGGTTATTGTGGACGATAAAATTTATGATGCTGTTAAGAAAGAATTTGTGTTGCGCGGATGCTATATTCTCAACGACGCGGAAACCGAAAAGGTGCGTAAAACCATAATCATTAATGGCGGTCTCAATGCTAAGATTGTCGGTCAGTCGGCCTGCAAAATCGCGCAAATTGCAGGTGTTGAGGTTCCGGAAAAGACTAAAATCCTCATTGGCGAGGTCAGCTCAGTTGATGTTGCCGAGGAATTTGCACACGAAAAATTGTCGCCTGTTCTTGCTATGTACCGTTTCAAATCCTTTGACAATGCTATTGCAATGGCGGACCAGTTGGTGAAAGACGGCGGATATGGTCATACCGCTTCGCTTTTCATCAACACTGTCACCGAAAAACAAAAGCAGGCTGAATTTGAAAACGCGATGAAAACCTGCCGTATTGTGATTAACACACCTTCATCCCATGGTGGTATCGGCGATTTGTTTAACTTTAAACTGGCACCTTCGCTCACACTCGGCTGCGGCTCATGGGGTGGTAACTCGGTGTCGGAAAATGTTGGTGTCAAGCATCTGCTCAACATTAAAACGGTCGCTGAAAGGAGAGAAAATATGCTGTGGTTCCGTACGCCTCAAAAGGTATACTTTAAGAGGGGCAGTCTTGGTGTCGCACTTTGCGAGCTTAAAGACGTTTATGACAAACAGCGCGTGTTCATTGTTACCGACGAGTTCTTGTATAATAACGGCTACACAACTTCGATAACAAACGCACTGGATAACATGGGCATTCGTCATACTACCTTCTATAAGGTAGCTCCCGACCCGACTTTGGCAAGCGCGCTGGAAGGCGCGAAGGCGATGACAGATTTTGCGCCGGATTGCATAATAGCTCTTGGCGGCGGCTCGGCCATGGACGCTGGTAAAATTATGTGGACGCTGTATGAGCATCCCGAAGCCGATTTCCTTGACCTTGCTATGCGTTTTATGGATATTCGCAAGCGTATTTACGCTTTCCCGAAAATGGGTGTTAAGGCTGATTTTGTGGCTGTTCCTACATCAGCAGGAACAGGCTCGGAGGTTACACCGTTTGCGGTTATTACCGACGAGAGAACCGGCATTAAGTATCCGCTCGCAGATTATGAGCTGATGCCTGATATGGCTATTATTGACGCTGATTTGATGATGGATATGCCAAAGGGATTGACCTCTGCATCGGGTATTGACGCGATGACTCATGCGCTGGAGGCCTATGTTTCAATAATGGCGAGTGATTACACCGACGGACCGGCGCTTAAATCGCTTAAAATGGTGTTTAATTATCTTCCGGGTGCTTATGAAAATGGTGCCGCCGACCCGATAGCTCGTGAAAAAATGGCGGATGCTTCCACGTTGGCAGGTATGGCGTTTGCCAATGCTTTCCTCGGCGTGTGTCACTCAATGGCACATAAGCTTGGAGCTTATCACCACCTGCCGCACGGCGTGGCGAATGCTCTGCTTATCGGGCATGTAATGAAATTTAACGCTACCGAAAACCCGGTTAAAATGGGAGCGTTTTCACAGTATCAATACCCGCAGGCTTTGGAACGGTATGCTGAAATTGCTTCGTTCCTCGGCATTGATGGTAAGACTGATGAAGTTAAGTTCAATAAGCTGCTGGATAAGATTGAAGGACTCAAGCAGGTTATCGGCATTAAAAAATCCATTAAAGAGTATGGAATAGAAGAGGAAGCGTTCCTTGCTACATTGGATGAGATGACCGAGCTGGCTTTTGACGACCAGTGCACCGGTGCGAATCCGCGTTATCCGCTGATGGCCGAAATTCGCCAGATGTATCTTGATGCTTATTATGGTCTGTAAGTTTGAAAAACAAGTTTTCAAACTTGGAAATTTGAAGGTTTTTGGGTTTGAAAAACCCAAATTTCGCTTCGGCGAAACCACCTCCAAAGTTTCCGCCGGCATAAAAAAATGTCATGATCATAAGTTTATAAAACAAGTTTTCAAACCTGGAAATGCAAGCTTTCAGCTTGGGATAAAAATTGTTTTTGATTGTAATAAACAGGAAATGAGGGGAAATGTTTGAATCTGTCAAATGTAGTTGCTAAAAGATCGGATAAAATGATTTGCCGCGACGGCGATGTTGCTATTAAGGTTTTTGATGAGCATTTTTCGAAGGCGGATGTCCTTAACGAAGCTCTCAATCAGGCGCGGGTGGAAGAATGCGCGCTTAATGTTCCAAAAATTTTGGAGGTTACCAAGATTGATGGGAAATGGGCGATAGCTTATGAGTTCATCGAGGGTAAAACTCTCACCGAAATGATGAACGAAAATCCCGAAAAAATATACGAGTATATTGAATATCTTGTAACTCTGCAAATGCAGGTTCATGCTCAAAAATGCCCGCTGCTGACAAAACTCAAGGACAAAATGCTGCGTAAGATTTCGCAGACAGATTTTGATGCTACAACCCGTTATGAACTCAGCACCCGTCTTGAGGGAATGCCCAAACACAATAAGGTTTGTCATGGTGATTTCCGCCCGAGTAACATCATTGTTACTCCAAACGGCGTGCCGTATATTATCGACTGGGCGCATGTAACACAGGGCAATGCTTCCGCAGATGTCGCACGGACATATCTGCTGTATTTGCTGGATGATAAGAAGGAATGGGGCGAATATTACCTCAAAACCTTCTGCCGGATGAGCGATACTCCGCGCCAGTATATCGAAAAGTGGATTCCGGTTGTTGCCGCATCCCAATCGGTCAAGGGCAAGCCGGAGGAAAAAGAGTTTTTAAGCCGTTTGGCGGACGTTGTTGAATACGAGTAAGTCGATAGATACACGAAAAATCCCATTATGTAATAAAAAATGCGGGAAACGCTTGACAAGCCGGCGTATGTGTGGTACACTGTCATTCGCTGTTCTTCTACAGACAGCAGGTGGGGCTTTCGTCCTATAATGTTTCACGGCCTTGGTCGTATGACGCCTGCCGAGGATGAAAGCGCACATCGCTTTTGCTTGTTCGGGGTTTCCGGACGGTGATATGCAGTTTTTGCGTTTTTTGACTCCTTCTGTATGATGCAGGAGGAGTTTTTTGTTTTTGGGAAACAGTAGATATTGTTTATAGGAGGTGAATTGAATTTGCCAAGTGAGAAAATATTGAAGGAAAAGCAGGCGTATGTCGCTGAGTTGACCGGCGATATTTCGAAGGCGGTGTCCGGTGTCGTTGTTAGCTATAAGGGTATTGACGTTGCGGCTGATACCATGTTGCGCCGTGAGCTTCGTGAGGCCGGTGTTGATTATCGTGTTGTTAAAAACACTATGTTGTCCCGTGCCGCCAAAGATGCGGGTATCGATGGACTCGATGATGTGCTCAAGGGTTCTACCGCGCTTGCTATCTGTAACGACCACACCACTGCTGCCCGGATTCTTGCGAAGCACGCCGAAACCAGCAAAACTTTCGAAATTAAAGCCGGTTTTGTGGAAGGTAAGTCTGTTGACGCTGCCGCTGTGGACGTGTTAGCTAAAATGCCGCCGAAAGAGGTTTTGGTTGCCAAGGCTTTGGGAGGACTTAACGCTCCGATTACCGGATTTGTTTGTGTGCTCAACGCAAATTTGTCCGGTCTCGTTCGTGCTTTGGCTGCTGTTGCTGACCAGAAGGGCGCCTAAGTGCAAGTACATTAAATGTGCTTAATCCGCAGAGGGACTCTGCATGTACACAATAAATTTTAAATTATTTTAGGAGGATTTTTACTATGTCTGATAAGGTTTTAAAAATGATCGAAGATGTCAAAGCATTGACTGTTCTGGAGCTTTCCGAGCTTGTTAAGGCTCTCGAAGAGGAGTTTGGCGTTTCCGCTGCTGCTCCTGTTGCTGTTGCCGCTGCTCCTGTTGCCGGTGGCGCTGCCGCTGCTGAAGAGCAGACCGAGTTCAACGTTGTGTTGGCTGAAGCCGGCGCTAACAAAATCCAGGTTATTAAGGTTGTTCGCGAAATCACTGGCCTTGGCTTGAAAGAAGCTAAGGAAGTTGTTGATGGCGCTCCTAAGGCTGTTAAAGAAGGCGTTTCCAAGGATGAGGCTGCTGAAATTCAGAAGAAACTGGAAGAAGCCGGCGCTAAAGTCGAAGTTAAATAATTTTAGTTTTGCTAAAATGAACCCAACCGAAAAATCAATTGGTTTTTCGGTTGGGTTTTTCTGTGGGAATGTGTTATAATTACATTCAAGGAAAGGGTGGTTGAATTTATGGACAAGCCAAAAGTTATATCATTCACAATTCAACATGAAGGTTTTTGTTTTCTTGGTATTGAAAACCTCGTTACAGAAAACGCAGATTTCGGAGCGTTTTGGGGTAATTTTTTTGATAAAGGTGGGTATGAAAAAATCGACCCTTATCAAAAAGACCAAAATTGTATTAACGTATGGTTTAATAAGACTCCTGAAGAAAAAATTTACTGCCAAGGAAAAATTGTTAATGAAGTGCCCGAAGCGCCACAGGGTTACACATTGACAAAATTTCCTGCAAGCGAATATCTTGTTACCACTACCGAATGGTTGCCCTCATATGAGGAAACCATGCAGCACATAAACCACGATTATTATAAGAACGCACAAGTTCCCCAAGGATATACAAAATGCAACGAAACTGACAATGGAATCTTCCTCATAGAACGCTGGGGGGAGAAAACCAAAGACGGATACAGATATGAATTTTGGGTTCCAATTAAAAAAATATAACCCAATTTAATAAGCGTTTTCTGTAACAATACATTCCACACAGCTTTCGCAGAAAGTGTAGTGCGTTACACCTGTCACGTTTTTTTGTGGCAGGTGTTTCTTTATGCTTCCTTATGTGAACGCGCCTTTTATTACCGTTCCTTTTTCGGGGGTTGGATCATATAATGTCAATAGGTTTTAAACTTACTATACATAAGACTGAGGAGACTATGCCAATGACAAACAACTATATATGGGCGGGTTCGTGTGATTCCTGCCGTGATTATGTTGCCCCGCAGTGGGAAATTCCCGCGTTGCCGGATAACGGCAGTGCGGATGGAAGCATAACTATTCCCGACCCTGTTCCTGCCACAGAAACTGAAATGGAAGTACTTCCAAATATGGACGACATGTCATTTTCACCGAATATGATGATGCCGGATATGGGTGGGGTGGCTTTCCCTCCAGGCATGATGATGCCCGACATGGGCGGGATGGCTGTAAACTTGAACGAACCCGAAACATTGTCAAATCCGATTTACACACCCGGATATCTCCGCGAGCATATCGGAAGATGGATGCAGGTGGAATTTCTTATCGGCGACTCGCTGACCCGGCGTGACGGGCGGCTGATAAAGGTCGGTGCGAGCTATATTGTTCTCCAATCTGCCGAATCAGGGAATATTGTTATAGGCGATATTTATACCATTAAATTCGTCACGATTTTTAATGATTCCGATATGTCCGATATTTACCGGTAATATATGATGCGAAGCTGTACCGCGATAAATAAAAATCGCGGTATGGCTTTTTTATTTCATGGCAGAGTATTTACTATTTTATCCAAAAATCAAAGAGAAGAACCTGTTATTCTGAGGCTTTGCCGAAGAATCTTGTGGGCACATCAACCCTTCTCTAATCTGAAACGAGCTTTGTGCCCACGCAAAAACGCATTCGCGTTTTTCGGAAGCGGGATGAATCTTAGACCAAATCGGATACAAAATGCCAACTTAAAGCTCCTTCGCGTTGCCCAGTATGACCATTTTCAGCTTTCTGCGTTACATTTTAAAAGTAAATTATTTGAGCTATCTATTGAAAGATTTCGAATTTTGATGTATAATGTCACACTGAACCACATGTGAGAGGAATGGTTATAGAATTGGAACAATATATAATAATCGGACTTTGTTTTGCAATCCTTGTGTTGCTTGTTGTAATTTTGACGCAAATCGGCAAGAATAAAAAAGGCAATGATAAAAAAGAATTTGTTATGCGCCTTGATATGCTGCGCGATAATATATCGGGAGAATTTGAGCGCAATCGTCGTGATACCGGTGCGGCACAGGGAGAAATGCGGGAGGAAATCAGGAAAAATCTCGGTTCTATCTCGGACAAGCTTGTTGAGATGACCCGTGAAAATGCCGAAAACCGTTTGCGGTTGAGCGAAACTCTCAGTGAATCGCTGAATACCATCCGCAAAAATAACGAGGAACAAAATGAAAGACAGGGGCAAAAGCTTACCGTGGCTATAAAGCTTATGCAGGACAGCAATGAGAAGCGGCTTGACCAAATGCGCGCAACGGTTGATGAAAAGCTGACCTCAACACTTAATACACGTTTGGACAGCTCCTTCAAAACCGTGTCGGAGCAGCTTGAAAACGTATATAAATCACTTGGCGAAATGAAGGAGCTTTCGGGCGGCGTGACAAACGGCGTAAATACTCTGAACCGCATGATGTCTAATGTTAAGGCGCGCGGGATGTGGTCGGAGGTACAGCTTGAAAGCTTGCTTGACCAAACTATTCCCGGCATGTATGAACGCAACTATGCTCCGCGCGAAAGCTCTCGTGAGCGCGTGGAATTTGCTATACGTATCCCGTCGGGAGAGGATGGCAGTATCACATATTTGCCGGTTGATTCCAAGTTCCCGCTGGAGGATTATATCCGTTTGTGTGATGCCGCCGATGCCGCTGATGCCGAGGGGGTTAAGGCCGCGCGCCGTGATTTGGAAAAACGTATTTGGAGCGAAGCGTGCGATGTCAAAAAATATATCAATGTTCCCGCTACTACACCTTATGCTATTCTATATCTGGCAACAGAGGGGCTTTATGCTGAAATTGCTTCCCGCAGCGCGGCGCTGGTCAACCGTATTCAGCAGGAATGCGGAGTAATGATTGCGGGGCCGGTGACGATTACCGCGTTGCTTAATTCGTTGTTAATGGGCTATCGTGCGGTGGCTATCAACGAAAAGGCCAATGAGGTGCGCCAGCTGCTTGCTGCCGCGAAAAAGCAGTATTCAATGTTCGGTGATGTTCTTGAAACCGCTAATCGCAAGATTAATGAAGCAGGTAAGGCGCTTGGCAAGGCGCAGGACCGCAACCGGATTATTCAGAAAAAGCTGAAGCTTGTTGAAACTATTGATTCTGCCGAGGCGGACAGGTTGCTTACTTTGCCTTCCGGCGAGGATGTTTTTGATCCATCATCTGACGATGGGGACGAATAGCGGTAATATTTAAATACAGAGAGGAGGCGTTGTATGAATGCACAAATTTCCGGACTTAATCCCGAAAGAATAGTGCTTCCAGGCGGGTTGAGGGTGCTTTTTCTGCCGATAGCAGATGCACGCTCGGCTACAGTTGGTGTTTGGGTGGCGGCCGGTTCCCGCCATGAATCGGAGAATGAACGCGGTGTTTCTCATTTTATTGAGCACATGCTGTTTAAGGGAACTGCCCGGCGGTCTGCACGGGACATTTCCGAGGAAATGGATTTGCTGGGCGGGGGATTGAACGCTTTCACCGCGAGGGAAAATACGCATTATTACGCGCATACGCTCGCAGAAAACGCGGAAAAAGCCATGGATATTCTGTGTGATATGCTGACCGCGCCACGGCTTGATGCCGGGGATATAGTGTTGGAACGTGGTGTAATTTTGGACGAAATTGCCATGTATGAGGATTGCGGCGATGAAGTGGCGGCTGATGCGATGTTTGCGGCGGTATGGCCTTCCTCGCAAATGGGCAGCCCTATCTGCGGCACGCCCGAAACGGTTAGCTCGCTGTGCCGTGAGGATATGGTTGATTATATGCGCCGTCATTATACGCCGGAGCGTATGGTTGCAGTGGTTGCAGGCGGGTTTGACCGCAATGCAATGCTGGAGCTGTTGAGCGCTACATTGGATGCGATTCCGCGCGGCAAGGGAATGCCGGTCGCTGATGTGCCGGAGTTTGTGCCGGCTGTGGTTTTGACAAAAAAGGAATTTGAACAAACAAGTCTGATTGTCGCTATGCCCGGTTATCCGCGCGGCGATTCGCGCAGATATGCAATGTCGGTGCTGAATTACATCACCGGCGGTGGAGCATCGTCACGGTTGTTCCAGAGGTTGCGCGAGGAGCTGGGGTTGGCATATTCGGTGTACAGTTCTAATTATCCCGGTATTGAAGCGGGAATTTTCACTATTTCAGCGTCGTTTTCCGCCGACCGTCAGGAGCAGGTGCTTCATGAAATCGATGCCGTGCTGGATGATATAACACGGAATATCACCGGTGATGAATTTGAACGTGCCCGCGCGCAGGTTAAGGCTTCCATTATCATTGGAATGGAAACGGTTTCGTCCAAAGCTGGTCACATCGGACAGATGGAGCTTTTTGAACAGCGGCAGAGAGAGCCGTCGGAGATATTGGCGGCATTGGATGCTTTGACGTTGTCGGAGGTGAACGCGCTGGCAAATGAGCTGTTTAACGCTCCTCGTGCCGTTTCGGTTGCGGGAGATATAAAATCGCAGGAATTTTATGCGCCATTTTGTCACACACTTTGTGATTAGGGGAGTGGACATGGCGCGTTGATAATGTAAAAGATTGTCATTCTGAGCCTGCGAAGAATCTTTCTAAATTTATCTCACTTTCGAAAAATGCGAACGCGTTTTTACACATATTGCGAAAAAGATTCTTCGCTTTGCTCAGAATGACAGGTTACGAAAAACGCCTAAGCGTTTTTGCATGGGCACAACGCTTGTTTCATACTCGATAAGGGATAATGTGTCCATAAATTCGCAATGTTCAGAAAAACGCGAATGCGTTTTTGCATGGGCACAACGCTTGTTTCATACTCGATAAGGAATAATGTGTCCATAAATTCGCAATGTTCAGAAAAACGCGAATGCGTTTTTGCATGGGCACAACGCTTGTTTCATACTTGATAAGGAATAATGTGTCCATAAATTCGCAATGTTCAGAAAAACGCGAATGCGTTTTTGCATGGGCACAACGCTTGTTTCATACTTGATAAGGAATAATGTGCCCACAATCAGTTTGAAAGATAGAAGGTTTTTAAAAATGCGGAATAAAGTTAAAAGACGGAAAATTCGCCCGGGAAGAGTGGTTGTTTTAGTGATTGCAGTTGTTGCTGTGGTCGGCGGTATAATATGGGCGCTAAGCATGTTGTTATCATCTGCCCCGGAATCGCCGGATACCATTCCCACGGAAAGCTCTGCGGAGGATACTTCTGTGGTGACAACTGCGAACGAAACAACAACTATTGATAGAACGTCAGCAGGCACCGTTGCTACAACGCGAAAAACCGAGGGCAGCACTGTGACAACAGCTGCAACAGGCGGATATGTCCAGCCCGCGGGCAGCGTGTGGAACCTCAAGCTGATAAACAAGTGGAATGTTTATGATGAAAAATACACACAATCGCTGGCGGCATATCCCGGCGGGTGGCAGGTTGATTCTCATATGGTGGATGACCTTACCGCTATTATGGCCGCGGGGAAAAAGTATAATTTGCGTATTTGCTCGGCGTTTCGCACGGTTAAAAGGCAAACCGAGCTGTTTGAACGTCAGGTTGGCAGAGTTAAGAACGCTAACGCTGGTATTACACAGGCGCGGGCGGAGGAAATCGCTTCCACAAGTACCGCGCGGCCATATAACAGCGAGCATCATCTTGGCCTTGCAATAGATTTCTTTTTTTATGATTATACAGATATTTTCGAGGCCTATGCGAACACTGAGGCTTACGAGTGGATGATGGAGAATTGCGCGGAGTACGGGTTTATTCTTCGCTATCCCAGGGATAAGATGGACATTACCGGTGTGATGTTTGAGCCTTGGCACTACCGGTACGTGGGAAAGGAGGTTGCACGCGAGATTATGAGCCGCGGGCTGACACTTGAGGAATATCTGGAGGAGAAAGGTTTGTAAGTGTAATTTTTTTAAGTTTAGCATTGATAAAGAAAGGTATGGATATAATTATGAAGAAAAATATGTCAACATTTAAAATCACAATGGGTGCACTGTATGTAGCGCTTTTTGCTGCATCATCTAATATTCCGTTTTTGTCCGCTATACATCTGATACCGGGTGTGCCGCTGACGTTGCAGACGTTTTTGATAGCGATGATGGGGTTGACGCTTGGTACACGCGGCGCAATGATGGCATATTCGGCGGTAATGATGCTGACGGTTGCCGGTGTTCCGATGATGTCGGGCGGCAGAGGAGGCGTGGCGGTGCTGTTTGGTCCGACGGGCGGGTACATTATCGGCTTTTTTGCGCTCGCGTTAGTTCTTGGGCTTTATGCCGATTATGGTATGCCGCGGCTCGCTTCACGGAAGCTGTGGGGAATGTCTTTGCATGTGCCGGTATCGTTTGTCGTCGGAATCGCCGGGATAATGCTTGATTATCTCTGCGGGTCAATCGTGCTTGTAATATATGGCGGCAGGGCGTGGACTGCGCTGCCGACGGTGTTTATGTCTAATATGGCGTTTTTGCCGGGTGATATGATTAAAATTGGCATGGCATCGGTGATATCGCTGG
>JGI994J12354_10002537_pt1 | contig 17699 bp, 14 predicted proteins | sample IntmicLarv3ML3BL_FD_12354 | JGI IMG/M metagenome (IMG submission 12354) | reverse complement strand
GGGGGGGGGGGGGGTGATTTGGTAAAATGAAAGAGAATAGTTTAGGAGACGTAAATTATGAAACTAAAAAAATTCGATTTCAAATTACCAAGAGAAGAAGTGCGAAAGAAAAAAATAATGTTCACAATTATTAGTGTTATAGTGCTTATTCTAATAGTAACGATAGTAAGCACATTCGCATACTATCAGAGTATAGAAAATCAAAATCCAATTAATACAAGTGTTGGAGAGTTTTCTAGTGGAGACATAATATTCGCAGTAACTATTGATGGATTACCATCAAATGCATTTCCTCTCAAAAACACTGGTTATAGAGCAGAATCTGTAACATGTGATAAAGGGGCAAGTGGAACATGGGATAACAATTTATGGAATATAAAGATAAGTAATTTAACTCAAGGTAAGACAACTTGTAATATCGCATTTATAAATGAAATGGGAACACTTGCATATGAAATAAAACAACAAGGTGGAGGGGATAGTGCAATAGAAGCAAAAGGAAATCCTATGTTTAATACAGTTCCAACTGCTGCTACTTCAGGAATATATGCAACAGAGGATGAATATGGAACAAGTTATTATTATAGAGGAGAGCGAAACTCACTAAATAATAATTTAATATTTGCCGGATTTCAATGGAAAATAGTGAGAATCAATGGAGATGGAAGTATAAGAATAATATATAATGGAACAGAAGCACAATTTAATAGTGCGAGTACGATGAATACAACAGGTACAGATACCCAAATTGGAACTAGCCAATTTAATATAAGCTATAATGATAATAAATATGTAGGATATATGTTTGGAGGGTCTAATGGGGTGGCTTCAACATCAAGAGCACAAGCCGTAACTAATCAAACAAATAGTACAATAAAAACATATATAGATGCGTGGTATGTAAATAATATAGAAACACAAGGAACAACAGTAACAAGCTTGCTCGCAGATAACTTATTTTGTAATGATAGACAACTAGGTCGAGAATATCCTGGAGCCCTAACAGGTGGAAGTGGATGGAATGGAACCGGATTTGGAACAACTCTTACTTATTACGCACCATACTATAGACATTACTCAAATAGAAGTAAGCCAACACCAACTTTAAAATGTGCACAAAAAAACGATCGGTTTACAGTGAACGATGTAAGTATAGGAAATGGCTCATTAACATATCCCGTGGGATTGATAAGTGTTGATGAAATAGCCTATGGAGGAACTACACTGGAATATTATGATGCAAACCAATATTTATCAAATTCACAGTCTTTTTGGAGTATGTCACCATATGAACTTGATGGAAACAACCTCGCTTTCGTGTGGATTGTATATCCACCTAACTATGCGAGCAGAAATTATGTCTACAACAATCTTGGTGTTCGGTCTGTACTAAATTTAAAATCAGATATTAAAATATCGACTGGTGATGGCTCAACATCTAATCCCTTTGTAGTAATTTCTAATTAAATATCTTTTTTTGACAAGATGTGTAAAAAATACACTATAATAATTGCGAGCCATTCTTGGTGGTGATATACTTAAAATGAAGATAAGGTAGAGTGTGTCTTTTAGTTAAAAAGTGTGGAGGTATTTATGAAGAAGAGAGCTTTTGATGAGAAAAAATATTTAGAATTACAATCTAAAGAAATATTAAACAGAATCGAAATGTTTGATAACAAATTATATTTAGAATTTGGTGGGAAATTATTTGATGATTATCATGCATCACGTGTTTTACCAGGGTTTAAGCCAACAATTAAAATAGAATTGTTACACAAACTAAGAAAAAAAGCAGAAGTTATTTTTTGTATTAATGCAAAAGATATAGAAAAGCATAAAATTAGAGCAGATTTTGGAATCACATATGATTTAGAAGTTTTAAGATTAATTGATAATTTAAGAAGCATGGATATTTCTGTAAATAGTGTTGTAATCACCCAGTTTACTGGTCAAAGTGCAGCTGATAATTTCCGAAAAAAACTGGAAAATCGAAATATCAAGACTTATATACATACAATTACTAAAGGGTATCCAACAGATGTTGATGTGATTGTTAGTGATGAGGGGTATGGTGCCAATGCATATATTGAAACAACAAAACCTTTAGTGATAGTGACCGCTCCAGGCGCAGGAGGTGGAAAACTCGGAACTTGTTTGTCACAACTATATCATGAATACAAAAGAGGAATTCATGCAGGATATGCAAAATTTGAAACATTCCCAGTATCTAATTTACCATTAAAACATCCAATAAACATCGCGTATGAAGCTTCAACTGCTGATTTAAAAGATGTTAATATGGTTGATTACTTTCATCTAGAAGCATACAATGAAACAAGAATAAATTACAATCGTGATTTAGAAGTGTTTCCAGTTTTAAAAGGGATATTAACTAAAATATCAGGAACAAGTATGTATAAATCACCAACTGATATGGGTGTAAATATGATTGGCGATTGTATCATTGATGATGAAGTAGTAAAAAAAGCATCAAGAAAAGAGATAATTAGAAGATACTATCGTAGTATGTGTGATAGTAGAAAAGGTATTATTGAAGAAGATGTACCGACTAGAATTAAAGTATTAATGGATGAGCTTAGTATTACAATTGAAGAATATCCAGTAGTTAAAACATCGTTGAAAAAAAGTGAGAAAGAAAGTTTACCAGTTATTGCTTTAGAATTGCCTAATGGAAAAATTGTAACTGGTAAACAAACTGATGTAATGACTCCTGCTGCAAGTGTAGTAATAAATGCAATAAAGCAGATGGCAAAAATAAAAGATGAAATTCATCTCTTAGCACCACTTGTAATAGAACCAATGTTAGATATAAAATCTAGGTTATCAGATAATGGTAACTATCTATTGAATCTACAAGATGTAATTGTTGCACTTAGCATAAGTGCTGCCACAAATCCAATGATTGAACTAGTATTAAAACAATTAAGCAAACTAAAAAGCTGTGATGCTCACTCAAGCCATCTAATTCCAGCTGTTGATGAACAAAAACTTCGTGAGTTAAAGATTAATTTAACAAGTGAACCAAAATATTTTACTAATAATTTATTTTTTGATAATTAAAAGGTTGAATATGCCTTTTTTTCTTTAAAAAAATGTATTTACTTTGATATACAAGTAAGGTAGAATAATTTTTATCAAAAAAGGAAGAGAGATTAAGTATGAACAACGACAAATTAGAAATGATACTAGCATTTTACATAGGCAATATGGAAGAAGATGTTTATGCAAAAATGATAGATAGTATAATATCTGAATCAACATTAATGCCAGTTTTGTATGCTATATTAACACCAGTTTTATATTCCTTAAAAATTGGCGATTTGTGCGAAGTTGTTAAGGACTATGTGATACAAAAAATAGAAAATACATCTCGAATAGAAATAGAAAAATGGCTATCTACACTAAGAAACTATAGAAAAGAAGAATTGCTTTTGGAAATAACAAGATTAATTGATGAAAGAAATTCAGAGGAGCTCGCAAGATTAAATCTTGACCGAGAAAGTCTTGATAAAATGCATCAAAATAAAATTGCTGAATTAGTTAAACGAGAAAACATAGAAATAAATGCTGTTAAGCAAGTGATTTTCGATAACATACTTAGAATAAGAAAAAGCAATACTTTTGCCTTTTGGACACTTCTTTACACGATATCAGCAATAATAATACGCATTGTTATAAAAAGCGAGTTCTTAATCAGTCTTTTTTCAGAAACTGCAATAAACACTATAACAAAAATATCTTCGCTTCAACTTCTTTCTTTAGTAGTATTTGTCGTAATTGCTGCTAGACAACAAAAGAACAATACTTATATTGTTAAAACCAATGAAGTGCTTAGAAAAGCTCTTGAAACAGAAAAAAAACATCTTAAAACGCATATTAAAGGACTTGAATTAGAACGAAAATATGATTTAGAGCAACATGATGACAAAGTAAGTCACAAGAGGGAAGAAATAGCTAGTAAATTTACAGCAACTGACTTAGAATTAGTATTCATACAAGAACTATTATTAGATATTTTATTTGAAGAACAAAAACTGCTAAACTCAGGGTTAGTGATAAATGAAGAAGAGAGAGCTTTTAGCATAAAACCTATTGACGAAAATGTGTAAAATAGATTATAAAATCTATTTTTTTTTGTATATCACTTTACTTTTTATTCCTATTTAGGTAATATAGTGGTAGACAGCGGCACAAAGTGGAGGAAAGTGGGGGATTTCTATGTACATGGGCGAGTATCATCATAATATTGATGAAAAAGGAAGAATGATAATTCCATCAAAACTACGTAGTGAACTAGGTGAAAAATTCATTGTTACACGTGGTTTAGAAAAATGCCTTTATGTATATTCTATAAGTGAATGGGAGCAAATAGTTGGTAAGTTAAAAACTCTACCTTTTACCAAAAAAGCTGCCCGTACATTTATTAGATCATTTTTCTCTGGTGCTGTTGAATGTGAATTCGATAAACAAGGTCGAATTAACATTACCTCCCCATTGGTTAGTTACGCCGATTTAACTCAAAAATGCGTTGTAATCGGCGCAAATGACCGTATTGAAATATGGAGTGAGGATAATTGGAATGTCTTTTTAGATGAGAGTGCAAACGAAATTGAAGACATTGCCGAAAATTTATTTGGAGACGTAGATTTTTGATGGAACATTACAGTGTATTAAAGCATGAAGCTATCGAAAATTTATGTATAGATGAATCAGGCATATACGTAGATGCAACTCTAGGATATGCTGGGCACAGCGAAGAAATATTGAAAAGAATAAAAAGGGGCTTTCTTTTCGCCTTTGATCAAGATCAAGTGGCAATTGAACATAGTGAAAAAAAATTATCTAATATCGGCACAAACTTCCAAATTTTTCATTCAAACTTTGTTAACATGATTGAGTGCTTAAAAAATGTTGAAGTAAATTTAGTCGATGGAATCTTATTTGATTTGGGATTTTCATCCCCACAAATTGATGATACAACTAGAGGATTCAGCTTTATGAGAGATGCAGAACTTGACATGAGAATGGATCAAAGACAAGAAATAAGTGCTAAAACAATCGTGAATAACTATAGTTATGAGCAGTTAGTCAATATATTTTTCACTTATGGTGAAGAAAACAAAAGTAGAGACATTGCTAAAAAAATAGTTAACGCAAGAGAAAAAAAAGAAATTGATTCAACATTAGAATTAGTTGAAATTATTAAAAATGCGGTTGGTGCTAAATACTTTAATTTAAAACATCCTGAAAGAAATATCTTTCAAGCAATCAGAATTGAAGTAAATAGCGAACTAAAAGTTTTAGATGAAATATTACCAAAAGCTATTGAAATTTTAAAACCTGGTGGCAGAATATGTGTAATAACATTTCATTCTCTAGAAGATAGAATAGTAAAACAAATATTTAGAAAATATTCTGAAGTAAATGATATGCTCAAAGGCTTACCAAATATTCCAGATGAATACAAACCAATTATCAAATTGGTTCACAGAAAACCACTTCTTCCTAGTTTGGAAGAAATAAATGAAAATAGTCGCTCAAAGAGTGCAAAACTTCGAGTAATTGAAAGGATATGAAAATATGAAAAAAGTAAGAAAAATCAAATTATTAAAAGGTGAAAAATTATTATATCTGCTTATTCTTACTTTGATTGTTTTAATTCCTGTTGCAAGTGTTTATTCAAAAGCTAAGATATCTGAAACGAACATTCAAGTAGAACAACTTAGAGGAAGAATATCAAAGCAAGTTAGGTTAAATGAATCATTAAACATGAAAATCAATGAATTAGCATCACTAGATAAAATACATGAAGTTGCAAGTGAGTTTGGATTATCTTATAATAATGATAATATCAAAGTTATAAAATAAGGATGTGTGAAGCATGAAAAAGAAAAACAATACAGTAAAACTTAATAAGTTCTTTTTACTAGGTGTTGTTTTTTTATTTGTTGCCATTGTAGTCAAGCTTTGTTATGTAGCTCTCTCTGCAAAGGTGGATGACATAGATTTAAAAGCTTTTGCAGATAATCGAAATACTGCCAAGCAAACACTTTATGCAAAAAGAGGTAGCATTTACGATATAACGGGAGAAATACTTGCCCAAAGCGTTAATTCTTATACTGTTATTGCTTTTTTAGCAGAGGCAAGAACAACTGATTTAAACAATCCTCAGCATGTTACCAAAAAGGAAGAAACTGCAAAGAAATTAGCACCAGTAATTGGAACTAGTGAGGAGAGAATACTAGAATTATTGCAATTTAGCAGATATCAAGTGGAACTTGCTAGAGGGATTACAGAACTTACTAAAGAAGCAGTAGTTTCCCTAGATTTAGATGGTATCGGCTTTGTTGCAACATCCAAAAGATATTATAAAATGAGCAACTTTGCTTCATATACTATTGGTTATGCAAGAAAAGATGATGCAGGAGAAATGAAAGGATATATGGGAATTGAATCAGTATTCAATGATACTCTAAAAGGGCAAGATGGATACCGAGAATATCAAAGGGACGCTTATGGATACCAAATACCAAATACTCCAGCTTATACACCAGTAGAGCCAATTGATGGAAGTGATGTCTATTTAACTATTGATAATCAAATTCAAATTATTGTGGAAAATGCTTTGAAAAATTTAAAAGATTACCAGATGGATTGGGTAACTTTGACATTAGCCGATGCCAAAACAGGTGCAATTGTAGCAACCGCATCAACTGAAACATTTGATTTGAATACTTTAAATGGATTAGAATCTTACACTCATCCTCTAGTAGCTCATTCTTATGAACCTGGAAGTACAATGAAAGTTTTTTCATTCCTTGCAGCTATTGAAGATGGTAAGTATGATGGTGCAAAAAAATTTCAGTCTGGAACATATGAGGTAGCAGATGTAACAATTAAGGATTCTAATAGTGCGGGGTGGGGAGTTATAAGTTATGATGAGGGATTTAATCGTTCATCAAATATTGCTGCAACGCACCTTGCACTTGCTTTAGGAACAGACAAACTAAAAACGTATTATAGAAATGCTGGTTTTGGTTCAAGAACCGGAATTGCTCTTCCAGGAGAACTACCAGGAATAATAGACTTTAAATATCAAACTGAACTAGCAAATGCTTCATTTGGACACGGTATAACAGTAACCCCAATTCAGCTGATTCAAGGATTTACAGCCATTGCAAATGATGGAGTAGTAGTAAAACCTTATATAGTTGATAAAATAGTTGACCAAGATGGAAATATTACATTTCAAGCCAAAAGAGAAGAACTAAACCGTATAGCATCATCTGCTTCGACAAAGCAAATGAAAGAAATGATGAGTGATGCTGTAACAAGTGGTTTAACAGATGCTAAATATTACCAAAGTGATATTGTATCAGTAATTGGAAAAACTGGAACTGCTCAAATTGCTGAGGGAGGAAGATACTTAACTGGAAAATACGATTATATTCGTAGTTTTGCTGGATTATTTCCAAAAGAAGATCCACAATACATTATCTATATTTCCGCAAGAAAATTTGTTGGGCCTTACACTGAAATATCTAATGCAGCAAAAACAGTGATTGAAGAAGTTGCCAAAATCAAAAATATATCGGATGAAAAATCCGCATTAGATGAATCGAAAATAATAGAAATGAAAAACTATATTAGTAGTGATATTTTAATAACTAAAGAAGAACTTGAAAATAGAGGACTTAAAGTTTATACTATCGGAACGGGTTCTAAAATAGTTAATCAATATCCATTAAAAAATACTAAAGTGATTTTTGGTAGCAAAGTATTTTTATTAAGCAATAACTTTGATTATAAAATGCCAAATATGATTAACTGGACCTCTAGTGAAGTTCGAACATATTGCAATTTAATTGGGTTAAAAGTTAATTTTGAGGGATTTGGCTCTGTAATAGAACAAAGTATAGATATTAATAATAATATTAATCCTGATGATACACTAACAATAAAATTATCAAACTAAAAACGAGGGAAATATTCCTCGTTTTAATATGAAAAAATTTATCTAATTGGTATTAACAAAATTTGTCCAATAGCTAAACGATCACTAGTCAAATTATTTAATCGCTTAATTTCATCTACTGTAGTATTATGCATATTAGCGATACTCCACAAGGAATCACCAGACTTAACAATATATTCAAAATTTTCAAAACCCTCGCCAGATACAGGGATTAATAGCTCTTGACCAATACTAAGTAGATTACTAGTTAAACCATTAAGTCGTTTGATTTCATCAACTGTAGTATTATGTCTATTGGCAATACTCCAAAGTGAGTCACCAGATCTAACAATATATTTAATTGTTGTTGCTCTTGGAATAATCAGTCGCTGCCCAATTTGAAGAATATCACTAGTTAAATTATTAATATCTATTATTGCAGTTGTACTAGTTGAAAACTTTCTTGCGATTGAAGATAATGTATCTCCAGCAACCACAGTATATACAGTTAAACTTGGATCAGGAATTTCAATACTAACTCCTGGGACAAATAACTGTTGTCCAATGGCTAGATTAGTTGAAGTCAATTTATTAATTCTTACTAACTCATCAACTGTAGTTTCAAATTTTTTAGCAATGCTCCACAAAGAATCACCAGACTTTACAACATAAACGATGTTTCCAGCGGGCGGACTAGGTTCAACATTTTCTCCTGGAATTAATAGTTGTTGACCAATTGATAAAGAAGTTGAAGTCATATTATTAAGCATCATTATAGCATCAACTGTTGTATTAAATTTATTTGCAATAGCCCATAGAGAATCACCAGCTTTAACAACATATTTAATATTACCAGATCCAGGAGGATTATATGTATAATTCATAAATTGCATTACAGCTTTAACAACCGCTTCTGCATAAATATCCCAATATTTTTGTAGCTTAGCAATATCAGTGTTATTATCTAAAAAACCATATTCAACAATAGTAGTTGCAGTATTCTTAGTATCCCTCATTATATAATAATAATCTTTAGTTGGATCATCTGGAAGAGTTCTTTGATAAACGCTACGCTTTTTTTGTCCTGCACGACCTAATTCATCTAAAATAGTCTGTGCAACTTCTGGTGTATTACGAAGTGCATATATTACCTCAGCCCCCTCACCACCACCAGCATTAATGTGATTAGAAATAACTATGACATCAGTTGTATCGCCAAAGGGAGTAACCATTCTTTTTATTCTCTCTTCACGACTAAGTGTTTCATCACTAGTTCTTGTCATAGCAACAGGAACACCCATTTCACGAAATCGATTATTCATATATTGTGATATTTTAAGCGTAAATTCTTTTTCTATAATTGAACTAGATACAGCTCCTGGGTCATCACCACCATGGCCAGCATCAATTACTAGTGCTCTAAATTTTGCAAGACCACCACATATTGCTAAAGGTGAATACAGATAAACTAGAGCACTCCACGTATTTCTACCAACTATTCCATCAGCTGTTAGCTTATTATTGATTTGAAAAGCCTTAACACTTGATTGTGTTTTGCTATCAAAATTCCCACTTATATTTCCATCATAAAATAACAGTTGGACTAAACTTTGTTGTAACATTCTAACATATTCACCACTATCACCTAAACGAATAGTTGGGAAATTTAAAATCGAACCATCATTAGGTATATTAAAAATATCTGTTGCAACAAATAACATCTCCCAAGTTTGTTCATCAATAATTCCAGTTTCTTCTAATCCATAAGCACTTTGAAAATTTTGTGCAGCAACTTTAGTCGAATAATCAAAGCTTCCAGTAATTGAACCAGCAAAAAAATTTAAAGCTTTTAATTTTTCTTGTAAAATTAAAACCTCATTTCCACTATCATACTCTCTAATTTCTGGATAATCATAGTGAGTAGTCTCACCATTATTTAAATCAGATTCACTAAGCTCAAATTTGTTAAAATCGTAATCATTCACATAAATTCTCCTCATCTATTACATTATTAGTATATTTAAATCAAAAGAAATTGTTACAAATGCCCGCACTTGTGAATATACTAAAAATAGAAAAGAGTGATAATTAATGGCTAGTGGAAATTTAATAATTCAAATTTATGCCGATAATGAAGCAAACCCAGTTAAGGATGCTCAAGTAACAATAACTGCAGATAACTATCAAAAAACGTATTTCAGTGATGAATCAGGGAAGATAGTGATAAATAATTTATCAGCACCAGATAAAATGTATTCGATGTACCCTCAAAATGAAGTTAGGCCGTATAGCACGTATAATTTAAAAGCTGAAAAACAAGGGTTACAAACTACATTCATTAATAATGTAGAAGTAATGGATGGACAAACATCTATTCAAAGCATCTACATGTCTTCAAATCCAATTAAAAGAGTATATGCAGATATTATAAATCTTCCAGGACACAGTTTATGGGAAAATGATCCAGGAAAAGTTTCTGAAGACTTATTCTCAGAAGAACGAGCTTTTCCAGAAGTATTGATTCCTGAATATATAATAGTTCATGATGGAATTCCATCTAATACAAATGCCTCAAATTATATTGTAAGATTTATTGACTATATTAAAAATGTTGCATCAAGTGAAATATATTCAACATGGCCTAAGGAAGCAATAACTGCAAATGTCCATGCAATAGTATCTTTCACCTTAAATAGAATATTTACTGAGTGGTATAAATCAAGGGGCTACAACTTTACAATAACCTCATCTCCTCAATATGATCAGTATTATGTTCATAATCGGACAATTTATCAAAGCATATCTAATGTAGTGGATGAAGTATTCTCCAAATATATTAGAATATACAACAACCAATTTCCATTCTTTGCGCAATATAATGATGGAATTAAAACAAATAACCCTGGATGGTTAAGTCAGTGGGGGTCAAAAGAAAAAGGCGATCAAGGGTATAGTGCATTAGAAATCCTTAAATATTTTTATACAACCAACTTAGAATTAGTTGAGGCTGATGAAATAATCGGACTTCCATTATCATTCCCAGGATATAATTTAAAAAATGGAATGTGTGGTGAAGCAATTTACAAAATTCAAAACGAATTAAATAAAGTCAGTGGAAGCTATCCTGCTATTCCTAAAATAATTCCAGCAAATGGAAAATTTGAAAAAAGTACAGAGGATAGTGTTAGAAAATTTCAAAGTGTGTTTAATATTCCAGTAACTGGTATCATCAACTTTGCAACATGGTACGAAATATCCTATAAGTTTATTGCGGTATCAAGAATGATAGATGGAATAAGTAGATAAAGAAAAATTAAAAAAGCTATACAATTTAATATTAAGTTGTATAGCTTTTTACTTGAATTAATTTGATTTTAACATTCTATTAATTAGTTTTGAACTAACAGCTGAATTTAATTTTTCGAACTCATTAGTTTTATTATTCTTAATATTTAATGATTGCAAATCTAAATTTTTAGTAAGTGATAAATTAACCTCTCTAAGACCATACTCAAAGCCCTCAATAGAGTATTCATTTTCAGTATGAAAATCATCATACCTATTCATATATACTAGATAAACTTTGCCTTCCTCTATATCGATATCGTTATGTGATACCATTTTCACTTGTGTTATACGCTTTCTCCCATCAGAAACACTGCTTTCAAATTTTTCCTTTTCATCTGGATAAAGACTTTTCACATATTCGCTATAAGGTACAGTTCCACCAAGTCGAAAGAACTTTATTTTTTCGTTTTTAATATTGCCCTTTAATACTTTCAATACAGTTGCTTCTCCTGGAGTAAACGGCATAATATGTTTATCAATATTCTCTCTATATGTTTCGCCCGGATTTACTTTATCAACATGAATAAGAACAACAAATTCATGATTGGTGTACATTTCATCAACATCACTAAGCGAAAATGAATAACTTGCACTATATTCTTGGACAAAAAGTTCATTTTCCTCAGAGACGTCAGAAGTATTTAAATCAGCATCAGATTTCGATGCGATAGAATTTGAAATATAACCTAATGTAATTATTCCTAAGACAGCCACAGCTGTTCCCAAAACTTTCTTTTTCATTTTTATTTTCCTCTCTAATCGATTGGTAGTGTAAAAAGTTTTACTAAACTATCCACAACAAACCCTTTATATGTAACACTTTTGTGTTATTTTCTTTCTCTCTCTTTTTTGATGTCTTTTCTATATAAAAAAGACAAATTTCTCTGTTATAATCTAATCACCACAATCAGAAAAGAGGTATCCATCATGATTATGATTATAACAATATTACATACCAACTAACGGTTTCAATTCATTGTTTGATGCAAATACATATATGCTTACATTAATTGGAATGGGTTACAGATAAACTGCACGTTATCATTAGTATTTAAAATTTTCAAAGAACTTTTTTATTTCATTGTCTTCGTTGACAATATTTATAATGTATTAATTTTAGGAATCCTAGCTGGATTTTTGTTTCTATAATAATTTCTATCGAATTTATCATCTCGTTCTAGTTTTTCATAATTTTTTTTACACCATCCATCAATTATGGATATAATCTATTTACTGGATTTGTATCTGATTTTTGAACTTTAATACTTCTAAGCTTTGATTCTGAATACATTATTGAACTTGTTGAACTGTTATGATCGAGTCCAAAAGCATGACCCATTTCATGTGCAAAAACAGCTGTTCTTTGATCGATAGTCAACTTATTTAAAGCGTCAGTATTTCCTCTTATTATTGAATACCTATAAGTCCCAGAACTTGGCCAAGGGACCATCGAGCCATCACTACGATGCCAATATGTCAATGCATCAATAACTGTGCTACCACCAAAATCAGCTTTGGGAAAGCAATATATGTCAAGCATGGTTCCTTGACTGTTTGGTGCATAAGCAAAACCAACATTGCTAGTCCATCCGGGGTTAGACCAGTTATCAGCAGCTCTTTTTACTAATACTTGAAAGCTCGTAGCGCCTGTTCCAATATAGGTAGAAACTCTTTTAACATGTCTATCTAATTTTCCTCCAATTATTGGAGTATCAGCAGCTAGAACTTTTGAGGGGAATAATAATATTCCTAAAACTGCGATTAAATTAAAAATAAGTATATATTTTTTGATTTTCATTTTTTCTTTCCTTTCATATTATTTTATAATTTATTGTTTTTTTGTCAATTGTACCTTAAAAACCACCTCAACTTCCAATGATTTGACATTGAAGCTAAGGTGGTTTAGATATCTTGTATAATAGCAATGCAAAATCATTAAATATATAATTTCAATCATTGCATGTACGCTGTAGTCAAAGATTAACATAATTTTTACTAAAAGTCAATTTTTTTAATCGAATATATTATGTGATGGTTGGGTAACGCTTTTTATGACTAGTGCTTTAACTATAAAAGAACTATCTTAACCAATCAATTCAAACATAATAAAACAAAGTGCAACTTTCAATTACTTGTTAATCAATTTACTTATTGCACTTTTATAGTACCAAAAAATCATTAATACTAATTTTATTATATGTCCAAGCATAAGATGAAGAAGAGGGTGATTCCTATGTTTTTTAACGATATTCATACTAGAATTAGATATGTTTTATTAATCGTAAGTATTCTTTTAATAATGGTGATAATAAGGGTGTTTTACATTCAAGTTTTTCAATATGAACAATTAAATGATTTAGCAGAAAGTCTTTGGAGTAGAAATCTACCAATAACTGCAGATAGAGGGATAATAACTGATCGAAATGGTAAAATTTTAGCAACCAATATAACCACGACAAGTCTTGTAGTCATTCCAAATCAAATAATTAATAAAGAAGATGCAGCAAAAAAACTTGCCGATATTTTAGAGGTTGATTATAAGAATATTTATGAGCATGTAAGTAAAAAATCATCAATTGAAAGAGTACACCCAGAGGGTAGAAGACTTAGCTATGAAGTTGCTTCTAAAATTGATGAATTAGCTTTAGATGGCGTCTATTTAGTTAAGGAAAGTAAAAGACATTATCCCCATGATGGTGTTTTATCGCATGTTTTAGGATTCGTTGGCATTGATAACCAAGGTCTTAGTGGTATTGAATTAGAATACGATAACTACCTAACTGGTGAGGATGGTGCGATTAAATATTTTTCGGATGGAAAAGGAAACAGATTGGAATTAAGCGAAGTTTATCAAAAACCAGCTAGTGGAATCAATGTGTCTCTCACAATAGATTTAGATTTACAACTTGCATCAGAACGAGAACTTGATAATGTCATGACCAAATATAATCCTGATCAAGCTCTAATTATGGCAATGAATCCAAATACTGGAGAAATTCTTGCGATGGCTTCTCGGCCCAATTTTAATCCCAATAGCTATCAAAACTATACTAGTGAAGTAATTAATAGAAACCTCCCCATTTGGATGACTTATGAACCAGGAAGTACATTTAAAATCATGACATTAGCGGCTTCTTTAGAAGAAAAAACAATCAATTTGTTTGAAGATGAATTTCATGATGGCGGGTCAGTTACTGTTGATGGAGCAAGGATTAAATGTTGGAAAGCTGGAGGGCATGGACATCAAACAATGCTTCAAGTTGTTGAAAACAGTTGTAATCCAGGATTTGTTTTTATGGGAGATAAACTGGGGAAAGAGAAGCTGTTTAAATATATAGATGCCTTTGGATTTGGCGAAAAAACAGGAGTTGACTTAAATGGTGAATCAAATGGAATCTTATTTAAACTAGATAAGGTTGGTCCAGTTGAGTTAGCTACTACTGCATTTGGTCAAGGAATAAGTGTAACACCAATTCAACAGGTAAGTGCAGTGAGTGCTGCAATTAATGGTGGCACTCTATATAAACCATATATTGTAAAATCATTAATTGAACCTGAAGTAAAAACTGCTATAACTACAACTTCTAAAAGTGTTGTAAGAGAAAATATTATTAGTGAAGAAACTTCAAGTCTAATTCGCTATGCTTTAGAAAGCGTAGTTGCAAATGGCTCAGGCAAAAATGCTTACATTCAAAATTATCGTGTTGGTGGAAAAACTGGAACAGCCCAAAAAGTTAAGGATGGTAAATACATGGTAGGAAACTATATTCTATCATTCATTGGTTTTGCTCCAGCAGATAACCCTGAAATTGTAGTTTATGTAGCCGTAGACAATCCTAAAGGTGTAGTTCAATACGGTGGAACAGTTGCAGCACCTATTGCTAAGAGTATTTTAGAAGATGCTACAAACATTTTAAATATTGAACCAAGTTTTGAGGGGATGGAACGAAAATATACCTGGCTAGATGTAAAATATACTAGACTTCCCAATGTTGTTGGCATGTCAAAAGAGGAGGCAACCAAAACTTTAAAAGGATTCAAAATTGAATATTCAGGAAATGGAAATACTGTAACCTATCAAAGTCCAAAAGCAGACTACTATGTAGAAGAGGGATCAACTATTAAACTTTTACTCTCTTAAAAATGTCAAAAATCTGTAAAAAAGAAGAGACAAGTACCATAGAATAGCGAAGTAATAGTATAATAAAAATGAATAGAGGTGTATCAAATATGTTAATACTTGCAAAAGCTGCCATGGCACTAATGCTAGGACTAATATTATCGATAATTACTGGAGTTGTTGTGATTCCAATATTTAAAAGTAAAAAACTTGGTCAAAGAGTGGCATTCCTAATCGGTGAACGTCATATTTCAAAAAATGGAACTCCAACATTTGGTGGGATAATTTTCATTCTTCCCACCTTGCTTTCAATGCTTTTTTTGTGGATTAGAGGCAGTGTTGAAATATCCCACAATTTAATCATTTTGATTGTAGTTTTTGTAGGATATGCCATTTTAGGTTATGTAGATGACTACCTGAAAATAAAATTCAAAAATAATAAGGGCTTATCCATTACTTCAAAATTACTTTTTCAAACATTTATTGCATTAATATTTTTTTACATATTCATGAAAAATGGGGGAGAACCAACGCTTGAAATAACATCACTATCATTAGTTATTCCAATGGGCTGGCTTTTTGGAATATTTATTTTATGCGTTTTAGTTGGAACTTCAAATGCTGTAAACATTACTGATGGACTTGATGGATTAGCAGGAGGATTATCACTTATTGCATTCGTAGCTTTTGGACTAATAGCTTGGAACACAGGCTGGTTAGAGGGATTTCAAGAAATCGGAATATTCTGTTTTGTATTAATCGGTAGTTTGATGGGATTTTTGTTATTTAACACCCATCCTGCTAAAATATTTATGGGAGATACTGGATCACTAGCATTAGGTGGAGCTTTAGGAGCCATTGCCGTTTTAACTAGACATGAATTATCATTAGTTCTAATAGGTGGAGTTTTTATTGTTGAAACAATATCATCTCTTCTTCAAATAATAGCTATTAGAAAATTTAATAAAAAAATTCTAAAAATGGCACCACTTCATCACCATTTTGAACAACTTGGTTGGGCAGAGCGAGACATTGTTAAAGTGTTTTGGGTAGTTGGATTACTGCTTGCAATGCTCGGCGTAGTTTATAACGTTTGGATATAAATGGTTGAAAGTGCTTTGTATGACTTAATTAGACGAGCAAAAACTATATAATAAACTAGAAACAAAGGATGGTGAATTCTTGAAAATAGTACACGATTACCCAGGTTCTTCTATAAATGTAATTGAAATCAAAAATCAAAAAATTGTATTAGAACTAAAAAAAGAAAAAAATCATGCTAGACAATATTTTAATTTTCAACTAGTAGACGTTAAAAAAAAATGTAATATAATTATTACAAATGCATCTAAAACCCAATTTGCTAAAGGATACGAAAATTACTTACCTTTCTATAAAACAAATGGCAATTGGGAGCGCTTTGATGAGAAAAATGTTATTTATGATGGAGAAGCATTGAATTTAACAATATCAAAAAATGATCATATTGAGATTTCTCTAGTTCCAAGATATACAATGGAGGATTTATTAAAATTTACTAATTCATTAGATAAAAATAAATTTTTTATGAGTACTACTAAAACACTAACTGAAATAAAAACCAATAATGATGCAAAACCTATATGTGTCTTCATTGCTAGACAACACCCAGGAGAAACACTAAGTAGTTTTTTCTTGGAGGGTGTTATTAGACAATTAGAACAAGAAGTGGAACTAAAATATCAATATATATTTTACCCAATTGTAAATACTAGAGGAGTAGAAAATGGTTGTCATCGTTACTATGAGGGGATTGACTACAATCGTTCTTGGACGAAAGAACTTCCAGAAGAAATTGTTGTCATCATGGAAAAATTAAGGGAAAAAAACATAAAATATTTTTTTGACATTCATTGTGATGAAGTGACAAAATTTGATTATATTAGAACTAATTCTAAAAAAATAAAAGAGAAATTAAATGGAACGCCAGCATTGGCTTTTGAAAATAAATTTGTAGAACACATTAAAAGTATGATTAAAACAAGAAGAAAAACTCAAGCTTGTACTACAAAAGATCACATCGAAAAAAATCTGAAATGCAAGTATATACTTTTTGAACTAAGTATGCATAAAAGCGATAATATTCTAGCATTTAAAAGTGGAAAAAAAACAGCAGAAAACTTGAATGAAATATAAAAAATCAAATGAGCTCTAATAAAATGGAGATGGAATTTACGTTCCATCTTTTTTTGTTTGTCAAAGAATTGTAAATTGACG
>JGI994J12354_10002536_pt1 | contig 17701 bp, 11 predicted proteins | sample IntmicLarv3ML3BL_FD_12354 | JGI IMG/M metagenome (IMG submission 12354) | reverse complement strand
CTTTGAGCCGGCGGCCTTAGCGGCCCAAGCCATTGCGGCCCGAACCCGTGCCGTTTGGCAGGCGACGGGCACCGGCTGCCGCGCGCATAAGGGCGCGGATATCTGCACCAGCGCCGGGTGCTGCCAGCATTTTGGCAATATTGAAAGCGCCGCGTACCGCAAAGCAGTAGAGGATACGGCGGGGCTGGTTCTCGAATATCAGGGCAAGCCCATTCACATTTATTATCACAGCGGCTCGGCCACCAGCACGGAGGATGGCAAGCTGTTTGGCGATGCTCAACCCTATTTGGTGTGCGTGCCCACCTTTGGCGACACCCGCGTGCGCACCTTCAATTTCACCTTTGCCCAGCTTGCAGCGCGCGTCGGCACGGGCCAAGATGCGTTGCACCAACAGGGTGTCAGCGTGGTTTCACAGACCGAATCCGGCCGCGTGGCCAAGTTGCAGGTGGGGAGTGTGACCATCACGGGCGAAAAAGCCCGCACGGCATTCGGCCTGCCCGGCACCGATTTTGATGTCACCACCGAGGGCGAAAGCGTTACGTTTACCGTGCGCGGCGGCGGTCACGGCATTGGCCTTAGCCAATACGGCGCCAACGCCATGGCAAAGCGCGGGGATGGATACGCTGAAATTTTGTTGACGTATTTCCCAGGGACGGGGCTTGCCAGATTGGCGCAATAAGGCAAAAACCGCGAGAGATGCCGATTGCGCCAATCATCTCATACAAAGCGACCTGCGAATTTTAAAACGCAGGTCGCTTTTTGGTAGAAGGAGCTTGTCCGCCGAACCGTCCGTAGGCTTTATTTTTCCGCCTTTTGCTTTTTGCCAGAAAGCAAACGCATCACGACGATGACGGCGTAAATCAGCAGGGTCGACGAAAACACGCCAAGAAGGCCGTAGCCCATCAGTTGAAGCGCCAATTGCATGTCGGTCATGTTTTTTATCCTTGTGCAATGCTTTTTCAGTGCGGTTGACCAAAGATTCTGCTTGGCCTAAGCGTCGTTGAGGTTGGTATTTTGCATCATAATCCCAAGGTTTGCAACCAAGGCACCAGCGTTAAAATCATGCCCCCCGCGATGACCGAGCCAATCTGCCCCGCCACGTTTGCGGAGGAGGATTGCATGAGGATAAAGTTGTGCGGATCCTCTGCCGTGGCCATGCGCTGGACGATGCGCGCCGACATGGGAAAGGCCGAAATGCCCGCCGCGCCCACCATGGGGTTGATTTTTGTTTTGGTAAACAGGTTGATAAACTTGGCAAACAGCACGCCGCCCGCGGTGTCAAAGATAAAGGCAACCAAGCCAAGGGTCATGATAAACAGCGTCTGCCATTGGAAAAATTGATCGGCGCGCAGCGTTGCGCCGATGGTGATGCCAAGCAGCAGGGTCACCAGGTTGGCCAGCTCGTTTTGCGCCGCGGCGGAAAGGCGTTCCAACACGCCGCTGACCCGAATGAGGTTGCCGAACATCAGCATGCCCACCAGCGGCACACACAGGGGCGCAACAATGCCGGCGATGAGCGTAATGGCGATGGGAAAGGCAATCAGCACGCCCTTGGACACGGTGCGATTTTGATACGACATGCGAATGCGGCGCTCTTTTTTGGTGGTCAGCGCCTTGATGACGGGTGGCTGAATGATGGGCACCAGCGCCATATACGAATACGCCGCAACCGAGATGGGGCCAAGGAATTCCGGCGCAAACTTGCTGGCCACCACAATGGAGGTTGGCCCGTCTGCCGCGCCGATGATGCCGATGGCCGATGCGATTTTTAAATCAATGCCAAGCCCAAGGTTGAGCGTTTTATCCAAAAACAGTGCTGCTACAATCGTAAAAAAGATGCCGAACTGCGCCGCCGCGCCAAAAAAGAGCATACGCGGGTTTTTAATCAGCTCGGAAAAGTCGATCATGGCACCCACGGCAATAAAAATCAGGCAGGGTAAAAGCTCCGTAACAATGCCGCTTTGGTAGAGCATCTGCAAAATGCCGCTTGAGCCATCGTGCGACCAAATCACGGCAAAGGGAAGGTTAACCAAAATGGCGCCGAACCCAATGGGAAGCAGCAGCATGGGCTCGTAGTCCTTTTTAATGGCCAGCCAAATCAGCACAATGCCAATGGCATACATCCCGACTTTGGGAAGATCCAAATCCATAACGCCCGAAAACAGCGCGTTTAAGCCATCCATCATTGGTAAGGGACACTCCTTGCGCACCGCCGCCGCACAAAGGGGCGAGGGTGCGAGATTTTAGGCGAAGCATGCGAGTTCCAAGGGGGCGGGGTACAAGCGCCCAGGCGAGGCAGGCCAACGCCGAAAGGGGCAGACGAGCCGCGTCCACGTACCTTCCACGTTAGTATACCCCAAAAGGCGGGAAAGGTAAAGGTGATGAGGTTTTTGGGGAAAGTCTCAAGCGCACGGCTGCAATGCATAGGCGAAAGGGACGCCACGGAAGGGACGTTTGACCCATCGCAACATGGCCCCAAATCGGTTGTTTGGCGCAACGAGCCAACCGACTTGGGGCCATCAGCGATATGTCATGAAGCAATAAAATTGCAAAACGCGCCGATTACGCGGCCTCGCCGCAATTTCCTTCATAAATTTTTACGTACGCATCGCCCGGCTGGCTTGGATAGGCTTTGTGATACAGCGCCAGCGATTGCACATTGTCAAGCTTGCTGTTCCCGACTTCAATCAAGACAACGTACTTCAGGGCGATTGGTGGAAAATAGTTGCCCTGTGTGGTGTACACCATCAGCTGGTTTCCCTTTAGCCAAACCTGATCGTAGGTATTTTGTGCGAGCGCTCCTGCCAATACAATGACGAAATTTTCTTCAAAATAGGTGTCATCATATTTTTCATCGGGCGTTAGCTCTGTGGTGTAGGAGTAATGGTAATTCGCAGAAAGAATATCCTGCAAATCCTGGCGAGATCTGGCCAGCGACAACCCGGGAGCGTTTTCTTTAAACGGGACAGCGCAGGCTGAAACCGTAAAATCCAAAGCCTCATCATAAGACGGCGACGTGACATCAAAAATAACATTGCGAACCGCCAGAATATCATCCACATCCACCACGCCATCGCCGTTGACATCGCCATAGATAGGCCCGGCAGCGGCCTCGGGGGATCCGGATGCGTATGCGGCAACAACCGGCAGCAACAGACAAAGGAAAAGAGCAACCGCGGCGAACTTAACAATACGTTTCATGGTCAAACTCCTATCAATGCGGTGCGCACAAGCCATGTGCGGAATATGTGCAATCAAGGGACAACGGGTACAAGCATAAAACCATCGCTTTCGCGCACAAAGCGACAGCAATCAAGCCTGATCATATAGGTGAAGGGTAACGTGTCTAGCCAGTCACACTACACAGGCTGATACATTAGTGTAACCCGAAATATCGGAAAAGTCGAGCTGTGAAATGTCATTTTTGCCGAATATGGCGCAAAAGCTACCCCTGTTTAGTGCCCAACCGCCAGTAAACAAAGGTACGGTGATGTTTTTGGGGGGACTCAAGGCGTTTTTCATTGTGTTTCCCCCTGCTTTCGGGTATAATGGAAAGCGTGCCCATCAACGACAACGTCTGCCTTGATACAAAACACCGATTGCAACCATTGTATGAGGCGATATTTCATTTTCGGAGTAGAGATTGATGAATAAAATTCGAATTTTATTTCTTGGTTTGGCTGTGCTGGCGATTTCCGGTTGCTCACTGCTGCCCGGTGAGGAAGGCTATATGGCTCCGCCCCTGATTACCCCAAATCCACCGGCCATCAGCGCCAAGGCGGTTACCTTGGGGGATATTGTGGTGGAGTTTTCGGTGCAAGCCACTTGCACGTCCACCGAGGTCAGCTACATCACCATGCCCATCGACGGCGTGTTGAGCGATTTCCCCCGCATTCAGGGTGATTTCACCCGGCGCGGGCAGAAGCTTGGCACCATCGACACCACCCACTACGAGGTGGTGCTGATGCAAGCCCAGTTGGCCGTTGCCCAAGCCACGCGCGATTTGCAAAGTGCCCGGCAGTCGGGCCAAGAGGTGCTGACCAAGGCCGCCGAAATTGTGCTGCGCGAGGCAGAAATTCATCTGGACGACGTGCAAGCCACCTTTGACGCTTGCGGTCTGGAATCCCCCATCAATGGCACGGTGAACTACCAGAACCGGGACATTGGCAAGGGTGATTATGTAAAAGAGGGCACCCTGCTCTACCGCATTTTGGACATTACCCAGTTGCGCCTGGAGTTTTTGGATCCCGACCCTGAGGGTGCGCTGGCCAAAAATTTTATTGCGGGCGAGAGGGTGACCATCAGCACCTCCGTTAAGGGTGAGGAGCGCCTGATTGCGGGCGAGGTGCTGCAGGCCCCCGACCTTTACACCGACGTGACGGACAACGACACCCAAACCCAGCGCCTGCGCCGCACCGTGGTTTTTACCTTTGATGAGGATGATTCCACCCTGTTCTTCTTTAACCAGAGCTACTCGGTCAGCAAAATTGTTAAGGAACGCCGCAACACGCTGCTGGTGCCCCGCATGGCCATTAACACCCACCAGGACCGCACCTTTGTATATGTGCTGGAAGAAAATGGGTTGTATGTGGAGCGGGATGTGCTGACAGGCGAGACCGACGGCCGCAATGTGGAAATTTTGTCCGGGTTAATCCAGGATGAAATGGTGGTTGTTTCTAAATAATCGGGCAGTCGTCCGCGTTATAAATGGAGTAAGATATTTTGTATCGCTTTGTATTGCGCAAAATACTCAACAACAAGTGGCTGATGTCCTGCTTGCTGCTGGGTACCATCCTGACCACCGCCATGGTGTCGGCCATTCCCATGTTTACCGACGGCGTAACCGTGCGGTTGCTGCGGCGGGATTTATCCATGCTGCAACAGCAAACCGGCAATTATCCCGGGTGGAATATTTTCAAGGTGGACCTGCGCCACGGCTACGACGCCACCGCCTTTCCGACGGCGTATGCTGAGATTACACAGGCGCTTTCTGACTTTGACCGGCAGGTGCGCATTCCCCGGCTGTCCTCTGTGCATCGCGTGGGGTTTGACACCACGGTGGGGCATAAAATTTCCACAACCGGAGAGCAGGACCTGCCCCATAACCATCGCGTGGACGCCTTTACCGACCTGGAATCCCACGTTACCCTGGTGACCGGCGCGCTGCCGGACAATCAGGTGCGGCAGGTGGATGCCGAGGACAAGGGGGACGGCGACACCACGGCAGAGCTTTTTCAAGCCGCCATCACGGTTTCCATGGCCAACAAGTGGAACCTGAAGGTTGGCGACACGCTGGATTTATCCTCTCGCCTGGGGTTGAACTCCGTGCGGTACCATGTGGAAATTTCAGGCATCATCAACATTGCCGCCACTGAGGATGCCTATTGGTACGCCAAGGCGGATGCGCTTGGTAACAGTTTTATTTTAAATTATGAGGCCCTGATGGGCATTTTTGGCCAGCCGGAGCACATGATGCTGACCAACCATGAGTGGATGTTCGCCTACGACTACAGCAAAATGAATCTTTCGGACATGCAGACCCTGCAAACCGCCATGCTACGGGTTTCGGACAGTCGCAACACGGTGCGCGGCATGGATTACCAAGGCGTGGCGCTCGACACCCTGACGGCTTGTCTTGGCCGCGTGCGGCAGCTGCATACCACCCTGCTGGTGCTGGAGGTTCCCCTGCTGCTGATGCTGGCTTTTTACATTTTTATGGTGTCTTCCCTGATTATTGATTACGAGCGCAACGAAATTTCCGTCATCAAAAGTCGGGGTGGCAACAATGCGCAGGTGCTGTGGCTGTATTTGCTGCAAAGCCTTGCCCTGGGTTTTTGCGGACTTTTGGCTGGGCCTTTTGTTAGCATGTTGATTTGCAGCGGGCTTGGCGCGTGCAACGGATTTTTGAGCTTTGTGGACCGGGCCGCGCTGCCCATTCATTACAGCCCCGCCGTGCTGGGCTATGCCGCGCTGGCCATGGCGTTTTCCGTGGGTACCATGCTGCTTCCCGCCATGCTGCAAGCCCGGCGAAGCATTGTGGAGCACAAGGCGCGCAAAAACCGGGCGCAGATTGCCTTTTGGAAAAAGGCCGGGCTGGACTTGATTTTGCTTGCGGTGTCGCTGTATGGCATTTCGGTGTATCGCAACCAAGCCATTGCCATGCGGGGCATGACGCAAACCGCCGCGGCGAATATGCCGCTGGATCCCTTGCTGTTTGTGCTTTCCATGACCTTTGTGCTGGGAGCGGGACTGTTGTGTCTGCGGTTGTATCCGTATTTGATGGCGCTGGTTTTTCACATTGGACGCAAGCGCTGGAACGCCCCGCTGTATGCCACCTTTTTGCAGGTGGGGCGCTCGCGCGGGGTGCAGCAATTTATCATGTTGTTTTTGATTATGACGGTGGGCATCGGGCTATTTTCGGCCAACGCCGCGCGCACCATCAACAGCAACCAAGCCGCCCGCGTGGAATACGCCTATGGCGCGGACATGGTGCTGACCGCCAATTGGAGCACTTCGACGATTTACCTCAACGCCGAGCCGGGCGATTTGCTGGTGGACGACAACGGCCAAACCCAGATTCGCGAGGGCAGCAGCGCCAAGAAGAAAATTGTGTACGACCCTCTGCCCGAAACGCTCTTTGATGACATTGAAGGCATTGCCAACACGGCCCGCGTGTATCGCCCCGACCGCGCGGCGTGGGTGCGTGGCGGTACCAACACCCAACTCAACGGATTTATGGCCATTGACGCCTATGATTTTGCGCAAACCGCCTACGCGCCGCCTCCAATCAATGGGCAGTTTCATTGGTATCATTACGTCAATTGGCTGACCCAATATGAATACGGCGTGCTGGTATCCTCCGGCTTTGCTGCGGAATTCCGGGTGGAAGTCGGCGACGAGGTTACCCTTTCATGGGAAAAGGAGGATCCGCTGAATTTTATCGTCGTGGGTGTGGTGGACTACTGGCCGACGCTCGACCCCACCGCCGAAACCGATGAAAACAGCGACCGTTACAAAAAACAGCCCTTGTTTGCCATTGCCAATCTTTCCTATTGTACGCGCAGCCGTGGCACCCTGCCCTATGAGGTTTGGATGAAACGCCAAGCGGGAGCCACCGCTGCCGACATCTACCAAGACATGGCCGAACGCGATCTACCCGTGCTGAACCTTGCGGACGGCCGCGCCGCTGCCATCGCGGCGCAAAATGATCCCCTGCTACAGGGCACCAACGGCGCGCTGACCCTGTGTTTTTTGATGACCATGTTCATCAGCTTGATGGGCTTTATCATCTATTGGGCGCTGTCTCTCAAGGCCCGCGCGCTGCAATTTGGCATTTACCGCGCGATTGGGCTGAAGATGCGACAGGTGATTATCATGCTGATTGCCGAGCAATTACTGGTTTCCGGCGTTGCTGTGGCGCTTGGCGTAGTGGTTGGTAGCCTAAACAGTCTGTTTTATGTGCCGCTGTTGGAAATTGTGTACACCTTTGCGGGCCAGGCGCCCGCCTTCCGCGTGGTAACCAGCGCGGGTGATTCGGTGAAAATTTTTATCTTTTTGGCCCTGATGCTGGCGGCGGGTTGCTTGATGATGGCACGCATGGCGGCCAGAATTAAAATTACCCAAGCGATTAAGCTGGGGGAGGATTGAGCCATGAGCGATTTCATCATAAAAACCCAAGGCGTATGCCGCAGCTTTACCTCAGGCCAAACCGTGGTGCGCGCGCTGCATGAGGTCAGCATCGAGGTGCCGCGCGGCAAGCTGACCATCCTGCGCGGACGTTCGGGCTCGGGCAAAACCACACTGATGAACCTGCTTGGCGCTTTGGACAAGCCGGATTCCGGCAGCATCTTTTATGACGATGCCGACATTGCCGGGCTTTCTGCCCCCGATTGCGACGAACTGCGCCGGTTGCAGATGGGGTTTGTTTTTCAGTCGGTGGCGTTAATTGGGCTGATGTCTGCGCTGGAAAATGTGGAATTTGCCATGCGCGTTGCCGGGGTTCCCGCCGGGGAGCGGGCCGCGCGGGCACAGGAGTATCTCGCCTTTGTCGGCCTGCAAAAGCGGCTGCATCACCGCCCTTCTGAGCTTTCGGGCGGCGAGCAGCAGCGCGTGGCCATCGCGCGGGCCATTGCCCATCACCCCAAACTGCTTTTTGCCGACGAGCCCACCGCCGAGCTGGACACCCATATGGGATTGCAAATCGTCAAGGTTTTTCGCGATTTGGTGGCCCATCAAGGCCTGACGGTGATTATGACCACCCACGACCCGAACATGGTGGAGCTAGCCGATGTGGTCTACACGCTGGAGGATGGCGAGGTTGTGCCGCAGGGCTGACGCCAACCGCCGACGTCATTTTTTACCACCAAATGTCACTTGCGCCAACGCTGTACGTGCGCCCACAAACCCACGTCCCCGTAGGGGCGAACATCGTTCGCCCGCGCAACCCACGTTTTCCGCATGGGCGAACCGCCTTCGCCCGCCCGCATTCTTTTGAATTCTGAATGGAGGGTCTCGACTATGCCGCCCATCATCGTCTGCGAGAATCTGGTTAAAATCTACAAGACCTCAGAGCTGGAGGTTGTGGCCCTGCAGGGGCTGGATTTAACCGTGGAAACCGGCGAAATGCTGGCCATTATCGGCAATTCCGGCAGCGGAAAATCCACCCTGCTCAACATGCTGGGCGCGCTGGACAAGCCCTCAGCGGGGCGGCTGACCGTGGCCGATTTGGATTTGGCCAAGCTGACCCCAAAACAGGTGGTCAACTACAAGCGTCACACGGTGGGGTTTGTTTGGCAGAATAATGCACGCAACCTGATTCCCTACCTCACCGCGCGCGAAAACATTGAAATGCCGATGCTTTTGAACGGAAGCTCCGCCTCCGGCAGAGCGTTGGAACTGTTGGAAATGGTGGGCCTATCCGCCCGGCGTGACAACAAGCTGGCCCAGCTTTCGGGCGGCGAGCAACAGCGCGTGGCCATTGCGCTGGCCTTGGCCAATAACCCGCAAATTCTTTTGGCCGACGAGCCCACGGGTGCCGTGGACTCCAAAACCGCTATGCTGATTATGGACGTCCTGCGCGACATCAACAAAACCACCAACCTCACCGTGGTGATTGTTACCCACGACCGCATGCTCTCCCGCAAGGTGGAGCGCGTGGTTTCCATCCGCGATGGGCGAACCTCTTCGGAATTTATCCGCAGCATGTCCTACGCGCAGGAAATGCAAGAACTTGAAAGCGGCCTTCGCGACTTTTCCGCCCCGGACGTGGCCCAAGTGGAATATGTGGTGGTGGACAAGGTGGGCCGTCTGCAACTGCCAAAAGACGCCCTCGAACACTTGAACATCGAGGGCGCCGCAAAGGTGCGTGTGGAAGTGGAAGATGGCCGCGTGGTGTTGAAATCGCAGGAGGATAGGACACCTGCACTGGCCTCAGTTCGTCAGTAGCTCCACGGTTTCCAGCGCAATCACCCGCTCTTCATCCGTGGCGATGACCAGCGTGGTTACCTTGGCGCCATCCGGCGACACAATGTAATCACCAGAAGGACGTTGGTTTCGGACTTCATCAATACCCATACCCAAGAAGCCCATGTTTTCCGTGATTAACGTGCGGATTAGCGGGGTGTTTTCGCCAATACCCGCCGTGATCACCACGGCATCCAGCCCACCCATGGCCGCAGCATACGCGCCGATATACTTGCGCACCTGATAGCAAAACATATCCAGCGCCAGGCGCGCGCGCGGGTCTTGCTTGCGGGTAGCCGCCGTGACGATGTCCCGCATATCCGAAGACAGCCCGGAAACGCCCAAAAGTCCGGATTCTTTGTTCATCATCTCGGTGAATTTTTGAATGCTCATCCCGGTTTTTTGCATGATATACTGGGCGATCGCGGGATCAATATCCCCCGAACGTGTGCCCATCATAATGCCCGCCAACGGAGTCAGCCCCATGGAGGTGTCGATGGATTTGCCGTGACACACGGCGGTGATGGAGGCCCCATTGCCAAGGTGGCAGGTGACAATCTTCAGCTCGCCGGTTGCGCGGCCCATCAACTGGGCGGCCCGGCGGGCGACATATTTATGTGAGGTGCCGTGGGCACCGTAACGCCGTACCCGATACTTGTGATACAGCTCGTAGGGCAGGGGATACACATAGGCGTAGTTGGGCATGGTTTGATGAAAGGCGGTGTCAAAAACCGCTGCCATGGGCGTGTTGGGCATGACCTTGGCGCACGCCTCCATGCCCATAATGGCCGGAGGATTGTGCAGGGGTGCCAAATCGCACAGGTCGCGAATTTGATCCATCGTGGCGGGGGTCAGCCGCACGGCTTTGGAAAAATACGAGCCGCCCTGCACCACCCGATGCCCGACCGCACGGATTTGATCCATGCTAGAAATGGCCCCGTGATCGGGGTCGGTCAGGGCTTGCAGCACCATTTGCATGGCAGCCACGTGGTCGGGGATGGGCTTTTTGACGACATAATCCTCTTTGTCGGGCAACTTATGCACCAAATTACTGCCCTCAATACCAATGCGTTCCACCCCGCCGCGCGCCAGCACGGTTTCGGTGCGCATATCATACAGCTTATATTTGATGGACGAGCTGCCGGCGTTGAGAACCAGAATATTCATGGATACCTTCCTTTACAGCGTGAATAGGATTTGGCGAAAACGGCGCTATTCTTTGCGGCAACACGACGATGCCGAGGGATAGCGTGAGCGTAACCCGCGGCGATGGCGCGAAACTGGTGGGCGAAAGCAGCGTGACGAGGTGCCGCGTGAACATGCGTGAGAATCATCGGCACGCCACCCGCTACGGTTAGGTTGGCGAGATGCTGGTTTGGTACAGTTCGCTGACCGAGTGCCGGCTGGCTTTGGCGGCCTGGGCTTGAGCTTGCAAGGCGGTGATGGCGATGACGTCGACAATTTCTTGTACGCTGCATCCGCGTGACAGGTCGTTGACCGGCATGGCCAAGCCCTGCAACACCGGCCCCAAGGCCTTGACCTTGGCGAGCCGCTGCACCAGCTTGTATCCGATGTTGCCCGATTGCAAATCCGGGAAAATCAACACATTGGCGCGGCCCTTAAGGGGCGAATCGGGTGCTTTTTGCGCCGCCACGGCTTCCACCAACGCGGCGTCGGCCTGCAACTCGCCATCCACCAGCAGCTTGGGCTGGCGTTGCTTGACGATTGCGGTGGCTTGGGCGACCTTATCCACCATCTCGTGGTTGGCGCTGCCCTTGGTAGAAAACGAAAGCATGGCCACGTGGGGCTCAATTCGGCACAGCGACTCGGCCGTTTGCGCCGAGGCCAGCGCGATATCCGCCAGCTGTTCGGCCGTGGGGTTGGGAATCACCGCGCAATCGGCAAACACCATGCACCCGTTTTCGCCATACGGCTCCGGAATGCCATCCATAATAAAACACGACGAAACCGAGCGAATGCCCGGCGCGGTTTTTAGCACCTGCAAGGCTGGGCGAATGGTATCCCCCGTGGCGTGACAGGCTCCGGCCACCAGGCCCCCGGCGCGGCCGCTTTTGATCATTAGGGTGGCAAACATGATGGAATGTCGCGCTTCGATTTTGGATTGCTCGACGTTCATGCCTTTGTTTTGACGCAGGATATATAGCAAATCCGCAAGCTCGGGCAGATGCTCGGAATACTTGGGCTCGATCAGCTCCACGCCCTCCAGCGAGATGCCCTGCTCCTCGGCCATGGCGGTAATTGGGGCGATTTTGCCGATGACGGTGAGTTGGGCCAACCCCATGGCGGTGGCCTGTCCGGCGGCGGCCAACACGCGGGGGTCACCACCCTCGGGCAGAATGATACGCTGGGGCTCGGCGCGCGCCAGATCATAGATTCGCTGCATCAACGACATATTGTTGTTCCTTTGTTGGTTAAAAAACTTTTTGCTCCGGATGGCCGACGGCACATCCCTGACAGCGTATTATACTATAAATGGTTCAAAAAGAAAAGGTCGCATTTGCCTTAATTTGAACATTGCCCAAAAGTCAACGTTGACGCTGGCAATGTCTGCGACAAGGCTACGCGAGAAACAACACTGCGGCGCCAAGGTCACCAAGCGGTGCGGGCTGCGCCGTAATGCGGAAGGAGCCTTTCGAGCGGCCCTCGCCATGGTCTGTGGCCAAAAGACCTCCGTATTGTGGTTTGGGTTAGTTGGTGCATCAATAGGAAGACCATACGTTAGCAAATTCTTGCCCGCCGCCCGCCTCGCGAGACCCAAAGACGATGGTGGACGATGACGTGTGCTTTGCGAGATTCAAGGACGGAGGTGGACGGTGGCGCATACTTGCGCAGGACAGTTATCGAAAAAGGGAACAAATGCAAAAAAGGTCGTCCCACGTATGCTTTTGCGCAGGAACCGACCTTTTTATTTTGAATTTTCAGGGATAGGTAACCACTGATTCATGGTGGTGCTTGGGGCCAAAAGACGCCGAAGATGGCGTGCCAGCCATGAATCAGTGGATACCTAGGCACCAGACCATCAACATCCTGCAAGGAGTACGATATCATTATCGCCAGCATCGAATCGCAAAAACCCCGCGCCTACCAGCATGGATTAGGGAAGCGGCGTAATTGCCTAGCAGCATGGTTGGGACAGCGTCGTAACGCCAAACAGCATGGACAAATCGGAGGCATAACGCCAAACAACATTGCCAAGGCGGTGACGCAATAACTCTAGCCGCATTCCCACGGCAGCGGCGCAATGCCAAACATATCGCCGCGAATGGCCAAAATCACATCAATGTCAATAACGACAGTATTGGTGACAGTAGCGGCTTGCAACGCATAGCCTGTCAGCAGCTTTGTGCCAAACATATGTGCCCGAACCGCCAAAATATCATCGATATCCACTACGCCATTCAGGGTAGCATCGCCCATTTTGGTGCACGCGGCGGTGTGTTCGCCCGCGCTGTGGGTGGGGACGATCAGGGAAAGGCGTCCCGCGCGGTTGGGGCTTATAACCTGAAGGGGAGTCGTGGCCTGGTGCATGACATATAACGCCGATTGACCATACTCATTAGCGCCCCAAGCCCAAACGGAGCCATCGGATTTCAGCGCAATCGTGTGCCGATATCCCGCCGCAACCGCTCTAACATCGGAAAGGCCCGTAACCTGCACTGGGGAGTATATCCCCTCGCCCCATTTTGTTGTTGCGCCATTGCCCAATTGACCATCAATATTCCGCCCCCAAGCCCAAACGGAGTCATCGGATTTCAGCGCAACCGTATGCCCGCCGCCCGCGGCGATTGCCGCCACATCGGAAAGTCCCGCAACCTGCACCGGGGAGTATTGGGTGGTTGTTGAGCCATCGCCCAATTGACCATAATAATTATATCCCCAAGCCCAAACAGAGCCATCGGATTTCAGCGCGACCGTATGCTCGCCGCTCGCCACAATCGCCGTCACATCGGAAAGGCCCGCAACCTGCACCGGGGAGGATTGGTTGGTTGTTGAGCCATCGCCCAATTGACCATAATAATTATATCCCCAAGCCCAAACGGAGCCATCGGATTTCAGCGCGACCGTATGGCTGCTGCCTGCCGCGATGGCCGTCACATCAGAAAGACCCGCAACCTGCACCGGGGAGGATGTCCCTTCGTCCGCTCCTGTTGTTGAGCCATCACCCAATTGACCAACCCCATTCCGTCCCCAAGCCCAAACGGAGCCATCGGACTTCAGCGCAACCGTGTGCGCGAAGCCTGCCGCGATGGCCGTCACATCAGAAAGGCCCGCAACCTGCACGGGAGAAGATATCCCCTCGTTCCATTCTGTTCTTGCGTCATCGCCCAATTGACCAAAAGAATTAGAGCCCCAAGCCCAAACGGAGCCATCGGATTTCAGCGCCACCGTATGCGCGTTGCCCGCCGCGATTGCCGCCACATCGGAAAGGCCCGTAACCTGCACGGGGGAAAATATCCCCCCGCCTGCTTCTGTTCTTGAGCCATCGCCCAATTGACCATGATAATTAACCCCCCACGCCCAGACGGAACCATCGAGTTCCAGCGCGACCGTATGATCGTTGCCCGCCGCGATTGCCACCACATCGGAAAGGCTCGCAACCTGCACAGAGGAGGATTGATTGGTTGTTGAGCCATCGCCCAATTGACCATCAATATTCCGCCCCCAAGCCCAAACGGAGCCATCGGATTTCAGCACGACCGTATGCGCGTGGCCCGCGGCGATGGCCGTCACACCGGAAATGCCTGCAACCTGCATCGGGGATAATCGGTATATTGTTGAGCCATCGCCCAATTGACCAGAAAAATTAGCGCCCCAAACCCAAACGGAGTCATCGGATTTCAGCGCGACCGTATGATAGTATCCCGCTGCGATGGCCACTACATCGGAAAGGCCCGCAGCCTGCACTGGGGTGGATATCCACTCTCTCGCTCCTGTTGTTGAGCCATCGCCCAATTGACCATAATAATTATATCCCCAAGCCCAAACGGAGCCATCGGATTTCAGTGCGACTGTATGCCCTCGGCCCGCCGAAATCGCCGCCACATCGGAAAGGCCTGCAACCTGCACCGGGGAGTATTGGTTTGTTGTTGAGCCATCGCCCAATTGGCCATACTCATTATGTCCCCAAGCCCAAACGGAGCCATCGGACTTCAGCGCGACTGTATGGTCATCACCCGCCGCAATCGCCGCCACGTCGGAAAGGCCCACAACCTGCACCGGGGTGGATTTGCCTGTTGTTGAGCCATCGCCCAATTGACCGACACCATTAAATCCCCAAGCCCAAACGGAACCATCGGATTTCAGCGCAACCGTATGCGTGTAGCCCGTCGCGATCGCTGTCACACCAGAAAGGCCCGCAACCTGCACGGGATAAGATATCCCCTCGCCCCATTCTGTTCTTGAGCCATCGCCCAATTGACCATAATAATTATATCCCCAAGCCCAAACGGAACCATCGGATTTCAGCGCGACCGTATGCCCGCTGCCCGCCGCGATTGCCGTCACCTCGGAAAGGCCCGCAACCTGCACCGGGGAGGATTGGCTGGTTGTTGAGCCATCGCCCAATTGACCAGAAGAATTAGCGCCCCAAGCCCAAACGGAGCCATCGGATTTCAGCACAACCGTATGCCAGACGTCTGCCGCAATCATCGGTTGCGTATGAAACGTCGCACTCGCGACGGCAGGGCTTGCAAACACCGGCATTCCGACGCCGGGTACCGGCAGCATTGCTGCCAGAAGCATCGTTGCCAGCACAAGTCCCAGAAAGCGTTGGTTTGTCAAATTTTGATGTGTCATGGGGTTCTCCTGTGATGAAATTGGTGGGTGCCGATGCCGTACGGATTCTCTTTTGCTGAAACCTGGTGGTGTCATGTGGCGGGCTTGTCCGAAAAGGTACACCTTCTCGACTCCCCTTCATTGTGAATACTATAGCAGGTTCACCCGCCATTTGCAACCACTTTTCGCCCATAGGCCAGAAGGCCTTGTCTGTGCCCCCGGATGATGGTTCTCATAAACCGTTCAACAGGGCGTGCGTTTTCGGGTGATTCCCCTGCCCTCCCCACCTAGCGTCAAACCGAAAAATCGTATATAATGTATCGTGCGGGTTTGTACTCTGCGCCATTTTCTATACCAACCCCAATCCAACCCTAACCCCAATCGCTCAACCCCACCCCCCAACCGCCCCCCAAACTGGAGAACCATCATGACAGAATTGCCGAAAACGTATGATCCCCAAACCTGCGAGGCCGCAACCTATGCCGCTTGGATGGATAAAAAAACCTTTGCGGCAAAGGTTAATCCAAACAAGAAGCCGTATTGCATCGTCATTCCGCCGCCCAACATCACCGGGCAGCTGCATATGGGCCACGCGCTGGATAATACCATGCAGGACATCCTGATTCGCTTTAAGCGGATGCAGGGCTTTGAGGCCCTGTGGATGCCCGGCACGGATCACGCCTCCATTGCCACCGAGGTTAAAATCATTGAGCAGCTGGAGCGCGAGGGCATTTCGAAAAAAGACTTGGGCCGCGAAGGGTTTTTGCAGCGTGCGTGGGATTGGCGCGTGCAATATGGCGGGCGCATTGTCGGTCAACTCAAGCGCCTTGGCTGTTCCTGCGATTGGGACCGTGAGCGCTTTACCATGGACGAAGGTTGTAGCCACGCCGTTACCGAGGTGTTTGTTACCCTGTATGAAAAAGGCTTGATTTACCAAGGGAACCGCATCATTTCGTGGTGTCCGGATTGCAAAACCGCGTTGTCGGATGCTGAGGTGGAATACCAGCCGCAGGACGGGCATTTGTGGCACATTCGCTATCCCTTGACGGATGGCAGCGGTCACATCACCGTGGCCACTACGCGTCCCGAAACCATGCTGGGCGATATGGCCGTGGCCGTGCACCCCGAGGACGAGCGCTATGCCGCGCTGGTGGGCAAAACGCTGAAATTACCCTTGACCGACCGGGAAATTCCCATTGTGGCGGATACCTATGTGGAGCCGGAATTCGGTTCGGGGGCCGTGAAAATCACCCCCGCGCACGACCCCAACGACTACGAGGTGGCCATCCGGCACGATCTGCCCATGATGAACGTCATGGACGAGGGCGGCACCATGCTGTCCAATGCGGGAAAATACGCCGGGCTGGATCGCTTTGCCGCGCGGGATGCCGTGGTGGCGGATTTGCAGGCGGCGGGGCTGTTGATTCAAACCGAACCCTACGCCCACAATGTGGGTGTGTGTTATCGTTGTGGAACCGTGGTGGAGCCGCGGTTAAGCTTGCAATGGTTTGTTAAAATGGCACCGCTGGCCGAACCGGCGGTGCAGGCCGTCAAGGATGGCCGGGTGGATTTCGTGCCTGAACGCTTTGATAAAACCTACTTTAACTGGATGGAAAACATCCGCGATTGGTGCGTGTCCCGCCAACTGTGGTGGGGGCATCGTATCCCGGCTTGGCATTGCGCGTGCGGCCAAACCGTGGTGGCGCGGTGCGCACCGGCAAGCTGTCCGGATTGCGGCGGCGACATGCAACAGGATAATGACGTGCTTGACACCTGGTTTTCCAGCGCACTGTGGCCCTTTTCCACGTTGGGCTGGCCGGAAAAAACACCCGAGCTGGACTATTTTTATCCCACAGACACCCTGGTGACGGGGTATGATATCATCTTTTTCTGGGTGGCGCGCATGGTGTTTTCCGGGTTGGCGCACATGGGGGAGGTGCCCTTCCGCAAGGTGGTTATCCACGGTTTGGTGCGCGACGAGCAGGGCCGCAAGATGTCCAAGTCGCTGGGCAATGGGATTGACCCGCTGGAGATTATCGACGAATTTGGCGCGGACGCCCTGCGGTACGCGCTGATTGCCGGCAACGCGCCGGGCAATGATATGCGGTTCTACCGGGGCCGCGTGGAGCACGCCCGCAATTTTACCAACAAGCTGTGGAACGCCGCTAAATTTCTGCTCAACGGTATGGAAACCGCGCCTACACCATGGAAGGCCGAAGACCTCACCATGCCCCAGCAATGGATTTTGCACAGCCATGCCAAGGTGGTGCGCGTGGTGACGGCCCATCTGGAAAGCTTTGATTTGGGCATGGCGCTGACGGCGATTTATGAATTTTTATGGAACAGCTATTGCGACTGGGCTATCGAGCTGGCTAAGCCGGTGCTGTATGGCACGGACGAGGCCGCCCGCCAAACCCAGCAGTCGGTGCTGCTGGAGGTGCTG
>JGI994J12354_10002535_pt1 | contig 17707 bp, 13 predicted proteins | sample IntmicLarv3ML3BL_FD_12354 | JGI IMG/M metagenome (IMG submission 12354) | reverse complement strand
GGTGAGATTTTCAACATTCATTAGATATCGCTGAGGGAATACCAGCGGTGTCANGTTGATAGTGTCGGGCTTTTCCACNTTTTTAAGCANCCNNCGTTTCTCATCGGCGGCTTTCTGACGGCGCGCTTCCGTAACTTTTGAGCGTTTCATCATTTTTGCGGCTTTTGCGCCGACATAACCACGGTCGATTTTTACGCCGCTGTTGTCACCGCCGTATTTGCTTTTCTCGACCCTATCTGACCATGAAGAGGTGCGGCGCGCAGCCTCTGTCAGATGAGAAATCTCCTGAGAAAGACGCTCATTTTCTCTCTGCTCAAAATTCTCTCTCTGNATGCGGTTCTGATCCCACTGGGAGTAATTTCCGCTTTGGAGNTCGATATCNGCTTTNTTTATGGAGAGCACATGGTCAATGATTGCGTCAAGAAAGAACCTGTCGTGGGACACAAGAATAAATCCCTTTTTCTTTTTCAGGTACTCCGCCAAAAGTGCGCGGGCTTCGGTGTCAAGATGATTTGTGGGCTCATCAATCAGAAAAAAACAGTTTTCCTTTAGAAACATACCTGCCAAAAGAGCCCGGGTGATTTCACCGCCGCTGAGAGTATTAAAAGGGCGATAAAGACAGTCATCGCCTATGTCCAGCATTGAAAGCTCGCGGAAAATCTCCCACTCCTCCCGATTAGGGCAAATTGAGGTCACAACGTCAATAGTACTACGTTCAGGATTATCAATCTCGAAAGGGAAATATTCAAAATTAACGCCGGCACTGATGCTGCCGGAATATTCGTATTTACCCATAAGCAGGTGCAAAAAAGTTGTTTTTCCTCTGCCGTTTCTGCCAATGAACCCAAGTTTCCAGTCTGTATCCAGACTTAGAGATACGTTTTCAAAAATATTGTCATAACTGCCATCGTAGCAAAATGTCAGGTTTGACAGCGTTATTTGAGACATAATAAAATACCCCCATATGTTCAAAAATAGCCACGGGAAAGAAATTTCCGCGTGACCGCAAACATATGGAGGGTTATCCTCGCAATAACGTCAGGCACGAATGGAATGATAGAATTCTCTCCCGCGCACAACCCAACAGACGAGACTAATGCCTCGCAGGAGTGTGCAAAACAAAACTTGTTAGCGGGAAATAATCATCATTATTCAGTAATTCTCCATTCGTGTTATTTTTTGTTATTATAACGCCTATTTTTTCTGCTGTCAATACAGCATTCGACAACTTGACATTAGTCTAGGTCATGAAATATAATAAAGTGATAAGCCATATGAGTCAGCGCAATAAACGATGTGCTGAGATAGAATATATTACTAAGGATAAAGGAGTGATATCCATGCTGCAGGTCAGAGATTTGACTTTTTCTGTGAGCGAGAGCGGCTTTGAGCGCCGCATCGTGAACAATATATCCTTCGATTTGGAAAGCGGAGAAATGCTTATCATTACCGGGCCAAACGGAGGAGGAAAATCCACCATCGCAAAAATCCTTATGGGAATTGAAAAAGCCGCCAGCGGACAAATTATTCTGGACGGCACAGACATCAGTGATTACGAAATAGACAAAAGAGCAAAAGCCGGTATGGGCTTTGCGTTTCAGCAGCCGCCGCGCTTCAAGGGGATGACGGTTGCCAAGCTGATTTCATTGGCTTCAGGCAAACCGCTTCCCAGAGAGGTGTGCTGTGAAATACTCAGCCGTGTCGGGCTTTGTTCAAACGAATACCTTGACCGTCATATAGATGGAACCCTCTCCGGCGGTGAAATGAAGCGCATAGAAATTGCAACAGTTCTTGCCGGAAAACACAAGCTGTGCATTTTTGATGAGCCTGAAGCGGGCATTGATCTATGGAGTTTTTCCATGCTGGTAAGTGAGTTTAAAACGATGCACCGCCACGGAAATATGAGCCTTATACTCATATCCCATCAGGAGCGGATTATCCAAATGGCTGACAGAATCATGGTGGTAGATGACGGTAAAATCACAGCCATCGGCACTAGGGAAGAGGTTTTACCTCAGCTTCTCAATGAGGAGCCGGTGAAAGAATCATGCCCGTATTGCAGCAATGCATGCTAAGAGGGGGAAATCATAAATGGCATTATTAGACCGCACAACAGAAAAAGTGCTGGCACAGATTGATCCCTCAGGCTTCAAGCAGAGCGGTGCATTTAACCTGCGCCATAATGGAATAGCGCTCTGCCACGGGGACAGCGAGCATATAAAAATCAAGAAAAAGACTGATGTGTCAGGAATCGACGTATATATCGACGGAGAGACCAACGGCGAAGAAGTGCATATTCCCGTTGTTCTGGTTGCATCGGGACTCAATGACAAGGTGTATAACGACTTCCACATCGCTCCGGGAGCTAACGTGGTCATTATCGCGGGGTGCGGTATACACAACAGCGGCTGTGATGAGAGCCGCCATGACGGAATACACGCCTTCCATGTTGGAAAAGGCGCCAATGTCCGCTACGAGGAAAAGCACTACGGCGAAGGTGAAGGCACAGGAACAAACGTTTTGAATCCGGTGACAAAAATCATCATGGACGAAGACTCCGTATTTACTCTGGAGACAGCCCAGATAAGGGGCGTTGACTCCACAAAGCGTGAGACGTTTGCCGAGCTTGGTTCCGGCGCAAAGCTGATTATGACTGAGAGACTTATGACTCATGACACGCAGACAGCCGATTCAGTCATGGAAGTGTATTTAAACGGGGAGAGAAGCTCAGCTCAGATTATTTCCCGTTCTGTCGCAAAAAATGACTCCAGGCAGATATTCTACCCCAGTGCTATCGGTAATACAGACTGCACAGCGCATATACAGTGTGATGCTATTCTTATGGACACAGCTCAAGTTCGGGCTATTCCCGCAATTGACGCAAAGCATGTTGACGCAGCGATAGTCCATGAGGCGGCAATAGGCAGGATCAACGATGAACAGCTTCTCAAACTCAGGTCTTTGGGCATGAGCGAGGAAGAGGCGGAAACTGTGATTATAGAAGCATTTCTAAACTAACTGATTTCGACCAGACATCCGGTGAAAAATCACCGGATGTTTTTTTTATCCCAACGCCACATCCAAAACCATCATGAGCACAAAGCCGATAGCAGCGCCGATGGTACCGAGATTGGAATGCTCACCATGCTGGGACTCAGGAATAAGCTCTTCAACCACAACGTATATCATGGCACCGGCCGCAAAAGAGAGTATATATGGTAAAACTGGAACAATAAGACCGGTAAGTACAATTGTGAGCACAGCCCCGATCGGCTCTACAACACCCGACATAGATCCCATGAAAAAGGCACGGCTTTTGCTGTAGCCTTGTGCGCTCAGCGGCATTGATATAACAGCGCCCTCGGGAATGTTCTGCAAAGCTATGCCTATAGCGAGTGCGAAGGCAGATGTGATGGAAAGCCCCATATCTCCGGCTAGAACTCCCGCAAAAACAACGCCAACCGCCATTCCCTCAGGAAAATTGTGCAGAGTCACTGCGAGGATAAGCATTGTAGATTTTGAAGCATTGCTTTTCATGCCCTCCGGTTTGGATGAGCTGACATGAAGATGAGGAATTATCATATCAAGAACAAGCAGAAATGCAATTCCCAAGAGAAAGCCGACAGCGGCAGGTACCCAGGGAATGGCACCGCTTCCTTCTGCCATTTCAATTGCGGGTATGAGCAGTGACCAGACAGAGGCGGCAATCATAACACCGGATGCAAAACCCAGGAGAAACTTTTGTATGCTGTCGCCAATGCCGTTCTTTAAAAGAAACACGGTACCTGCTCCAAGAACAGTGCCAAAAAGGGGAATTAGAATTCCCAATGTAATCATAAAAGTATCATTCATATAAATCCTCCGATTGATAGTTAGCATATGCTAACTATCAATATACTACCAAAAACTTTGACTAAATACAATAGATATATGAAAAAATATGGATACTGTTTTACAGATATCCGCCACCATATTATAGCACATTAATTAGGAAGTGGTGAATGCAAAAAACTGCGTCCCCGGGCATTTCATGCCTTGGGACGCAGTTTCTGTTAAATAACAATCAGCTTTGCGGTTCAGAGGTATCCGGATCAGTATCAAAATAATTATCGGGCACTTCCTGCGACTGTAGTACCTGTGCACCTTCAGGTGTGCATACAAGAATTTCTATTATCATCTTTTCACCCCGTATACAACAATCTTGGAGCCCGAGGCGATCTTAGTGGAAGTTGAGCTTGCCACAATGCTTATTGATGTGCAGTGGGCCAGATTAACTAATTTTATGAAACCGTTTTGAGTAGTATTTATACCAGCAGGAGACATAGAGGTGCAGGAAGCATGAAAAAGACCGTTAGAGCGCAAATAAATGTTGGCAAAGCCTGACGTTAGGTCATTGTTATAGCCATTGATGTTACCCAGATATGATGCGGAAATTACATTATTAGCATCCAAATAGTTAGGCTGAACGCTATAACCTGAGTTGATATTATTAAGCCTGATATGGATTGGATATGAAGCAGGCGTTGTAATAGATAACTCAAGATGCAGCTCCAGACGGGTAAAATCACTTAGGTCAATGGAACCAAACTGCAAATTGACTTGCTGGACATTTTGCGCAACGGCGACATCAAAGAGTTTAACATGGGACATCTGTCCCACAGCAGTATCAATTTTCTCATTATCGCTGTTAAAATCCACTCTGCGCAGCTGATCGGAAGGCTCCCATAAATTGAGTCCGAGCGCACTGGTTTTATTTGTGCTTGAAATAGAAAAAACCTCCTTATGTAAGAATTTCTCTCTCACACTTGAGGTTCTTTCTATTATTTATCAACTAAAAACAGTTGATGGAAATTTCTACATGCCCAAAATTTTTCGGTATGTATCCTCCGCCGAAACTTTTCCTACAGCAGAAAATGACATAGCACCGGGGTCAAGAAGTTTTTGTGCCAAATCCTTTATATCATCCAGTGTAATGTGGTCGTAGCGCTCTATTACCTCATCTGTGGAGAGGGAACCGCCGAGATAGAGCTCTCCGAAACCGATCCGGTTCATCCGGCTGGATGTGGATTCAAGAGCCATAAGTATGCCCGCCTTTGCCTGCTCTCTGGCTCGTCCCAGCTCATCAGCTGTTATTCCGTCATTGCGGAGCTTTTCAAGCTCACTCATTATAAGCTCTACAGCGCGCTGCTCCGTATCGCGTCCAAGAGCGGTGGCAATAGCAAACATTCCTGTTTCGCTGAAAGAGGAGTTGAAGTTGTATATTGAATAGCACAGCCCGTTTTGCTCCCTGACGGTTTGGAACAGGCGTGAGGACATTCCTCCGCCAAACACGGTTGAAAGTATTTGAAGGGCAAAGCGAGAATCATCTGTGGCAGAAATGCCCGGGAATCCGAGACACAGGTGGTTTTGCTCTGTGCTTTTGCGTTTTAAGGTAAAGGAGGGCATATATTCAGCGGATTTCGGCTTTTTAAGCCGCGCTTTTTTCAGGGAAGAAAACAAATCCTCGATATGACTCAAATGTGCCTGAGAAAAATTTCCGCTAAGAGCGACCACAATGCGCCCCGGGGTGTAATGTTCATCCATGAATCCGCGGAGAGCTTCGGAGTCCAGCTTTTTAAGAGTGCTTTTAGTGCCAAGGATAGGGCGTCCCAGCGCAGTTGGGGAAGGAGCGGCTTATCATACGCTCTGCTACCATGTCATCCGGTGTGTCGTCATACATGTCTATTTCTTCGCAGATTACGCCTCGCTCGTTATCAACATCAACTGTGTCGAATTTTGAATTAAAGAGCATATCGGAGAGAAGTTCTATGGCTGAATCCACATGAGTGTCCAGCACCCGGGCATAAAAGCACGTGGCTTCCCGAGTGGTAAATGCATTTATCTGACCGCCTATAGAATCCATTTCAGCAGCCAGTTCGGCAGCTGTACGGCTCTGAGTACCTTTGAATAGCATGTGCTCAATAAAGTGGGCAGCGCCGTTCTGACTGCGCTTCTCAAAGCGTGAACCAACGCCTACCCAAATACCTACCGAGACTGTGCGAACGTGCTGCATATGCTCGTGGACAATTCGCACACCGTTTTTAAGAACTGTTTTTTCGTGCATATATTTCCCTTCTGGAAAGCGCCCGAAACTAAAATTTCGGGCGCTTTGATACAAGTTGTTTTTTATCAGTCGGTCAAGCCAAGGCTCTCGCGCTCTTTAAGTGCGTCTTTGCGGGAGAGGTTAACACGACCGCGCTCGTCGACTTCTGAGACCTTCACCCATGTTTCGTCACCGATGTTTAAAACATCCTCGACTTTTTCGGTGCGCTTGAACTCAAGGTCCTTGATGTGGCACATGCCGTCTTTTCCGGGAACAAGCTCAATGAATGCTCCGATAGGAATTATACGGACAACTTTACCCTTATACAGCTTGCCGACTTCGGGAACAAATACAATGTTCTCGATAATCTGTCTTGCTGTGCGGCATGCCTCAATGTCTTCACTGGCGATGAAAATACTGCCGTCGTCCTCAATGTCAATTTTGCATCCGGTGTCGGCAGTAATCTTCTGGATTACCTTGCCGCCGGAGCCGATGACTTCGCGGATCTTGTCGGGGTCAATCTGAATCTTAACCATTTTCGGTGCTGTTGCCGCAAGCTCTTTGCGGGGCTCGGCAATGCAGGGAATCATAATTTCATCAAGGATGCCGTAACGTGCATCTCTGGTGAGCTCCAGAGCGTCTTTGATGATTTCGTGCTTCAGACCATCATTCTTCAGATCCATCTGAATAGCGGTGATACCGGTCTTTGTACCGGCGACCTTAAAGTCCATCTCGCCGTGGAAATCCTCAACACCCTGAATGTCAATGAATGTGGTGTAGTTGTCGCCGTCCTGAATGAGTCCGCAGGAGATTCCGGCTACGGGAGCCTTGATGGGCACACCGGCATCCATAAGAGCCAGTGTAGCGCCGCAGATGCTGCCCTGTGAGGTTGAGCCGTTTGATGAGAGAACCTCAGAGACCAGACGAATAGTGTAGGGGAAGTCTTCCAAATTAGGAATTATTGGCTCAATTGCCTTTTCAGCCAGAGCGCCGTGTCCGTATTCGCGGCGGTTGGTGCTGCGGCTTCCGCGTGCCTCACCAACTGAATAGCTGGGGAAGTTATAGTGGTGCATAAAGCGCTTGGATTCTTCTTCCCAGATGGTATCCAGTTTCTGTGCGGCAGAAATTGTGTTGAGTGTGGCAACAGTCAGAACCTGAGTCTGTCCGCGTGTAAAGAGCCCTGTGCCGTGAACCTTGGGAATCAAGCCGACTTCGGCTGAAAGAGGTCTGATTTCATCCATTGCACGTCCGTCAACACGCTTGCCGTTCAAGAGGAAGTGCTTGACGACCTTTTTCTGAATACGGTAGAGAATCTCTTCCATATAGGTCATTATTTCGGGATGATCTTCTTCGTACTTTGCGACAACTGTGTCAATCCACTCGTTTACGCGTGTTTCACGCACGTTTTTATCATCAGTGTCCATGCAGTATTCCATGCCTGCCATATCATTAGCGCAGAGCTTTTCGAAGAGTTCGTTATCAAAGGGAGCCTGATCATAGCTGAACTTTTCTTTTCCGATGTCGGCTACCATCTCGTCAATCAGATTCATGACATCCTGAGTCTTTGCGTGTGCCTGAACGATGCCTTCATACATGATGTCCTCAGGAATCTGATCGGCAGCGGCTTCAATCATAACAATCTTCTCGCGGGTGGCTGCAATGGTAACGGTCATTTTATTTGTTTTATTTTCCTCTTGGGTGGGGTTGAAGAGGTACTTCTCGCCGTCCCAGCCGAGGACGACACCGCCGATGGGACCGTCAAAGGGAACATCGGAGATTGCAACAGATGCAGCGGCGCCAATCATAGCTGTAATCTCAGGAGAGCAGTCTCTGTCCAGAGACAGCACTGTGCAGGAGATAACAACATCGTTGCGCAGATCTGAAGGGAAGAGGGGACGCATTGGGCGGTCGATCATGCGGGATGCCAGAACGGCATTCAGGCTGGGTCTTCCTTCACGGCGCATAAAGCTGCCGGGAACGCGGCCAACTGCGTAGAGTTTCTCTTCAAAGTCGACGGAGAGAGGGAAGTAGTCAATACCTGCTCTGGGACGCGCAGAAGCTGTGCAGGCAACGAGAACAGCAGTCTCGCCGTATTTTACAAGGACAGAAGCATTGCAAAGCTCTGCCAGTTTGCCGACTTCCAGTGTAAGGGGACGTCCGCAATAGTCAATAGTGTACTTTTTTTCGCTTGGAAATGTCTTTTGTGTGATTTTCATGTTTTGTTCCTTTCATGATTGGAGCAACAACTCTTAGCACTTGAAATTGCTGGCGAACGCTCGTCTGCAGTTTCAAATACTAACGGTTGCAGCTCGATTTTTTCTAAAAATGGTTAAAGCTGGGACTATGAAATTGTCCCAGCTTTAAAAAGCTTAAATAACCTTCATAACCCTCAGAATGGTGCGGCTGCGTTCTCCTGTGTGAGAATCCTTGCTGATAGCAGCAGCTCCTGTCTGAACAAAGACCTATTTGCGGGACCTTAGTTCAGTTAAAATATCTCTTACTTACGGATGCCAAGCTTGGCGATACATGCACGATAGCGCTCAATGTCTTTCTTTGCCAGATAATCCAGCAGACGGCGGCGCTTACCAACCATCTTCAGCATGCCCAGTCGGCTGTGGTTGTCTTTTTTGTGTATCTTCAGGTGCTCTGTGAGCTGACGGATACGGGTGGTTAGGATGGCAATCTGCACCTCAGGTGAACCGGTATCGGTCTCGTGTGTGCGGTTATCGTTGATAACTATTGTTTTTTCGTCATGTGTAATCATTTTGAACACTCCTTTCAATTATCGCTATACCCTGTGGCTAAGAACGGGGTCGTAAGGAGCAATCCTCCCCAAACCTGGCGCACGGGCAAACGCTTAGTGATTTTATCATACGGAGTTAAACTTGTCAATTTATTTTGAGTTTATTATTTGCTTTTGCATCTTGTATTTTATGCTAAATATGTTACAATGTAGTGCTATGTGCAAAACAGCACAGGAAGGGCACGAATATTAGCCAGACAAGAAGCGGGCATAAAACAAGGAGGCACAATAAATGAAAAGAAGACTCACAGCAGTGCTATTAACAATATGCATGGTACTGCTTATGATGCCGGCGTTTGCTGTTCCAGCGGCGGCACTCCCGATTGGAGGCGCCTACACACTATTTTTAAACGGCAGTGATGGCAAAATTTATAAAAACTCTTCACTGGACGAAGATATGACTTCTGAGCTAGCGAGTATGGGAGCGGAAGTCAGCGGCTCATTGGGCGCATGGGTGCTCACACTTACAAACTTCAACTTTACAAGCAGTGAAGCTTGCGCTCTGCAGGTACCTGACGGTATTTCAGTTGTGCTCGTAGGCAATAACATAATCAGCTGTAAATATGAATCATACCGCATATCCGACAACACAACTTATGGAATTCATGCAATGGGTTCTCTTACAATTAGCGGTGACGGCAGCCTGGAAGTTGAAAGCGGCTTCGCGTCAGATTCCAACTATGGTGTTTTCGCTGTAAGCGAACTTATGATTGATGGCAATGTGACTGTGGATGCTACAGGTAACAGCGGCAAGAGAGACAGCGCAGGTATATATTCAACAGGCTCTATTACGATTTGTGATGATGCTACTGTAACCGCCACAAGCCACGGGGCAAACTACAAAAGTGCGGGTATTTATTCTTATGGCGGTGAACTAACAATCCGCGACAGAGCAACTGTAACATCCTTATGCAGAGCGGGAACTGACAGCTTTGGTATTTACGCAAACAAAACCATCACTATTTGCGGTGAAGCAGTCGTTGAGACTTCGTCTCGCTATGCAATGGAGTGCAGCGCAGGCATCTCTTCTACAGATGATATTGTGATAACTGATAACGCAATCGTAAATACTGGAAGCGGCAGGGGCAGAATCAGTTTTGGCATAATTTCGGGAAGTGATCTCATAATAGGCGGCAACTCGAACGTAAACGCCACAGGTGGATCAATATCGACTAGTGTCAGTGCAGGAATTAAGGCGTCTACCATCACTATTGACAGCAATGCAACTGTGACTTCTACTGGTGAAAGATCGAAAGTCTACAGTGCAGGTGCTATAGCGACCGACTGCAAGATCGGCGATAATGCCACTGCAACTTTTACAGGTGGGTATGCAGAGCGAGGCAGCAGCCTGGGTATTTATTTGTACGGCGGAACCATCAGCGGCAGAGCGACTGTGAATGCTACAGGCGGTCTTGTTAGAAGCGAAGAAAATGATGAGGATTTTGTGGATCGTAGTATGATTCATATAGAAGAAGACGGTAGTTACGGCATTTACTCATTCAGTAAAATTACTTTTAGCGACAACGCAACTTTAAGCGCTATTGGTGGTGATGCGGCAACCGGCATAAGCTGCGGTCTTTATTTGAGAAAAGGCTACAGCATAGTACCTAATGGCGGCACAGTTATAGTAGCAGGCAATACCCGTGCTATGGGAGCGGATTATACCGTGCCAAATGGGTACAAGTATGCAGTGTCTGCAAATGCTGATGGCACATACCCCGCAACAGGTATAAGCGATGGTAGCTTCGTTCTTGACAACAAACACAAGCATGCGGTAATCGAATCTCGTGTCTCTGATATTCCGAATAGAATCGTTATTGAAAACACAGAGAATGGCACAATAACTGTGGATAATGATACTCCAATAAGCGGGCAGGTAATAACAGTGACTTTAATACCCAACAGAGGGCATGTCGGGACAAATTTATCCATTACCGATGATACCGGCAACGGGCTGCCGTCCACAAGCACTGAAGCCGGAACGGATATATTTGAATTCACCAGCGGAACTATAACGATATCAGCAGATTTTATAGAACGGATTGACCAGCCGCTACCCTTCACAGACATTAACAGAACTGACTGGTTCTATGCAGATATTCAGTATGTCTATGCAAAAGGGCTGTTCAACGGTGTTACCGATACAATATTTGAACCTAACACATCAATGACCCGCGGCATGATAGTAACCGTTTTGGGACGCCTTAGAGGCATCAATCCAAGTGACTATACCAACGCGAGCTTCGATGATGTTGATTCAGATGCTTACTATGCTCCATATATTAAATGGGCAGTGGAAGAAGGAATAGTTCTCGGTGTCGGCGGTAACAAGTTCAACCCCGATGCAATAATCAGCCGTCAGGATCTGGCAACTATTATGCATAGATATTTTCCGCAGATTGATGAGTATTATTATGATGCTGAAAAAATCACCTTTGATGACGACAATCTCATAAGTGATTATGCGGCATATTCAGTTGAAATAATGCAGCGTAAAGGCATTATAAACGGCAAACCCGGCAACGTATTTGATCCTCTTGGAAACGCCACCCGTGCAGAGGTTGCAGTGATGCTGCACCGCTTTGTGAAAACTCTGGGAATCGCGTAAGCACGGTTTTTATAAGACAGAGTTTGTAAACGATGCAAACCAAATAATATACCCTTCAGATTTTGCGCAGCTTAACTTGAGCTACATATAATCTGAAGGGTTTCTTATTTTAATAACACTTATGTTGTCAACCTTAATGGTGTTATTCTTGATTTTTGCAAAAACAAAACTTCTACCTAGCGCTCTGTTCCATAGAAAAACAGTGCCATTGTGCCGGGTCCGGAGTGTGCACCGGCGATAGGAGCGGTTTGCACCACAATAACCTCGGGTACATGGTATTTATTCTTTAGCTCGTCAACAACAATCTGAGCGTCCTCGGCGCAGTTTGCATGGCTGAGGAACATAGTCTGTTTTTCCGGTTCAATTGCTGTTTGGCCAACCTTTGCTGTGAGTTCAAGAAGGGAGTTTTTGCGTCCGCGTGCTTTGCCGATATTTATCAGCTTGCCTTCATTATCTACATGCAGCACCGGCTTTATACCAAGTGCTGAGCCAATGACAGCGGTTGTAGCAGATATGCGTCCGCCGCGGCGAAGGTGGTGGAGATCGTCGACGGTAAACCAGTGGCATATGTTTAACTTGATGCTCTCCAAGTATTCAACGGTCTCTTCAATGCCGGCGCCTTCATCACGCTTTTTTGCACCATAGTAGGCGTACAGACCCTGACCGAAATCAGCGCTTTTTGAGTCAATGACAAAAATTTTGCGGTCTGGATACTTTTCTTTCATATCCTCGGCTGCCAAGCAGCAGCTTTCGTAAGTGGAGCTAAGTCCGGAGGAGAATGCAACCGCAATAATGTCGCGGCCTTCCTTTAGTTCGCCCTCGATACCGTCTATCCAGTCACCCGGACTAACAGCGGCTGTGCCGGAGTTTGCACCGGCTTTCAATTCATTATAAAAGTCCGACATTTTCATTTCAGACTCATCAGGTCTGTGTTTAAATTCCCTGTCCCCGATATAGGCTGTCATAGGAACAACTTTGATGTTGAATTTTTCTGCAAGTTCCGATGTCATCGCAGAAGCAGCATCTGTAATAATTGAAAAATTACTCATAGTATCTCCCTTCCTCCGTGAATGATTTGAGTTATTTTTTACCGCTTTTAAGAGCTTTCATTCTCATGCCGTGGTCGAGAATGCTTTTACGCAAACGAAGATTTAGTGGTGTGACTTCAAGAAGTTCATCATCGGCAATGAACTCAAGACACTGTTCCAGACTCAGCTGCCTTGGTGTTACAAGCCTGAGCGCATCGTCTGAGCCGGAAGCGCGCATGTTGGTGAGCTGCTTCTTCTTGCAGACGTTGACAGTAATATCCTCTGACTTTGGTGAGACACCGACTATCATTCCGGCATAGACCGGAACTCCGGCGCCTATGAAGAGTGCGCCGCGATCCTGAGCGCTATACAATCCGTATGCCACGGAATCGCCAGTCTCAAAAGAGACAAGGCTGCCGCTGCTTCTGCGGCTCAGCTCGCCTCTGATGGGGGAATAGCTGTCAAAAACAGTAGACATGATGCCCTCGCCGCGTGTATCTGTGAGGAACTCACTGCGATAGCCGAACAAACCGCGGGACGGAACCAGAAATTGAAGCTTCATGCGGTTTCCCACAGGGTTCATTTCAATGAAATCGCCTTTGCGCGAAGATAGTTTTTCAATAACGCTGCCGACACTGCTTTCCGGCACGTCGATAACGACCCTCTCCATTGGCTCGGACATAACACCGTCGATTTCCTTATTTAAAACACGGGGAGGGGAAACCTGAAATTCATATCCTTCACGGCGCATTGTTTCAATCAATATAGATAGATGCATTTCTCCGCGTCCGGCAACATTGAAGGCATCGCTGTTTTCAATTTGCTCAACACGGAGAGAAACATCCTTCATAGTCTCTTTGAGAAGCCTGTCACGGATATTTCTTGTGGTTACAAATTTGCCCTCGCGTCCGGCAAAAGGACTGTCGTTTACTGAAAAAGTCATTTCGATTGTGGGAGCGGAAATTTTGACAAAGGGCAGGGGTTCAGGTGTGTTCACATCACAAATGGTATCACCTATTGTCACATCGCCTATTCCGGAAAGTGCGATTATTTCACCTGCGCTTGCATTTGTGACAGCCGATCTTGCCAACCCGTCAAAGGTATACAGGCTCACAGCCTTCGCTTTGCGGGAAGGGCGCTCACCGTGGTAGTCGGAGACAATTATTTCCTGATTCTGGTTTATTTCACCGCGCTCTATGCGCCCGATGGCAACGCGGCCGACATATTCGTTATAGTCGATAGATGAAACCAGCATCTGAAAAGGTGCGCTGGGGTCAGCCTTGGGAGGGGAAATATACTCAATTATTGTGTCAAACAGCGGGTGAAGGTCTTCTCCCGCGGCATCAGGAGAAACAGCGGCAGTGCCCTGCCTTGCCGAGCAGAAAAGCATGGGGGAGTCCAGCTGTTCGTCTGTTGCGTCCAAATCCAGAAGAAGCTCCAATGTTTCGTCGATGACTTCATAGATACGCTGGTCGGGTCTGTCAATCTTGTTGACAACAACAATAACCTTATGACCCAGTTCAAGAGCACGGCTCAGAACAAAGCGGGTCTGAGGCATTGGACCTTCGGCGGCATCCACCAGAAGGATGACACCGTTTACCATTTTCAATATGCGCTCCACTTCTCCGCCGAAGTCGGCGTGTCCGGGAGTGTCAACGATGTTTATTTTGTATTCTCCATAATGAATTGCGGTGTTTTTTGCGAGTATTGTTATCCCACGCTCACGTTCCAGATCATTGGAATCCATGACACGCTCAACCACGGCCTGATTCTCTCTGAAAACACCGCTTTGGGAAAGCATTGCGTCCACCAGCGTTGTTTTACCGTGGTCGACGTGGGCAATTATTGCCACGTTGCGAAGATTTTCCATTAAATAACCAATCCTTTGCATTCTTTAATCAACTAAGTACTATAACACTAAAAGCTTGATAATTCAAGTGTTTTGGCGTTTTTATATCATGTAAAAAAGTTCGATAATAATTGCAAAGGGATTTTGGCAGATATTTTCCTTATTTGTTTTTTACTTGTATAGCAAATGCAGGCGGGTGGTCATAGCTTTTATAAGGAAATTAATGAGAGGTCTGATGTGTAATGTGAATTAAGAAACAGCGTGCTAAAAAAGAGAAGTCAAATTTATATCAACGTGGCTGTTTTATTATTGCTCGGTGACAGTATTTTTAGGAAAGAAGAAGTATGGTATTGTGCAGAACACAATGAGTCCAACAACTCTCACAATATTACTCGATATCACATCTATGCGGTATTCGCTAAACCCGAGTGTTTGACGAAATGCCCGAAAACTATGATCGCCAAGACCTATGATATAACCGCGCCCATCCAGACCTAGATTATAGTCAAACTGAGCAAATATTGTATAGAAAAACGCACCGAAAGCAAACAAAAATACACAAAGTAAGAAAATCCAGAAATCTGCAAGCTCTTTCTTATTTTTTCGCAAAAAAGCACCTGCAAAGTGTATTCCCAAAAAACGTACATTGCCTGTTGCCATCGCATTGTTTATTTCCAAGTGGTATATCCTCCTGAAATTCCCAAGCGCAACTCCACTTGCAAAACCTAGTACAAAGAAGGAGATGTAAGAAGGCACCACATATTGCATAATAAGGGGATAGAGCATAACCGGCAGGACAAACATTGTCCAATTGAAAAAGAACTGTAATGTATTTTTGAAAATGTTCTTAGTAAAAAGAACGAAAATCACCCCTCCAATAAAGCCAAAAAACAGTCCCAAATCATTAGCGAAGAAACTCCAATAGCCCGATGCGGCATTTATCCCTAACCATATTATGTTCCCTGATTGCGGAGTAATCATGGAGCCGAGATCATGTGTATTCAATGCAAATGCGTTTATATATCCTAAGATGAATATAGACGCCGCAGTAATAAATGAGACTTTAAAAGTGGCCTTATCCTCTGTTGTCATATCTTCACCTCTCTATATGTTCTGTTGTATTAGTGTTTTGAATCTATCCGGGGTGTGTTTGAAGAAGGAAAAAAGTTGTAATATTAATCGAAATACAGATTACGGCAAAGAATCCGTTATTTGCATTTCGGATTCACCTCGCGGTACTATGCCAAGCTTTGCGTACTTTTTAAAACAACATCCAATTCTTTCAGGCAGACGGAACTGCCTTCGTTTTTGAAGACAGTTCCAAATCCGAAATTATAGAATTAAAACATTTAGAAGTACAGCGTCTGGATTATTACAGCCATACAACCTTTCCGCTATGTATATCGAAACGTGCTCCGACAACCATAGCATTATTATTCTTCACATATTCGTTATTTGCGATTTTATCGACCATAACACCAACGTTTGTGTTGATACAAGCGCCTACATCACCGCCGCTGCTTTCGACAGCAGGTTTGATGTGGTCGATGATGTGCTGGATGTTAGGCGGTAAGGGATCTCCTGCGCAAGCTGCCTCCACAGCGCCGCAAGCGCTGTGTCCGACTACTACCACAAGCCTCGTGCCAAGAACATCAACGGCATACTCTAAGCTTCCGAGAGCAGTAGTATCTGCGATGTTGCCGGCGTTGCGAATGACGAAGATGCTTCCCTTGTGTACGTCAAAATAGATCTCAGGAACGACTCTGGAATCAGAACATGTTACGATAACGGCATATGGTGCTTGTCCTTCTGCGAGTATCTCTCTGTCCTCGTCGTATGTGCTCCTGTCCATTAGCTGACCGTCCAAATAACGTTTATTTCCATCTTTTAGCATTTGCAGAGCGACATTGGAATCTTGTATGGATTCGCCTGATTTGTGAGTTTTCATATGTACACCTCTTTCTTTTACTTTCAGTTTTTGGCCTGTCCAACATATTATTTTCTGCCGGAGCTCGTCATGGAAGGGAGATATATAGTCGTCCGCAAGGCATTCAGAGAATATCCCATCCCAACGCTGGAAGAAGCAAGAACCGGGTGAATATATACATTCAATANNGCAAGGATACCGTAATACAATGTTTTTCAACAGATTCNTGACCATAAGACAGCCNATATAGCACTATAGCTGTGGGTNGATTGCCATAATATACCAAATATAGTATATTAGTTTGTTAGAAATTTGTCAAGCAGGGTATGAAAAGTCTAATAAATGCAAGTAGTTTCGGCAAATCTCTCTGTGTTCACACTTTCGGGTACTGCTGAAAAAACATTCCCGANGGAGTTAATATATAATCAAAACATCTGNAAGTGAAAAAAACGGAATAATAAAAAGANAGGATACACAAAAAATCGCATATCCTATCTTTTTACTATTTCATTGACAATACTCAGAAGCCGGGCTTTGAGTTTTTATTATACCCGATAGAGAATCCGACCATAACTGGGGAATGGCCACTGCTCTTTACTAACTAAGGTTTCCAGTTCGTCTGCCACTGCGCGAAGTTCGTTCATTCTCGCAAAAACTATCTCTCGGTAATATCTTGACTGTACCGAAAGGTCCCCGGACACCTCTTTGACGCCTATGACAGCGTGGTCGAGAGCCTCGCAATTGTTGTAAAGACAGTCGCTCAGTGCGGATATGCGTTCAAGCAGTGATATTTCAGCGGCACAGGCAATATTCGCGGAGGCTGCCTTTTTTGAGATAATTGCATCTGCCAATATTTTTGTAAATTCTATGACTGAGGGCAGCATTTCACAACGCACCATCTCAATCATCACCAAGGCTTCAATGTTGACCTGCTTGCAGTAGCTCTCCATGAGGATTTCACAGCGTGAGCGAAGCTCTGTTTCTGAATAGACCTTGTGCTTTGCAAGAACATCAATATTATGCTGGTCAATCAGGTGGGGTATTGCCTCAGCGGCGGAACGGTAATTGGAAAGCCCGCGTGCATGAGCTTCTATGGGCCAGCTGTCATCATAACCATTGCCGTTAAAAATAATTCTCTTGTGTTTTGTGATTGTGGTACGTATGAGATTATTCAGTGCGGTCTGGAAGTTTTCTGCTTGCTCAAGAATATCTGCAAACTCAGACAGAACATCAGCCACAATAGTATTAAGAATGGCATTTGAACCTGCGACAGACTGGTGCGAACCGGGCATGCGGAACTCAAATTTATTGCCCGTGAAGGCAAATGGAGAAGTTCTGTTCCGGTCGGATGTATCACGTGGTATGGAAGGCAAGATGTCTGAGCCGATCTTAATTGATGTATGTTTAACC
>JGI994J12354_10002534_pt1 | contig 17708 bp, 13 predicted proteins | sample IntmicLarv3ML3BL_FD_12354 | JGI IMG/M metagenome (IMG submission 12354) | reverse complement strand
CTGAAATATATTTTTCTTACCCATGCTCACGATGACCATGCAGGTTTTTTGAATGAACTGTTAAGAGAAGTACCTGCAAAAGTGATTTTACACCCGGCGGCTGTTCCTACTCTTGAAGTCGGACAAAACGAAGAACCGCCCGGCAGCGGGTATGCAACGAAATTTGGAGCACTGTTCGGAGTTTTTAAAAAATCGTTTACATATCCGCCTGTAAACTTGCAAAATCGGGCTGTTCAGATACATAGCGAGGCGGAGCAATTTTTTGAAGATATGGGACTTCCTATTCATATAGTATTTTTACCGGGACATACGTCAGATTCTATTGGACTATTTCTGCCCGAGACCAATCAGCTTTTTTGCGGAGATGCTGCTATGAATGCCGTTATAAGTTTGGCACGGCACACTATATGGATTGATGATGTGCCGCAGTTTCAGCATTCTTGGGATAAAATGATTTCCTTAAATCCCACAGTAATTTACCCGTCNCACGGTACACCCTTTCCCCTAAAAGACTTGGTGAAATATCGCCATTTTATGGATGGTCGTTCGGTAATACCGCCCAAATAAGGACGATTATACGATAGAAAAAGCCTGTGAAGAGGATACCACTCTGTTTGTACTGCGTGGAAAAGAGAATTTATTCTGTGATAATAAAATAATATTACCCTTTTTATCTCGTGCATAATATATCATTAATTTTATTGTTACCATGGGATGTATAAGCATTTTGTGCAATATCGTATTCCACGCAATTTTCACAGAAAGTGTTAATGTGTTACCCCTTTGAATTCATAGGATTTAAAAGGGGGTAGCACTTTTTATGTGGTCAAGTTCAATTAGTGTTTCCTCTGATGTTTTAATGCTTGCTGTTATATCTCATAACTTGGTGCGGTAAAAGGTCTCAAAATACCGATCGCATACCATACCTGTATAGCTCTGCCTTGTTAATTTTGCCAAGAAGATTTATCCGATTTCATAAATAATTTTTAACCATAGTTTGTAATTTGGCGCTCACTGTATAATATTTAAAACAGAATTTTAACTTGGTATATATTGTCAACATAACCTAAATATCAGAGGTGCGATAATTTTTTTTATTTATATCTAATGATTTCCTGTTTAGGGTATGAATAGCTGTTGACGATAAGTGTGGGTGTATGGTAGACTATAGAAAAGTTAGGAAGAACTAACTCGTATTTTTTGTTGATAGGTTAGTTTAAGATAACTTTAAAGAAACGCGTGATATACATTATATTTTATAAAAGAAAGCGAAACGGGTGCAATTGAGAGGAGGACTTGAAAAAACATAGCAGCAGAGATTTGTTAAGTTTTAACCCGAATAAAAAATGTAGTTATTATTAAAATAATCCGCGTACACAATAAATATATTTTAGGAAAATATAAGGAGAATATAAATGAAAAAATCAAATTTACAAAGAGTAATTGCTCTTATACTTGTAACAGTTCTTGTTTTTGCTTTGGCAGGCTGCGGAGATACAAATAATGCTTCTTCCGCAAGCAGCACACCTTCTGAAACTGAAGCACCTTCTTCTGAAGCTGTTGTTTCTGAAGAAAGTGAGCCTGAGGCGCCTGCAACAGTTGAAATTACAGATACAAATGGAACTGTAACTGTTCCGGTAAATCCTCAGCGCGTAGTAGCTTTGGATAACAGAACTTTCCAGACTCTGGAAGCTTGGGGCGTTAAGCTGGTGGCAGGTCCTAAGCCCGTAATGCCTGATGGTTTAAGCTATAAAACTGACGATTCTGTTGAGGATATAGGCTCACATAACGACCCTAACCTTGAAGTTATAGCAGCGGCAGACCCCGATCTTGTTATTGTCGGTCAAAGATTTGCAGGCCGTTATGATGAAATAAAAGAATTGGTTCCAAATGCAGCAGTTATTAACCTGAACTTTGATGTTTCTGTCGATGCTGAGTCATCTGCCGATAATCTGGTAAACGGATTTAAGGACTATACACTTGCTTTGGGTCAGATTTTCGATAAAAACGAAGAGGCCGCAGCAATGGTAGCAGATTTTGATGATGCTATTGCGAATGCCAAAGCAGCATATAATGGTGAAGATACAATCATGACTATTATTGTGTCAGGCGGAAATATTCGTTTCGCAGCACCTCTCTCAGGTCGTGTTTGGGGTCCGTTGTACGAGATTTTTGATTGGAAATCATCATTGGATATTGACGGTGCAAGCTCAGACCACCAGGGTGACGATATCTCAGTTGAGGCTATTGCACAGAGCAATCCTGATTGGATTTTCGTACTGGATCGTGATGCAATGAATGCTTCGGAAGAGGGATATGTTCCTGCACATGATATTATCGCTGAAGCTCCTGCTCTCGCAAACGTAACTGCGGTTGTTGAAAACCAGATGGTGTTTGCTCCAAACGATGCTTACGTTAACGAATCTATACAGACTTTCACTAAGCTGTTTAACGAACTTGCAGATACTATGGCAAAATAATTTAGGGGAATTATGATAAATGTCTAAAAATGCAATACAACAAAATACTGGGGTTGAGATTTCTCAACCCCAGATTTCTAAGTATAAAAGAATATGGACAAAGCCTTTTATTGCGGCGGTTATTGCTGTTTTGATTTTAGGAGTAATATCACTGCTTACGGGGGTTTATGATATAAGGGGACAGGAAGACGGTTTGAATATGTTTTTCATAACACGTGTTCCGAGAACTGTGGCACTGATGCTTACAGGCGCGGCAATGTCAATGTCCGGTCTGGTAATGCAGCTTGTCACTCAGAATAAAATGGTTGAACCCACCACAACGGGAACAATTGAATGGGCAGGGCTGGGCTTGGTCTTTGTTTATTTAATGTTTCCAGCTCCGTCACTTGTTCTGAGAATGACAGGTGCAATTGTTTTCTCTTTTGTGGGAACTATGGTTTTCTTTTTGTTTTTGAGAAGAGTTAAACTTCGCTCGTCTCTGATAGTTCCGATTATAGGAATGATGCTCGGTGCGGTTATTTCTGCGGTGTCCACATTTGTCGGACTTGTCACCCAAATGACGCAAAGTGTTGCAACCTGGTTTATAGGTTCTTTTGCATCTGTTCAAATTGGAAGATATGAATATTTGTGGTTAATCGTAGTAGTTACCGCCTTGATTTTTATCTATGCGGACAGATTGACTCTGGCAGGATTGGGTGAGGATGTTGCAACCAGTCTTGGCGCGAATTATAACAGGATTATCATTTTGGGCACTGGGCTTATTTCCCTGGCAGTTGGAATTGTTGCCGCTGTTATTGGAAACCTGCCTTTTTTGGGTTTAATTGTGCCGAATATCGTTTCGATATACAGAGGAGATGACCTCAGAAGCAACCTGCCCTGGGTGTGTGTATTGGGTATGGGTACCATAACTCTTTGCGATATTATCTCCCGTACACTTATAATGCCCTTTGAAGTTCCTGTGTCTATGATACTTGGAACTATGGGCGCAATTGTATTTATTGTAATCTTATTAAAACGCAGGAGGGGAAAATGAGCGAGCTTGTACAAAGTAAAAAAGACAGATCGGCTAAAGCTTTTCGTACTAAGCGTGAAGCCAGAAATTATTGGATTTTGCTGATAACTCTATTTGCCTTATCCCTTCTTATTTCTTACGGACTTTTGGTTTATAATAACCCTGTCCCTATTGATTCACCATCTTTTCTTCCTGTTGTTAAAAGACGGATGGTGGCACTTACCGCAATGCTTATTTCTGCGGTTTGCCAGAGCTTGGCTACCGTTCTTTTTCAGTCCAGCACGAACAACAGGATTATTACACCGTCACTTCTCGGTTTTGAGGCGCTTTATTCAACGATACATACAGGTATCATATTCTTTTTTGGAGCTACGGTATTTATACAGTTCAACGGCGGTGTGGTATCATTTGTGTTTCAAACAGTTATTATGGTAGCTATGTGTTTACTGCTTTACGGTTGGCTGCTGCGTGGAAAGTATGGAAATTTGCAGTTTATGCTGTTGATTGGTATTATTATCGGAACAGGGCTGCGGTCTATATCTACATTTATGAGACATCTGCTTGCACCGTCTGAGTTTGACCTTTTACAGTCGCGCTTGTTCGGCTCTGTAAGCAATGCAAACGCCGATTATTTTCCAATTGCAATTCCAATTGTGGTAGTTGCAGCAGTATTTATACTGGTATATTCCAATAAGCTGAATGTTTTGTCACTCGGAAAGAGCGGTAGTACCTCTCTGGGAGTTAATCATCAATTTGGTGTGATATACTCTCTTATATTGGTTTCTGTTCTTATGTCGGTTTCCACTGCTTTGGTTGGCCCGCTCACCTTTTATGGATTTTTGGTAGCAACCCTAACCTATCAGGCAGTGCCCACTTATGACCATAAATATATGTTCCCAATGGCTCTTGCGATAGGATTTTTGATAATAACCGCCTCATACTTTTTTATGTATCATATATTCAGAGCGCAGGGAGTAGTTTCAATTATTATTGAAATGTTTGGCGGTATTTTATTTTTAGTTGTATTGTTAAGAAAGGGAAGATTATGATAGAGATTAATAATGCCCAAAAGACCTATGGCAGTGAGGTGGAAATAGGACCTCTGAATATTCAAATACCGAAAGCCGGAATTACAGCGCTCATCGGACCGAACGGCGCAGGGAAAACCACAGCACTTTTGATGATTGGAAGACTGCTGAATATGGATAAGGGTCAAATTAAGGTAGCAAATATGGATGTTACCAACTCTAAATCGGCAGACTTGGCAAAGGTTCTTACCATTTTACGGCAGGAGAATCATTTCGTGACAAGGCTCACAGTCAGACAATTGGCAGGCTTTGGGCGTTTCCCATATTCAAAGGGACGGTTAACGAAAGAGGACGAGGAAATTATTTCTAAATATATAGATTTCTTAGACCTTTCCGATTTGGAAAACCGATATTTAGATGAGCTTTCCGGAGGACAAAGACAACGGGCATATGTTGCAATGGTGCTATGCCAGGAGACCGAATATGTGCTTTTGGACGAGCCTTTGAACAATCTTGATGTTGCCCGCTCTGTTCAGATGATGGGGCATTTGCGGCGTGCTGCAAATGAATTTGGCAGAACAATCTTGGCAGTTTTGCATGATATAAATTTTGCCGCTAAATATTCTGATAGAATCTGTGCCATGAAAGACGGGAAAATTGCCGCATTCGGAACAGTGGAAGAGATTATGAACTCCGAGCTTCTGAGCGATATTTTTGAAACGGAAATAGAAATAATGGACGGACCTCACGGACCGATAGCAGTCTGTTAAGTAAGGCACTTTATTGAATCTTATTTCAGTTAATTGTATTACAGTATAAGAAAAACAGAGGGAAATTTGCATTTTCCTTCTGTTTTTTTATTGACAAGGAAACCACTCGATTTTGAATTCAAGCATTGAGCGAAACGAGTTGTAGATAGGAAACTAAAAAAAGCAATGGAAAATGGTAATTGTCCGTTAACGTGCGGTAGTGCGAGTGGTATAAAAGAAAAAATCAGTGTGTTTTGAAATGTTTGCCGATATTATGCCTTTGGGGAGTTAAATTTAGCTGATAACTTAGCGGAGGGGTGACTTCACAATTTTATTTCTCAAATATAATATCTTTGATATGAATATTTTTTGATTATATTATCTCCTTTGTGCAGGGTAGAAGTATTTGTATAAGGGGGATTTTTGTGTTTCAGCTTTTACTTTGTATAAATTGCAGTACGCTTATAACCTAGATATTTTATAATTTTTGAGGAGAAGAAAATGAATTTTCAATTTGCGGCACTGATTGCAACCTTTGTAAATATGAAAAAGAAAATGGCTATAAAGATTGCAGAATCAATGATAGTGAAATATTTTTAGATGAGTGCAGTCTCTGCAATTGCTGTATTTTGAAAAACATATCACATTTTGGTTATGTGCAGACTCTTTTCGTTCAATATTTCAAGATTGGACTTCAGGTGAAAATCCCGAAAGAATTGATAATTTTAACAAGCTAATTAATTGATATATATTAAGTGCGGACTCAAAAACAAGAAAGGTTTTTGGATTATCCGAAAACCTTTCTTGTTTTATGCACCTTTTTGTCGGGGTATCATTTTATTTTTTAAAATTAATAAAAATAGGATATTTATAATTAATCTTCTTTTTTCTTGCCGATTGACAGTATCAGGTTCAGCACAATACCAACAACTGCGGCAGTAGCAATTGCAGGGAACTCTACGCCGAACATTGGAATCATTCCGCCGTTTATAAAGCTTCCGCCAATACCGATTATAAGAACAGTTGCCATAACAGCAAGATTGCGTGAGTCGAACATATCAACATCTTTTTCTTTCATAATTGCAATACCTTGAGCGGCGATTACACCGAACAGATAAATTGAAAGTCCGCCGATAACGCAGGCAGGAATTGAAGAAACTGCTGCGGAGAGAACTCCCGAGAAAGAGATTACCATAGTAATTACAGCAGCGGCCACTAAAACAGGAATAGAGAANTTGCGGGTAATGGCCATAGTTGAGAGGTTTTCACCGTAGTTTGTTCCTGCAGGTCCGCCGATCATACCTGAAACGATATCGCCGATACCGTCACCGATTAGGTTAAGGCCGAGCTTATCGGCAATTTTATAATCTTTTTTGGATTTCTTTTTCTTAGCCAAGTCATTAACATAAATATCAAGCTGATATACATGTGCAGTAGATTCCGGGATTGTTGCGATAGCAATTGGCATGATAGCCAAAACAGCAGCCCAGTTTGGAAGAGGAAGTGTGAAGTGGGGAACTGCAATTGCCTGAGCTTGTCCGATAGCGGCAAAGTCTATAACCTTAATATCTGTAAACAGAGTTATAGCGGTTGCCAATAGGTAGCCGAATACAATACCGAAGAAAATAGGCAGCTGGCTCATAGTACCTTTTAGGAAAACTGAGAACAATACAGTTGCAAGCAGAGTTGCAATTGCGATTATCCAGCTGACATTAGCAACCGGACCCGCGGCTGTTGCTGCGTTTCCGCCTGCTGCATTATCAAGAGCGGCAACTGCGAGAGAAAGACCGATTGTAAGAGCAATTGGTCCTGTAATTGTGGCAGGAAGAATTTTGTCTACTATCTTTTTGCCGAATTTGTTAATTAAGAGTCCTACTGCGATAGAAATAAGACCTGATAGGGCAATACCAAACTGTGCCATTCGGATTTTTTCATCCGGAGCAATTTCGCCGAAAGAAACGGCAGTCATAGACACAATGGCCGCAATGTAGGAAAAGCTGGAGCCGAAGTATAGAGGAATCTGTCGTTTTGTAATTAATACGAAGCATAGTGTTGCCAAACCGCTGGCAAAAATTGTTGTTGAAATGTGGAAACCTGTTAATAGTGCAACCAAAACTGTTGCGGGGAACATAACCAAAATTTGCTGAAAAGCGAACAAAATAAGCTTTAAAAATGGTGGCTTTTCGTCGGGCAAATAACCTGTAAGTTCTTTTTGTTTGTATGTTTCCATTTTATGACCTCCTCAAATTTTCTTATAGCATTATATCAGATGTTTGAGTATACTGCAATTGGTAAAATGCAATTTTTGAATAAATTTTGAACAAATGTGTAAAATGGGGCAGAAGATTGTAAAAAGGCATTGATAAAATTCTTTGCTAAGCGTAGTTTATTCATGATAAAAAAATCAGTGGATAGCGGATATATATCAATTAAGAAAAATTCAGTTTCAATCTTAGTAAATCAATTTATAAGATTGTCGAAAATATGAGGGCATTCCATTTAATGAAAATGTTAGTACCGCTTTGCCGAGGTTCATTTTTAGAATCTTAATGCTTTGAAAGCGGCAGAGATGATTAACATTTGAAATAGACTTTTAATAAAATATATAAATGCTTTAACGATTTTTTCAACACTCATTTAGCGATAAGAGAAACTCTTTAAATATTAAAAAAATTTGAAATATAACGAGATATACATTGACATATACATATGTAATAGTATATAATATTTAACTGTGAACAAAGGCGTTCATCAGATAATACATTAGGTGCGGTTTATAGTTTTAAGATTGGGGGAAATCTCTGTCTGACGAACTGCTACCTAAGTTTGTATTATATGATGAGCGCCTTTTTATTTTTATTAAAAAATATCATTTTAAGGAGCAAAGAATTATGAGTGAAATTTTGTATGAAGGAAAATCAAAGACCATATACAAAGGTGAAGATGATAACAGCTATATCATAAAATACAGAGATACCGCTACTGCCGGAAACGGTGAGAAGAGGGAAGAGCTGTCAGGAAAAGGTCAGTTAAATGCAGAAATTTCAAACATAATTTATGATTATCTTGCAAAGAACGGTGTAAAAACCCATTTAATACGGGTGATTGATGAAACCACAATTCTTGCAAAAAAAGCTGAAATTATTATGGTTGAGGTAATTGTGAGAAATGTTGCTGCGGGCAGCTTTTCCAAGAAATATGGTGTTCCTGAGGGTTCTGCTCTGAAAAATACTATTGTGGAATTCAGCTTTAAGAGTGACGAATATGGAGATCCTTTGATAAACGACTGCCAGATTACCGCAATTGGTCTTGCAACACAGGAAGAGCTTGACATTATGACGGAGCAAACATTAAAGGTAAACGATTTGCTGTGTGCCCTGTTTGAAAAAGTGGGAATAAAACTGGTAGACTTCAAGCTGGAATACGGAAGATGCGGCGGCGAAATTATTCTCTGCGACGAAATATCTCCGGATTCTTGCAGACTTTGGGATTTAGATACAAATGAAAAGCTTGACAAAGACAGATTCAGACGNGATTTAGGTGATGTTCTCGGCGGATATAAGGATGTGTTGGAGAGACTTAAATCTGAAAAATAAGAGACACTTTGCTTAACAAAATTAAACAGAAATTTCCGTTTCTTGTGAAAGGGTGGCTATAAAAATGGCTGATAGATATGAAAATCCGCTTTGTAAAAGATATGCGAGCAAGGATATGCAGTTTATCTTTTCTGACGATAACAAGTTCAGAACATGGCGCAAACTTTGGATTGCGCTTGCAGAGAGTCAGAAAGAACTGGGGCTTGATATTACAGAGGAACAGATTAGCGAATTAAAAGCTAATGCGGATAATATAAATTATGAGACTGCAAATAAGAGAGAGCGTGAAGTAAGACATGATGTAATGGCTCACATTTATTCCTACGGCGAGCTGTGTCCGTCTGCAAAACCGATAATTCATCTCGGNGCAACCTCATGCTATGTCGGNGACAATACGGATATAATTTTAATCAGAGANGCTTTGCTGAGAGTTAANAAGCTGGTGGTGAGTACAATATCGGCACTCAGCAGCTTTGCGGAAAAGTATAAGGACCAGCCAACGCTTGCTTTTACTCATTTTCAGGCGGCACAGCCGACTACTGTCGGAAAGCGTGCAACACTTTGGCTGCATGATTTGCTTATGGATTTAGAGCAGCTTGATTTTACATTGCAGTCTTTAAAGCTGTTGGGCTGCCGCGGTACTACCGGTACAAGTGCAAGCTTTCTTGCTCTTTTTGGCGGTGACCATAAAAAAGTGCTGTCACTCGAAACTAAAATATCCGAAAAAATGGGACTCAAAAAAGTTTATCCTGTAAGCGGACAGACATATTCAAGAAAAGTTGATTACTACGTTTTGTCAGTCCTTTCGGGAATTGCACAGAGTGCGCATAAATTTTCAAATGACATCAGACTTTTGTCTCACCTGAAAGAGTTTGATGAGCCGTTTGAGGATAATCAGGTGGGTTCTTCGGCTATGGCGTATAAGAGAAATCCTATGCGTTCTGAGAGGATAGCTTCTCTGTCAAGATATGTGATAGTTGACAGCTTAAACCCCGCTCTCACGGCGAGCGGCCAGTGGTTTGAGAGAACACTTGACGATTCGGCAAATAAGAGAATAAGCATACCTGAAGCGTTTTTGGCGGTAGATTCAATACTTTCGCTGTACATAAATGTGATAAGCGGTGTAAAGGTTTATCCGAAAATAATTGAGAGGCATCTGAATGAGGAGCTTCCGTTTATGGCAACTGAAAACATTTTGATGCACTGTGTTAAAAAAGGCGGAGACAGGCAGAGCCTGCACGAGGCCATAAGACAGCATTCAATTGAAGCGGCTAAGCAGATAAAGCTGAACGGCAAGGATAATGACTTAGCGAAGCGCATACTTGAAGATGAAACCTTTGGTCTTGATGAAAATGAGCTTAATGGAATAATGTTTGCCGAGGGATTTACAGGACGTGCAGAAGAACAGACAGAGGAATTTTTATCAGAAGTTAAATATGTGCTTGAACAGAATAAGGAATTTTTGGGAGCAGATGTCAGTATTACTGTTTAAGCCGCAGAAATTATTATTCGCTTCAGCAAGAAAAATCTGTGCTGTGCAGTTGGCAGGAGAGCCATTGTAAGACTCTTATCCGTTGTAATAATAAGATGGTTGGTGAAATTTGTAAATTTGAATGAAACAAATTTGCCGTTTCAATGGTCGTTAAAACAGCAGCGGGGAATAAAATGCTTTTTTCAATGCGCTATCAGACGCTTGCCGATGCCAAAGCCTTATAGATTTAGTGCATGTCACCGCTCAGTGAGTGGTCATGACTTTTGGATAATCAAATACACTTAGAATAAACGGAGGGATTTTTTATGCTTACTGCAATAGTTGGAGTGAACTGGGGAGACGAGGGAAAAGGCCGTATGGTAGATCTGCTTTCTTCTGATTATGATATTATTTGCCGTTATCAGGGCGGAAATAATGCGGGGCACACGGTAATAAATGAAAGAGGTAAATTTATTCTCAATCTTTTGCCGTCCGGTATACTCCGTGAAACTACCGTAAATGTTATGGGTAACGGAATGGTTATTGATATTGAGCATTTGTGCGGTGAAATTAACAGTTTAACCGATAAGGGTGTTAAGGTTACTCCTGAAAATCTAAAAATAAGCGATAAGGCTATAATTTGCTTCCCATACCATAAAATGCAGGATATTATGGAGGAGGACCGTTTGGGAGACAAAAAATTCGGTTCAACCCGCAGAGGAATTGCACCGGTGTATTCCGATAAATATATGAAAAAAGGCATACGCATGGGCGACCTCTTGTCCCCCGATACACTGAGTGAAAAGCTTGGAGATATTATCGAGTGGAAGAATATTACCACTGACGGTTATAAAAGTGATAAAATTAAATTAAGCGATATGCTTGAATGGCTCAAGGAGTATGGGGATAAGCTTGTACCGCATATCACAGATACATCAAAGTATTTGCTGGATGCCGCAAAAGAAGATAAAAAAATAATGTTTGAGGCACAGCTCGGCGCTCTTCGTGATATAGATTTCGGAATTTATCCATATACATCTTCATCACAGACAATAGCTGCGTATGCGCCGATTGGTGCAGGAATCCCCTCCCAAAAGCTGGATTGTTCGGTTGGTATCATGAAAGCCTATTCAAGCTGTGTGGGTGAGGGGCCGTTCACGGCTGAGCTTTTCGGAGATGAGGCACATAAGCTTCGTGAGGCAGGCGGCGAATATGGCGCAGCGACAGGACGTCCGCGCAGAGTTGGCGGATTTGACATTCCTGCGAGTTTATACGGAATTAATGTTCAGGGAGCAGATTATCTTGCTCTCACAAAGCTTGACATACTATCATGTTTCGATGAAATCCCGGTTTGTGTGGCTTACGAGACAGACGGAGTTAAAACGACAGATTTTCCGACAGGCGATAAGCTTACACATGCAAAACCGATTTATGAATATCGCAAGGGCTGGGGCAGTGACATCTCGAAATGCAGAAAGCCTGAGGATTTACCAAAGGAAGCTGTTGAGTATATCAGCTTTATTGAAAAAGCAGTTAATTGTAAAATTAAATATGTTTCGGTTGGTCCCGAAAGAGAGGACTATATTATAATGCAGTAAATAAGGAGAGATTATATGTGTGGAATTATAGGTTATGTAGGCAATGAAGATGCAGTGCCGCTGATACTTGAGGGATTAAAAAAATTAGAGTACAGAGGATATGATTCGGCAGGAATTGCTGTTATGGGCACTAAAGGTTTTGATGTTGTGAAGCAAAAGGGTCGTCTCACAATGCTTGAGAAAGCTCTTGGAAAAGCTCCGATTACAGGGCACATGGGAATTGGACATACTCGTTGGGCAACTCACGGAGAGCCGTCTGATGTTAATTCACATCCTCATTTGGGAAGTCTCAGCAAGATAGCGGTTGTACATAACGGTATAATTGAAAATTATAAAAAGCTTCGAGAAAAGCTCGAGAAAAAAGGAATTACCTTTGTTTCTCAAACCGACAGTGAGGTTATAGCTCAGCTCGCCGAGTATTACTACAAGGGCGACATAATGGAGACTATCGTTAAGGTTGTAAATATGCTCGAGGGTTCTTACGCGCTCGGTATCATGTGTGTGGATGAGCCTGATAAGCTGTTCGCTGTCAAGAAGGATAATCCACTCATTATCGGTGTTTCGGCAGACGGTAATTTCATTGCTTCAGATGTTCCCGCTGTTTTAAAGCACACAACAAAAGTGTATTATCTTGAGGATAAGGACATTGCTATTCTTGAGGAAAATTCGGTTGAATTTTTCAATATGGACAAAGAGCCTGTCAGCTATGAACTTGAAACAATTACATGGAGCTTTGACAGCGCCGAAAAGGGCGGTTATCCACACTTTATGCTGAAAGAAATAATGGAACAGCCAAAGGTTTTAAAAGATACCATAAATTCTACGCTCTGCACAGGAAAAAATGAAGCGGTTATAGACAGCTTAGATATTTCCGATTTCAGCAAAATTGTTATTACAGCCTGCGGTTCTGCCTATAATGCAGGAATGGTTGCGAAATATGTTTTTGAAAAGCTCTGCCGTGTAACGGTTGAAGTGGAGCTTGCGAGTGAATTCAGATATAAAGACCCGATTATAGACGAAAAAACCTTGGTTGTTTTAATAAGCCAGTCCGGTGAAACTGCGGACACAATAGCCGCAATGCGAGAGGCTAAAAATAAGGGTGCGGCTACACTGTCAATTGTCAATGTGATAGGAAGCACTATTGCAAAGGAAACAGATTATACTATATATTCTCTGGCAGGGCCCGAAATAGCGGTGGCAACAACAAAGGCATTTTCAGCACAGCTTGTACTTCTCTATATTTTGGCGGTCCGCTTTGCAGAGAAGCTTGGGGAAATAACAAAAGCTCAAGGAACAGAACTGATAGCAGAGATTGAAACAATACCCGATAAGGTTTCTTCACTGTTAGACCGAGTAGACAGCATACAGCAGTATGCCAACACCTGTATTGCCTATAAAAGCATATTCTTTATAGGCCGCAATATAGATTATGCCATAGCGCTTGAGGGTTCGCTCAAGCTAAAGGAAATTTCCTATATACATTCCGAGGCATATGCAGGCGGCGAGCTGAAGCACGGAACAATATCGCTTATTGAGGATAACACTCTGGTTGTGGCAATATCAAACTGCAAACAGCTTGCCCCGAAAATTATAAGCAATGTAGAGCAGGTTATAAGCCGAGGAGCTAAGGTGCTTTTAATTGAGAATATGGATACACTTTCCGATGATAAGCTGTCGGTAATTAAACTGCCCGAAATAAACGAGCTTTTTTCACCGTCTCTGTCGGTTACAGTTTTACAGCTTTTCAGCTACTATGTTGCGGCAAATAAGGGACTCGACATAGATAAGCCAAGAAACTTGGCAAAAAGTGTAACTGTTGAATAAGCACAAAAAATAAACAGTTATCGTGAAAGGATGGTTATAGTGATGACTAATACCATAAAAGAGGTTTTAGAGTTTATAGATGAGAATGATGTGAAGTTTGTGCGGCTTGGTTTCTGTGACCCATTCGGTACGCAGAAAAATATTTCAATAATGAGTGACCGTCTTGCAGATGCGTTTGAAAACGGTATATCCTTTGATGCCTCCTCAATAAGAGGGTTCGGAGATATATCAAAATCTGATTTACTGCTTTTTCCGGATCCTGCCACTCTTACAATACTTCCCTGGCGGCCGGGACCTGGAAGAGTTATTCGTTTTTACTGCGATATTAAAAATCCGGATAAAACTCCCTTTCACGGTGACAGCAGATATCTTTTGAAGAGTATTATAAAACGCTGTGAGGGCATGGGATATGTCTGCAAAATCGGTGCAGAATGCGAGTTTTATCTCTTTAAAACAGATGAAAACGGAGACCCTACATTTGAAACCTTGGATAAAGGCGGTTATTTTGACATTGCACCTATTGACAAGGGTGAGAATATAAGGCGTGAAATTTGTCTAACTCTTGATGAAATGGGGATTAAGCCCGAGAGCTCACGCCATGAGCGGGGACCGGGACAAAACGAGATTGATTTTGTTTCGGGAGATGCGCTGGACTGTGCCGATAATTTTCTTGCTTTCAAGTCTGCGGTGAAATCAATTGCTGCGCGAAACGGATTGTTTGCGTCGTTTTTGCCAAAGCCTATTTTGGGTAAAAGTGGCAGCGGGCTTCATGTTAATTTATCACTCACTCAAAACGGTTTCAATATTTTTAAAAACTCGGGAGAGCATTCAAAAACTGCGGAAAGCTTTATTGCGGGAGTTTTGAACAGAGTGGCTGAAATGACGCTTTTCCTCAATCCTATACCAAATTCATACGAGCGTTTTGGTGAAGATAAAGCACCGAAATATGTTTCATGGTCTCACCAAAACCGCTCTCAGCTTGTCAGAATTCCTGCGGCGCAGGGCGAAAAGGTGAGAATGGAGCTTCGTTCTCCGGACCCTACAATTAATCCATATATAGCCTTTGCGCTTATAGTAAGTGCAGGGCTTGACGGAATTGAGAGCTCAATGAAGCTTTCTTCCCCTGTCGATGCCGATTTATACAGAGCAGATAAAAGTGTGACAGATTCACTGTCTGCCCTGCCGAGCACGCTTGATAAAGCGATAGAGCTTGCAAAGAACAGCACATTTGTGAAAGATGTTGTCGGAGATGAACTGTTTAACCGCTATCTTGATGAAAAAATACAGGAAGCGGCTGAGTTTGCAGAGGACGATGCCGATGATGACGGAAGTATCTTCAAAGAAAAATATTTTAATGTCATGTAAATATCAGTAAAAGATTGTGTGGGTGTTGTTTTCATTTACTTTAGCTGGGAGGCGATTTTTTTGGAAAGTATTTTGATTGTGTCACATTTGGAAAAAAATGCGGCTTTTTTCACAGACACCCTCAGCACTGTCTACAACGGAAAAATCGTCACGGTAAAAANTTGCGGTGAGGCCAGACGATTATTCTTAGAGCAGTCTTTCGATTTATGTATTATCAATGCTCCGCTTAAAGATGAATCCGGTGAGAACCTTGCAAAGCATATTGCCTCAAGCTATATGAGCCAGGTGATTCTTATCGTGAAAGAGGAATATTATGATGCGGTAACAATTGCCGTTGAAGACTATGGCGTTATAACGGTGGCTAAGCCAATTAGCAGAGTTAATTTTTCGTCGGCACTGAGATTTGCCAAAGCGGCCGGAAGTAAGCTCAAAATAGTGCAGACGAAAAATAATCAGCTGTTAAAGAAAATTCAGGATATACGAATTGTTGACCGTGCAAAATGTATTTTAATATCACATCTTAATATGAGTGAGCCGGAGGCTCATAAGTATATAGAGAAGCAGGCAATGGATACAAGGACTACAAAAAGAGAAGTTGCAGAGGGAATTTTGCGGACATACGAAAATTAATCGAAATTTATTCAAATCAGAAGTTATTTAGCAAAACAAGGAAAAATGAAAGGTGATTGTTGAAATGGCGGATACAGCATATTTAATACTTGAAAATGGTATGGTTTTCAAGGGAAAGTCTTTTGGCGCACAGGGAGAAATTATAGGGGAGGCTGTCTTTACAACAGGCATGACGGGATATTTGGAAACTCTTACAGATCAGAGTTATTTTGGTCAGATTGTTCTTCAAACATTTCCGCTTATCGGAAACTACGGTATAATTCCCGAAGACTTCGAGAGCAGCTCGATAGGGGCAAGTGCCTACATTGTAAAGAATTGGTGTCAGGCCCCCTCAAACTTCAGAAGCGAGGGTGACCTTGACACCTTTTTAAAGGAAAGAAATATTGTCGGCTTATATGGTGTGGATACAAGAGCTATAACGAAAATTATACGTGAGAGCGGAGTTATGAACGCAAAAATAACCAATATCGAGCCAGCCGACACAGATCTTGCGGAAATTAAAAATTACAAAATAAAAGATGCAGTTGCCAGTGTTTCTTCAAAGGGAGTTACACATCATAAGACAGGTAATGCTAAATATAAGGTTGCACTGATGGATTTTGGAATGAAAGAGAACATCAAAAGAGAGCTTCTCGCACATGGGTGTGAGGTCACAGTTTTTTCGCATGACAGCAAGGTTTTAGATTTGCTCAGCATAAACCCGGATGGAATAATGCTCTCAAACGGGCCGGGTGACCCTGTGGTTAACACTGACATCATAGAAAATCTCAAGGAAATTATGGCAACAGGTGTTCCAATGTTCGGAATTTGCTTGGGACATCAACTCTTGGCTCTTGCAAACGGATTTGAAACGGACAAGCTTAAATACGGTCATCGCGGTGCAAATCAGCCGGTGAAGGATTTGCAGAGCGGAAAGGTTTATGTTACGAGCCAAAATCATGGCTATGCGGTGAAATCTGAAAGTATTGACAAGGATATTGCGCAAGAGCTGTTTGTGAATGTAAACGATAGAACCTGCGAGGGAATACTGTATAAAAAGATACCCGCGTTCTCGGTTCAGTTTCACCCGGAAGCTTCAGGCGGTCCGCTTGATACAGCATTTTTGTTCGACAGATTTATAAATAGCATGGAAACTTATAAAAACGCTTAATCTGTTTATTAAGAAAATAATTTAAGGAGTGAGAATATGGAATTGAATTTCACTAAAATGCACGGGTGCGGTAACGATTATATTTATTTCAACTGCTTTGAAACTGAAATAGATTCCCCCGAATCGCTTGCTGTGAAGCTGTCTGACAGACACTACGGAGTGGGCGGAGACGGTATCATTTTGATTATGCGTTCCGATACGGCAGATGCAAGAATGAGAATGTTCAATCTCGACGGCAGTGAGGGAAGAATGTGCGGCAATGCAATACGCTGTGTTGCAAAATACTTATATGATAATGGAATAGTTAAAAAAACACAGATAAAAATAGAAACCCTCAGCGGTATAAAGGAATTATTTTTGACCGTAACGGAGGATTTTGTTTCTTCTGTAAGGGTGGATATGGGTGAGGCAAAGGCTAAAAAAGTTACTGTTGACGGCGAAGATGATATATATGTAGATGTTGGAAATCCTCATCTTGTCTTATTTTGCGATGAGGTAGATTCTATTGATATATCGAATGAAAACTATGAAAAGCACAATGCTTTTGAAGATGGAGTGAATACGGAATTTATCAAGGTTATTGATAAAAACCATTTGAAAATGCGTGTGTGGGAACGGGGAAGCGGTGAAACGCTTGCTTGCGGAACAGGTGCGTGTGCCGCTGTAACTGCGGCAGTGTTTAACGGCTACTGTGAAAAGGGTGAGGATATTAAGGTTTCTCTGCTTGGCGGAGATTTAATAATAAATTATACTGATGAGGCAGTGTTTATGACAGGCGGCTGCGAGAAAGTTTTTGATGGAGCAG
>JGI994J12354_10002533_pt1 | contig 17711 bp, 13 predicted proteins | sample IntmicLarv3ML3BL_FD_12354 | JGI IMG/M metagenome (IMG submission 12354) | reverse complement strand
GTAACCGCTTTTTTAATTTTTTTTTCAGTATCTATTACTTCTATTTTTCCTTCAAAATGAGCTAAGGGAAAATCGGCATCAAGGCAAGGCGCAAGTATAGGTGGTTTAGATTTTGGTTTAATAAAATTTAACATACAACATTCAATAACATTCTCCTACTAATAGGTTTTCAAATTAATCGTACAATTACGTAAATAAAGCAAGCGCAGTCTTATCCTGTGCATATAAACCTATTATTTTTTTATTTTTATTTTATCTCCGGGTTTGATTTTAGTCGTTTTCGTAAATCCGTTGATTTGCATCAAATCGTAGAAACTAATATCATCATATAATTGCGCAATGCTCCACAACGATTCTCCTTTTTTAACAGTATGAGTTGCATTTGCCGGAGTTGGCTTAGAACCTTTTGCAGCAGTAGCGGTTGTGGTAGTTGTGGCGGTGGGCGCACTTTTCGCGTTTACTACCAATTTTTGTCCCGCTCGAATTTGTGTTTTCTTTCCCAAATTATTCCAATACTGCAAATCGGAAACTTTTACGCGATATTTTAAGGCGATAGAACCCAATGTCTCGCCTTTCTGAACGCGGTGAATCGTGCGTCCGGCAATTGTTTCCGGTCGGCTTTGCGCAATGTTGCGAATAATATTTTGATTAAAATAAATACTGTCTTTATACTTATAAATTTCATTTTCTTTTTCGGCAAACAAACTTGTATATTCCGAAGGAATACTCAACGAATAAGTCGCAGACGTGCCCGGAATAATATTGTGCATATATTGCGGATTGAAGTCGCGCAGCTCATCAACCGAAATTCCGATTACTTCGGATATTTGCTCAAAGTGCAACATTTTATTTACAATAAACGTATCGACTTGCGACGGCATACTGATTGTTTTCGGCGACAAGCGGTGTTCTTTATGATATTCCAACAAATAAGTAGCGGCAATAAAAGCCGGCACATAACCACGTGTTTCTCTCGGCAAATAAGGATAAATATCCCAAAAACTACGTTTCCCTCCTGCGCGACGAATGGCTTTGTTTACATTTCCTGCGCCACAATTATACGCCGCAATTGCCAACGACCAATCGCCAAAAATGCCGTGTAAATCTCTTAAAAAACGAGCGGCAGCATCGGTAGAGGCAACAGGATCTAAGCGTTCATCGACAAACGAATTTATTTTTAAATTATACGATAATCCTGTGCGATACATAAATTGCCACATTCCTTTCGCTTTTGCACGCGACACAGCGCGCGGATTCATTGCCGATTCAATCACAGCCATTGCACGAAGTTCGAGCGGCAATCCGTAACCATCAAATACTTCTTCTATCATCGGCATATAATATTGGCAAAGGCCTAAAATCATTTCCAATTTTTCGGGATTTCGTTGCGTATAAAATATAATGCTGTTGCGTACTAAGTGATTATAAGGCAAATCAATCAATGTCGGAATTCGTTTCAGTCGCTCGATATATACGGAATCGGGCAAATTGGCAATCAAATAATTTTCTTCAAACGAAATATCCATCGTGTCGCGCAAAGCACGTTGCAAATACCATATCGAGAGCAAACTGTCTAAATTATTATTCATATCGGGATTGATTACTTCATCGCCATCAATCAAAATCATTTGTCCGGGGTTTTCAATCGTATCGTTCGATACGGCGGTGATTTGAATTTGCGCGCTACATAATGTCGCTACAACTGCAAAAAGAACTACTAAAACTACTTTTTTCATAACTATAAAATATTCTCAAAAATTTAAAATGTTAATCGCATTTGCATACCTACTGCCATATTGCCCAATCCGTTGCTTGACGCATAATTATCAAAATTAAGCATTGCCGGTTTTACTTGTAAAGAAAGATTATCGCTTATATCAAAATCGCTTAACGTGGCAAAAACATTGGCATCTATAACATTTAACGCATAAATTAAAACAGTAAACACAACCGCATAATCACGATTACGACGCGATTGATCTCGAAAGTGTTTAAGGTTGTCTGCTGTGTATCCTCCGTTAAATTCATCTACCGTTAACGGATCACCATCCGTTAGTATATTATAAGCTTTGCGATAGCGCTGATATTGCGTATTTGATAAATCTATCAAATAAGTTGTAAAAGCTAAACCTCCATAAATAATAGGTAACTTCCAAGATTCGCCGTTATAAATTTGACCTAGTCCGGGAAGCAAAGCAGAATAAAGAGTTGCACGCGCCGGAACCACGTCCTTTCCCGTGTTATACGAAACTACGCCGTCCAGCAAACTTCCCCAATAAACAAGTGCAGCACCGACATAACACCAATTACGTTGCGTTTTATATTTTGAATCTCCTGTGTCGTGGAATTTATTGTTATTGTAGATACCGGCGCCAATCAAGCCGCCAATGCCTCCCCACACGACCGGAATTTTCCAATAATCTCGATTATAAATTTGTGAATAACTTGGAAAAATAAAAGATGCTGCTGTAACGCGCGATATCGAAAGCGAATCGCGACCGGTAAGTCCATGCCAAAAATTTTTCCCTGCTTCTGTTTTGTCGGGGTCTTTCAATTGTGCCGAAGATATCCGGCATAAACTCAGTAAAAGAAATATGACTAAAAGAAGTTTTTTCACTACTCTTTTTTTATTTCAAACGATTTAAAAAATCGTTGATTTCTTTATCGTCCGCAAAGTGAATGGTGATACTTCCTCCTCCTTTTTCACTTCGTTTGATAGCAATATTAGAATTAAAATAGTGTTCTAATTTTTCAATTAAAAGCATATAATCATTCGGCAAATCGGGTAATGCTTTTTTTGCGGTCGGTGGTTCAGACATTTTTTTCACCATGTCTTCCACTTGCCTTACCGATAATCCTTTGTCTAATATTTTTCGAAATATTTTCATCTGATCTTTCGATTCGGGCAAGCCTGCTATGGCGCGAGCGTGTCCCATGCTAATTTTTCGTTCGCGCAACGCTGCTTGTATTTCGGCAGGTTGATTGAGTAAACGTAAATAATTAGCTACTGTCGAACGTTGTTTCCCAACTCGTTTACTCATTTCTTCCTGAGTCAAGCTACATTCATTCATCAAACGTTGATAACTAATCGCCACTTCTATCGCATTCAAATCTTCGCGCTGAATGTTTTCAACCAAAGCAAGCGTCAACACATCTTCATCATCGGTGGAGCGAACAAATGCAGGTATGGTTGCCAAACCTGCTATACGCGAAGCACGGTAACGCCTTTCGCCGCTAATAATTTGATATTTTCCTTGTTTAATTTTACGAACGGTTATCGGCTGGATGACGCCTAAATTCTTTATAGACTCAGCCAATTCTTGTAATGCATCATTATTGAAGTATTGACGTGGTTGTTTAGAATTCGCTTCAATAGCATCCAAATCAATTTCTATTCCCGAATCGCCGTTAAAATCTTTGGGTTCTTCGCGAAACGATGATTTTTTTTGCTCCGCATGCAGCATCGTTGTATCCGCATCTGCAATCAAAGCACTCAATCCACGTCCTAATGCCGCTTTTTTCATTTCTTTTCGTTTTTAAACAAAATTTCTTTTGCTAAGTTTAAATAATTATTACATCCTACCGAGCCTGCATCGTAAAGAATTACGGGCTTTCCGAATGATGGAGATTCGCTTAATTTCACATTACGTTGAATAATTGATTGGAACACGATATTCGGAAAACAACGACGCACTTCGTCCACCACCTGATTTGCCAAGCGAAGACGAGCATCATACATAGTCAACAAAAATCCTTCTATTTCCAATTCGGGATTGAGTCGAGTTTGTACAATTCTTATTGTGTTCAATAATTTTCCTAATCCTTCCAAAGCAAAAAATTCACATTGTACCGGAATTATTACCGAATTTGCCGCTGTAAGCGCATTCACAGTAATTAAGCCTAAGGATGGAGAACAGTCGATAATAATATAATCGTATTTATCGGAAATTTTGGCAATTACATTTTTCAAGACTTTTTCGCGGTTAGGCATTTGCAACATTTCTATTTCGGCACCCACCAAATCGATGTGCGAAGGAATAAGTTGCAAACCTTTAAGTTCCGTTTCCAACAAGGCTTGTCCGGCTTCCGAATCACCTATCAGACATTCATAAATCGTATCGCCTGCGATAGATTTTGTGTCAAAACCAAAACCCGAAGTAGCGTTTGCTTGCGGATCGGCATCAATAAGCAACACTTTTTTCTCAAGCACTGCCAAGCCGGCGGCTAAATTGATTGCGGTAGTAGTCTTTCCTACTCCTCCTTTTTGGTTAGCTATTGCGATAATTTTTCCCATATGTTTTTTTAAGCATTTTATACAACTTGCAAAAATACAAAATCTTTTGCGAAAAACAATGAAGCTCTAAAATCCCTAAAAAAACTATCGAAATAAAAAATACCAATAAACGGGGAGGCTGCTACTCGGCAATAATCATTATCTTTGCCGAAATTTTATAAAAATGAAGAAAATATTTTTCGCCATATTAGTTTGTATTACTACACAAATGTGTACTAATAATACAATAACAGTTATCGATGCTCAAACTGTAAGTGTTGATACAACAGTTATTTATGAACATATCGCTTATTTAGCTTCCGACGAATTGGGCGGACGTTTCCCCGGAACCGAAGGTTGCCAAAAGGCAATTGATTATATTTCCGAGCAATTTAAAAAATATAATTTTACACCTCTTTGCGAGAACGGATTACAGGAATTTGAGTTCACTATTTCTTATGTGGGAAGAACAACAAAAGAAACAATATCGACAGCAAACGTAGTTTATTACAAAAAAGGAACTAATTTGCCCGACGAATATATTGTAGTCGGCGCGCATTACGATCATTTGGGAATGGGCGGTTTCGGCTTCGGCAGTCGCAAACCCGATACTTCGGCTGTGCACAACGGTGCCGACGACAACGCTTCCGGCGTTGCGGCGATGCTTGCTTGTGCCGAAATTTTGGAAAAAATTGAAACCGATAGAAGCATTATTTTTGTGGCTTTTGCGGCAGAAGAAAAAGGGCTTCTCGGCTCAAAATATTTTGTAGAATATGCGCCTGTAAATCTTCGTCAAATAAAAGCGATGATTAATTTAGACATGGTCGGACGATTAGATTCTATTCTTACCGTAAGTGGCACAGGCACTGCTACGCAAATGGATTCGCTGCTTTCTGTTGCTTACGACGAAAATTATCAATCTATTTTTCAACTTAAACGCGAGCGAAGTGGTTTTGGACCAAGCGACCACACTTCGTTTTGCAAAGACAGTATTCCGGTTTTGTATTTTCACACCGGCATTCATGCGCAATATCACACGCCCGAAGACGACACCGAACTTATCAATCTCAAAGGCTGTTCCGATATTTCTAATTTTGTAATTTCTATAATTCAATTGTTGAGTGAAAAAGAACAAATTTTAGATTATCAAATGGTCGGAAATTCGCAGCTTTCAATGGGAAGTATAAAAACGACTTTGGGAATTATGCCCGACCATTCTTCGGAAGGAATTGGTTTGCGTATCAGCGGCGTAAGGCAAAGCAGTGTCGCAGAAAGAGCCGGTTTATTAAAAAATGATATTATTATGCAAATTGGCACGAAAAAAGTGCAGGATATTGAAAGTTATATGAAAGCTATGAACACATTCAAAAAAGGCGATTCGGTAGAAATTATTATACAACGCAAAGGAGAAATTAAAGCAATAAAAGTAGAATTATAAAATGAAATTTTTAAAAATTATTTCCATTTGGATTTTAGGAATCCTCATAACTGTAGGTGCTGCGGTATTTCAACGAATGACAGGTCCTACCACTCCTTACAAAGAAAAAATTTCGTTAGCAGATAAAACTATTGACTTAAAATTGTCGCGGAGTTTGGAAACGAGCAACCACGATGGTTTTTTGATAAAAATTACCGAGCCAAATATTAGCGGAATCGTGTATTACCGCGCGCACCCGTCGAATGATGTGTTTGTCATTGATTCATTACAAAAAACAGACGAAGGATTATTTGTTCCTATTACTGCACAAAAAGCTGCCGGAAAAATCATGTATCAAATTATTTTAACGGATGATGTGAATAGTTACGAATCGCCTTTTGTTATTGCCCGATATAAAAATCCGGTTCCTTCGACCTGGCTTACTTTGCATATTTTATTTATGTTTATAGCGATGCTTTGCGCGGTAGTTGCCGGATTAAAAGCAATTTTCAATCATAAAAATCACGCAAAAACATTGATTTGGAGCGGTGTTTTATTATTTATCGGCGGAATGATATTGGGTTGTATCGTTCAAAAATATGCCTTTGGAGTTTATTGGTCGGGCGTTCCGTTTGGTTGGGATTTAACGGATAATAAAACTTTACTTATTGTATTACTTTTTGCTTTTGCCATTTGGAGAAATTATAAAAAAACTTCGCGCTTATGGACGATTATTGCAGCGACAGGATTATTGTTTATTTATTTTATTCCGCATAGTTTGTTCGGCTCGGAGTTAGACCAAGAAACAGGAAAAGTTACGACCGCAAAAACAATAGAATAATTTTTGAGTAAGAAGTTTTTATAATTCCACCACAAATTTTTTCAAATCCTTATTCTGCATCGATTTCGGAACAACATTGCGAATCATGTCCATAATAGTATGGAGTATGGTTTTACGAATATATTCTTCGGACACAACTAAACTCACTTCGCGCACAGCAGTTAGGTTTTTGAATGTTCGCAAATTTTCTTGCTTCTCTTCCGACAAACCCATAGCCGACATTTCGGGAATAACCGTCATTCCATTATTGCAATCAACAATATGAATCAACGTATCGATACTGCCCGCCTCGTATTTTACCGATTGGTTGGCAGCCAACAATTTTTGTTTCATTTGACACAATCGCTCAATTTGTCCGCGAAAACAATGCACATTTTCCAACAACCATAGATTATGCAAATCTACTTTATCAATATCGACAGAACGTTTTTTGAACGCTTTATCATTCGGCGAAACGTAGGCATAAAATTTTTCGTAATAAAGCGGATATTCTATCAACTTCGGATGATGAAGCGGGCCNGCCATTAAAGCGCCATCAATAGCACCGGACAACAATTCTTCGATTAAAATAGCTGTTGGATTTTCTTTGATAACAAGTTCNACATTGCCGGAATCGTTTGTTTGACGATGNAATAATTCCGGCACAATATAAGGCGCAATNGTAGGAATAATGCCCAATTGAAAACTTCCTTTCGCTACATTTTGTTCTTGTTCGACTATTTCGCGCACCAAATTAAAATGTCGTAAAGCGACGCAAGCCTGCTCTATCACATGTTTTCCGATGGGTGTCGGTTTTATCGGCAAAGCAGAGCGGTCAAAAATTTTCGCATCCAATTCTTCTTCCAATTTTTGAATCATCATACTCAGCGTAGGTTGAGTAACATTACACGCTTCGGCAGCATTCACAAAATGTCGGTATTTATCAACAGCGACAACGTATTCCAATTGTTGAATAGTCATATCAAAAACAAATTAAATGAATTAAAATAAATACAAATATAAATAAAATCTATTTAATTATAGAAAATATCAGTTTTGTTTATAGCTAAAATGCCATACTTTTGTAAAAATTATTAATCATTAAATTTTACAATTATGAATACAATTATCAATTCACAAGTTCCCGAGTTTACGGTACAAGCCTATCACAACGGCGGTTTCAAAACAATTTGCAATAACGACCTGAAAGGAAAATGGGCAATTTTCTTTTTCTATCCTGCCGATTTCACTTTTGTATGTCCTACCGAATTGGCAGACATGGCAGAGAAATATGCTAAATTTCAAGAAATGGGCGTAGAAGTTTATTCGGTGAGTACCGACTCGCATTTTGTACACAAAGCTTGGCACGATGCGTCGGAAACCATTCGCAAAATTCAATATCCAATGTTGGCAGACACAACCGGAATGTTAAGTCGCGCTTTCGGAGTAATGATTGAAGAAGCCGGAATGGCTTATCGTGGCACGTTTGTAGCAAATCCGGAAGGACAAATTAAACTTGCGGAAATTCACGACAACGGCATTGGACGTAATGCCGACGAGTTGTTGCGAAAAGTAGAAGCCGCTCAATTTATTGCTGCAAATCCGAACGAAGTATGTCCTGCAAAATGGAAAAAAGGCGACCAAACACTAAAACCAAGTATTGACTTGGTCGGAAAGATTTAATTGATTTAACTCTTCTTTTGACTTTTTTAAAAATTTACAATTATGTTAGATATAGCCACAAAAGAACAACTTCGTACTATTTTTGCCGAATTGCAAAATAGTTACACTTTCGGTATTTCTGTTGCGCCACAACACGAAAGTAAAAACGAATTGATAGAATTGCTGAATGATGTAGCCGATTGTTCCGATAAAATTACATGCACAATAAAAGATAGCGATGATTTAAAATTTTCATTGCTAAAAAACGGAGAAAACACAGGCGTTGCATTTCGCGGTGTACCAAACGGACACGAGTTTACATCTTTACTAATGGCTATTTTAAACAGCGACAATAAAGGAAAAAATATTCCCGACGAAGCCATTTGTAATCGTATAAAATCGTTGAAAGGCCCGATAGAACTAACGACATACGTATCGCTCACTTGCACAAATTGTCCGGATGTAGTGCAAGCACTGAATTTGATGGCGATTTTAAACCCGAACATTTCACACGAAATGGTAGATGGCGCAATTTATCAAGAAGAAGTGGAAGCGTTGAAAATTCAAGGCGTTCCGGCGGTATTTGCAAACAACAAATTACTTCATTCCGGAAAAGCAAGTTTTAGCGAACTGTTGCAAAAACTCGAAACTCATTACGGAACGATAGAAGCCGAGAGACCTCCGCAATATTATGATGTTCTAGTAGTCGGAGGAGGCCCGGCAGGTGCGGCAGCTGCAATTTATTCCGCTCGAAAAGGATTAAAAGTAGCCGTGCTTGCCGAGCGTATCGGTGGACAAGTAAAAGAAACTGTTGGTATTGAGAATTTAATTTCCGTACCAAAAACTACCGGCGAAGAGCTTGCTGCAAATCTTTCAAAACATATGCAAGAGTATAATATTAAAACACTTGAACATCGTCGTGTAGAGAAAGTTTTCAACGAAGGAAAAGAAAAAATTATAGCAGTAAAGGGTGGCGAAAAATTTATTGCCCCTGCTGTAATTATTGCTACAGGCGCAAATTGGAGAAAATTAAATATTCCGGGCGAAGCCGATTATATCGGACGCGGTGTTGCGTTCTGTCCGCATTGCGACGGGCCGTTTTATAAAAATCGTCATGTAGCTGTTATTGGTGGCGGAAATTCCGGTATCGAAGCAGCTATCGACTTAGCAGGTATTTGCTCAAAAGTAACGGTAGTAGAATTTTTAGACGAACTGAAAGCCGACAAAGTACTTCAAGAAAAAGTAAAAAATTTGTCGAATGTAGAAGTTTTTCTTTCGTCGCAAACAAGCGAAGTTATTGGAAATGGCGAAAAAGTAATCGGCATTCGTGTAAAAGACCGAAAAACCGAAACAGAACAGACAATTGATTTAGAAGGTGTTTTCGTACAAATCGGATTGGCGGCAAATAGCGCAGCATTTAAAGATATTGTTACAACCAATCGTATCGGCGAAATTGAAATCGATGCGCATTGCCGAACAAACCAAGCAGGCATTTACGCTGCCGGCGATGTAACTACCGTGCCCTACAAACAAATTGTTATTGCCATGGGCGAAGGCGCCAAAGCTGCACTTTCCGCTTTCGATGACAAAATAAGAGGTATTATTTAAAATTTCATAGTTTTGGTTTTTTTGGTAGGCGAGGCAACGAAAATTTTCGTTGCCTCGTTTTTTATTTTCTTCTTTGTTAGTATAAACAATATCTATTTTCACGATTTTTCTTAACTTTGCAAGAACCGCATTAAGGCGGAAATTGATTTTCACTACCTACTACTAAAATAAAATTTTGCGATGGCTACAATCCGTTTAACTAAAAAGTTCACATTTGAAATGGCGCATGCACTTGTCGGCTACGATGGCAAATGCCGCTACATTCACGGACATTCCTACACTCTTCACGTAACAGTAAAAGGAGAGCCGGAAGCCGATGCCAGCAATCCTAAACAAGGAATGGTAATGGACTTTTCCGAACTAAAAAATATTATCAACAAATTAGTTATCGAACGTTTCGACCACGCACTACTCTTGCGTTTCGACGCACCGCTTGCCGACGAACTGGAAAAAGCATACGACAAAGTTATCAAAGTATCGTACCAACCTACTTGCGAAAATATTGTAACCGATATTGCCGAAGAACTGCAAGCCGCTTTGCCCGAAACCATATCGCTTTGCAAAATCAAACTGCACGAAACAGCCACATCGTATGCAGAATGGGTGGCGCAAGAAAATTAATTTAGTAATTCTTCGTACATGAAAAGTCTCTACATTATAGACGGACACGCATTAGTATATCGCGCTTATTATGCATTTATTAAACGACCGATAACAACAACGAAAGGCATTGACACGTCTGCTATATATGGTTTTACAAAAACATTATTGGAATTAATTCGCAAAGAAAAACCCTCTCATTTAATGGTCGCTTTCGATCCGGGAGGTAAAAATTTTCGTCACGAAAAATATCCGCTATACAAAGCAAACCGTCAGGAAACGCCCGAAGTTATTAAAGAATCGCTACCAAGAATCAAAGAAATTATTGAAGCGTTCAACATTCCTATTCTTATTTCTTCCGGTTACGAAGCCGATGATGTGATTGGAACCGTTGCCAAACAAGCCGAACAAAAAGGATATACGGTGTATATGGTAACTCCCGACAAAGATTACGGACAACTTGTTTCCGAAAATATTTTTGTTTGTAAACCGCAACACGCCGGCGAAGGATTAGAAAAATTAGGCGTAAAAGAAATTTGCGAAAAATACGGCATTCAACATCCGATACAATTAATTGATGTATTGGCATTGTGGGGCGATGCCTCCGACAACGTTCCCGGAGTAGAAGGCGTGGGTGAAGTTCGTGCAAAAAAAATGATTGCTGAGTTTGGAAGCGTTGAAAACATTCTTCAGCAAAGCGACAAACTTCCCGAAAAACAACGAGCAGCTATTGAAGCAGCACGAGAACAATTACCGCTATCCAAAGAATTAGTTACTATTGATATTGCTACACCTATTGAATGGAGCGATGAGCAAGCATTGCTCAAAGAACCTGATACCGAAAAATTAAAAGCGTTATTCAAAGAATATGAATTTATTTCGCTGATGCATACTATTGCCGAGCCAAGTAAAACGCCCGTTACACAACAGCCTCAACAAATAATCGCAAATACACAGCAGCAATTAAATTTATTTGGCGCAACCACTCCGGAAGCAGAAATAATTTCCGAACAAACAAATTATTCCACTATTTCCGGCACAGCGCATACTTATCACATTGTTCAAAGCGAAGAAGAAATCGATAATTTAATTTCTGTTTTGCAACAAAGTTCCGCGTTTTGTTTCGACACAGAAACCACAGGCGTAGAGCCAATGATAGACGATTTAGTTGGTTTATCTTTTTCTGTAAAAGAACACGAAGCCTACTATCTTCCTATACCTTCCGAGTACGAAGAAGCAAAAAAATTGCTAGCCAAATTCAAATCCTTATTTGAACAAAATGATAAAGCGAAAATAGGTCAAAACATAAAATTCGATATTTTAGTATTAAAACGGTATGACATAGAAGTCAACGGATTTCTGTTCGATACGATGATTATGCATTATCTTATTGAGCCCGAAAGTCGCCACAACATGACGGTTTTGTGTAATCAATATTTGAATTATCAGCCGGTAGAAATAGAAGAGTTAATCGGCAAAAAAGGTGCTAAACAAGGTTCTATGCAGCAAGTACCACTTGCACAAATTGCAGAATACGCCGCCGAAGATGCAGATGTAACATGGCAACTAAAAATTATTTTAGAAAAAGAGTTACACAAAAAAAACTTGACTGCTCTTTACGAAACTATTGAATCGCCTTTGATTCGAGTGCTCTCCGATATGGAGTTTACAGGAATAAAAGTAGATGTAAAAAGTTTGAAAGAATACGGAAAAGAATTACAAGAAAAATTAATAAAATTAGATGAAGAAATCAAACTATTAGCAGGAGAACCAACATTAAATATATCTTCGCCAAAGCAATTGGGAATTGTTTTATTCGACAAATTGCAATTGAACGACAATGCAAAAAAAACAAAAACCAAGCAATATTCAACCGATGAAGACACCTTGCAATCCTTAATTGACACACATCCTATTATTCAAAAAATATTAGAATTTCGTTCGTTAAAAAAACTTCTTTCCACCTACATCGAAGCGCTGCCGGAATTGGTAAATAAGCGAACCGGAAGAATTCACACGACATTCAATCAATTTGTAACATCAACGGGACGCCTGAGTTCTAACAATCCAAATTTACAAAACATTCCTATACGCGACGACAATGGGCGTGAAATACGAAAATCATTTATAGCAAGCGACGACGAACATCTTCTAATTTCGGCAGACTATTCACAAATAGAATTGCGACTAATGGCGCATTTCAGCGAAGATCCGCACATGATAGAAGCTTTTCAAAAAAATGAAGATATTCATACTGCAACGGCAGCAAAAATTTTTCATATTCCGCTCAGCGAAGTAACCCGCGAACAGCGCGGACAAGCCAAAACCGCTAACTTTGGAATTATATACGGCATCTCTGTTTTCGGTTTGGCGCAACGTTTGCAAATACCACGCAAAGAAGCAGAATCGTTAATTTCCGGTTACTTCACTACTTATCCAAAGGTAAAACGTTATATAGATAATACGATTCTCACAGCTCGTCAAAACGGATATGTATCTACTATTTTTGGTCATATTAGCAATTTGCGCGACATTAATTCTCGCAATGCCGGATTACGCGGTTACGCCGAACGCTTTGCTATTAACGCGCCTTTGCAAGGTACGGCTGCCGATATTATAAAAATCGCCATGATACATATTCACGACGAAATACAAAAGCGAAAGTTAAAATCACGCATGATTCTTCAAGTACACGACGAATTAGTCATTGATGTTTACAAGCCGGAACTGGAAGAAGTAAAGCAGTTGGTGCAATATGAAATGGAACACGCAACTCAATTAAAAGTTCCATTAGTTGTAGAAATTGGTATTGGTAATAATTGGTTTGAAGCACATTAAAATTATGAAACAAAAAGGAAAATCTTTCATTGCAAAAATTATCGTAAGCTACTTGGTAGCAGCGGTTGCTTGTATTTTTATTGTATGGTATTTCTTTACAAATATCATACCGCTCATTTCGTCGGAAGATGATAAAAAAGATATTATTTACGAAAAAATCGCATTGATTAGTTCTTCCGTTTTATCGTTACACGAAATTGAATTGCGAGGTTTGATGTTGGTACAAGATCCTTCGGAAGAAAATCGCGAAGCGTATAATACTTCTATCAACAAGGTTTATCAATATGTTGATTCGCTTAAATTGCACGTCGAGCAACCGGATGAACAAGAAGTGCTACAAATGCTTTTAGATTTGCTCAATCAAAAACACGAAAATATGTTGGCTATCGCGGAGCAAATTAATAGTGACAACGATGAAAAAATTATTCGCAGAAGTTTATCCACTATTATTTCCTCTTCGCTCGATACGGTGCCGTTTATGGTGCAATTAAAAGAAAATATGCAACGCGATACGCTTAGAAACAAAGGCGAAAAAAGAGGTGTTTTGCAACGTATCGGCGATGTTTTTGTGCCGCCAAAAAACGACACAACCACGCAAATAAAAACTTCTCACACTCAGGAAATCGATACGCTCCGCGGCATTGTGAATACTTACGACACGCTCGTTAATACCATTCAAAAAGTTTTGGGCGATATTTATCTCGAAAAAGTACGCAAGAAACAATCGGTAAGCGGCAAGTTACAAGAGTTGTTAGACAACGATAAAATGATAAACATAAAAATAAGTACGCTTATGAGAGACTTGCGCAGCGAGGCAATGCAAGCGAGTTTATCAAATATCGAAGCCAAACAAAAAACGTTACAAAAAGCGGGCTATGTCATTATTTTCGTTGGTTTATTTTCCGTAGCGCTCATTATTTTATTTATTATTTTTATTTTTCACGATTTTCGTAAAAGTAATATCTATCGAAAAGAATTGGAAATAGCGCGCGCGCATGCCGAAGAATTGATGCAGAGCCGCGAAAAATTATTATTAACAATTTCTCACGACATTAAATCGCCGCTAAGTTCTATTGCCGGATATATTGAACTTATGCAATCGTCTAAACTCAACGACACCGACCGTGAATATATAGGTTCGATGAATTATTCGATTCAACACGTGATGAAATTATTGACGAATTTATTGGAATATTCTCGTTTGGAAGCAAACAAAATAACCCTTGTGCCGGAAGAGTTTGCACTACATTCGTTTTTTGCACAAACGGTAGAAGCGCAATTTTCTATCGCTAAAAAGAAAAATCTCACACTGGAAATAGAAAACAATATAGAGCCAACTCTTTTTGTAGAAACCGATAAACTACGACTACAACAAGTCCTCAGCAATTTATTATCAAACGCTTTAAAATACACGGATAAGGGAAGTGTAACACTAACAGTAGCTACTGAAAACAGAGAAAATGAAACGTGGTTGAATCTTGCAGTAAAAGACACAGGACGCGGGATTCCGGAAGATATGATGCAAACTGTTTTTGAAGAATTTACACAAGTTCAGTCTATACAAAATCAATTCAAAGAAGGAAGCGGCTTCGGTTTATTCATCGTAAAACGCACATTAGATTTGTTGAAAGGAACGATATCCGTGACTTCCAACGAACCACAAGGCACAATATTCATAGTACAAATGCCTTTGAAAGTGGTGCCCACTCCTGAGAATTTCACGTCGATTATCGAATCGAAAAAAGCAACGATAGTAACACAAATTGCACGCAAAGTTTTGGTGGTCGATGATGAATCGTCGCAGTTAAAATTGATGGAAAAAATTTTAACAAATATTGGTCATTCTTCCGCTACTGCAAATAGAATAGAAGATGCACTAAATCTTTTAACGCAACATCATTTCGATTTAATATGTATTGATATTCAGCTTACGAATGAAACCGGTTTTCAATTGCTCGATGCGTTAAAAGCTTCGAACGACAAGTATTTACAAGCAATTCCGGTGGTGGCGGTATCGGCAACCGATAGTTTCGACAAAAATTATATGCTCAACAAAGGATTTGCAGGATTTATCAAAAAACCGTTTACTATCGAAGAATTCAAAGACGCTTTAAATATTCTTTTCGAATCGAAGCCTTTGTACAATTTAAATAATCTAAATGCATTAATGAACAACGACTCGGTAGCGGTAGATCAAGTGCTGAATTCATTTATTACTTCTTCCGAAAGCCATGTTAAATTAGTGAAAAAATTATTGAGTGAAGAAAATTTTACAGAAATAAAATCGCTTGCACACAAGATGCGACCGATGTTTGCTCAACTGGAAATAAAAGAAGTAGAACATTTATTAGCGTATATCGAGTCACACGCTTTAGAAAATAGTTCTATATTTAAAGAAAAAGTTGAAATCGCAGTTAATCGCGTAGAAGTGTTACTCCGAATCTTCCGCGCCTAAAGAGATTCCATATTTGTGCAACTTGTTGTACAATGTTTTTCTATCGACACCTAAAGCTTTCGCGGCTTTGCTTTTATTGTTACCGTTGGCTTCCAATGCTTCAAGGATTAAGTCGCGCTCGTTGGAACGTTTTAGTGTAGGCACCGCTGTTTTAGAAACAGTTTGCGATTGTTCCAATTCCACCGGAAAATCTTTTACATCAATATAATCCGACGTACAAAACAACACGGCACGTTTAATTACATTTTTCAATTCCCGTAAATTTCCCGGCCAATTATAATTTTGCATCGCCAATTTAGCTTTGTCATTAAAGCCTTTCACGTTTTTCGACAACTCTTTGTTTGCATTTTCTAAAAACAAAGTGGCAAAAAGAAATAAATCGCTGCCACGTTCACGAAGCGATGGCATATGCATCGAAAATTCATTAATACGGTGATATAAATCTTCGCGAAAACGCCCGTTAGCAATAGCTTGTACAAGGTTTTCATTGGTAGCAGTAATCACGCGCACATCTACCGAAATTTCTTTATTCCCTCCTATCGGTTTTATAATTCGTTCTTGCAATGCGCGCAATAATTGTACTTGCACACCATACGAAAGATTTCCGATTTCGTCTAAAAATAACGTACCGCCATTGGCATATTCAAACATTCCTTTCTTATTATCAATTGCTGAAGTGAACGAACCTTTCAAGTGTCCGAATAATTCACTTGCGCCTAATTCCTTTGTAATAGCTCCACAGTCCAACGCAACAAAGGGTCCGTCTTTTCTGTCACTATTTTCGTGTAAATAACGTGCCGCGTATTCTTTTCCTGAACCGCTTTCGCCGGTAATTAACACAGACATTGAAGTTGGAGCCACCAATTTAATGTGGTCTTTCAATTTTTTTGATGCTTCGCCTTCGCCGACAATAAAAGGAATTTGATTGTTTGTAGATTTAGTAACAATCGTTGGTTTCTTTTCTTTTCCGCCAAATGCTTCCGCAATTTTTTGTTTTAAAATATCCGGATTCACCGGTTTTTCCAAATAATCGTAAGCACCCAACTTAATCGCCGACACAGTAGTTTGCACATCGGCATATCCTGTCATAATAAAAACAATAGTCGCCGGACTTGTTTGTTTAATAAATTGTAGCACCGAAATTCCATCACTATCGGGTAATCGCAAATCGGAAAGAACAATGTCGTAAGTAGTAGTTTTTAGTAACCGCATTGCTTCCTTCCCCGATAGAACGGCGTCTGCTTGATATCCGTTTTTTTCAAACCACGTCTGCAACATGAAACAAAAAGATGTTTCATCTTCTATAATTAGAGCCTTTTTCATACCACAAAGTTAAAAAATTTTCGATATATTACTCTAATACGCTAAAAAGTGAAAAAGAGATAGCTTGCGATGTTGCTATCTCTTTTTCCCATGACCTAATGCTAAACAGTAACTTTATTTAGTTTTTTCTTAGGCTCTACTCTTTGGGGTTACCTTTCACCACATTTCGTTGGCCATGGTTTTTACTACTACTCTTTATAAAACCTAAACAGTTCACGATAATATTTATAGAGAAAAACGTGCCAAAAATATTATTTTTATTAAACTATTTATTTTTAATCACTTAACAAATATTCATATTTCAACAAAGTGTGGAAATATGTAGAATTTGTGTAGAATTTTGGTGCGACACTCTACATTATTTTTAATTTCGACATATTCAAAATAGGGAAAATTAATACCAATAATTGAATAGTCTTTCTATTTTCCGTTATTCGGTTTTGCCCAATTATCTTTTAACGATACCGTACGATTAAAAATTATTTTTTCGGACGTGCTATCTTTATCTACACAAAAGTAACCCAATTTTTGAAACTGAAAACGATCAAATGGTTTCACGTTGGTAAGTGAATTTTCAATTTTCGCATTGCCGATTATCGTTAGCGAATCTTGATTTAGCAAATCAAGATATTCGCCATCGTAAGACGACGGATTTTCGGCAGTGAAAAGTCTGTCGTATAAACGAATTTCAGCATTTACACTCGAATTTATTTCC
>JGI994J12354_10002532_pt1 | contig 17713 bp, 14 predicted proteins | sample IntmicLarv3ML3BL_FD_12354 | JGI IMG/M metagenome (IMG submission 12354) | reverse complement strand
CGGGAAGAATATGAGGCGCTCTCGACGCTCATGAAGCAGGAAACGCTGATGACCGCGGTCGTGGCCGAGAACGATTTGCCGCTGAAACGGATCACAGCCGGGGAAGCCGTCGGTCAGGCTGTAACCGAACAGCCGTTTACCCTCTCCGGCATGAAAAATGTTGAGGTTGAAAACGGCCGGGTTTCTGTCGGAGAGAAGGGCGGTTCTATGGTTTTGGCCGTGAACATGCCGGCAAACTCGGAAAGCTATCTGATGTGGCATGATACAACCTTGATTCGCAATCCCATCCGGATTGACGCGCCGGGCCGGAGCTTCAGCATCAGTTTTTCCCAGGACAGCAATTTCTGTAACAACATAGAGAACGCGCTCTACTGCCTTGGTTATCATGACACGACCTTCTCGGAGATCAAGCTGTCCTTTTCGAGCGGGTTCTCTTTTCCCCTCGAACAGCTTAAAATTTTCAGCGTGGACATGTCCGGGCGCCAGGCACAGATTGACGACCTGCGTGCCGAGTCTCTCCGGAATGTGACCTTCGGGACCGATCGCATAAACGGATCAATTTCCCTGTCGGAGCCGAAGCTTCTGTGCCTTTCGATGCCCTACTCCGCCGGATGGACGGCAACGGTGAACGGCGAAAGGCAGAAGCTTTTGCAGGTCAACCGCGTGCAGGCCGCGTTGATGCTGCCGGCGGGAGAACACGAGATTGAGCTGAGATACAGAACCCCGCTGCTCACGCTTGGATTGACGCTTTCCGGCTTGACCCTCCTTGGGTTGGTTCTCGCGCTGTGCCTGTCGAAGAAAAAAACGGCCCGGCGAGGATGACACCGCGCCGGAAAAAAATTCTATGGGTATAAATTTGCGAGGATTTTTTCCTTCCGCCCTCTGCGGAGCGGAAAAAAGGACACAAGGGAACCGTTCCCCGGTTTTGGGGAACGGTTCCGGTTGTGTCCTTTTATTGTGCCAAATTCCTGAGTGATTTACCTAAGCGTTTGCTTGAGCTGCCTGCACGACAAACTATTCTGCTGTCGGTGCAATTGCGTCACACAGGGGGACAAGCGCGCTGTCCCAAAGGAAGACTTGGACGGTGTAGCCGGCGCCGGCTTTCGAAACATCCAACAAGAAGTCAAACGAACCGCTTTCGTTCTTGTCCAGGGTTGCGGGCAGCGCTTGCATACCGACCAATTGACCCTTGGCGTTGTATACCGCCGCAATGGCGTTCGCGTTCAGCCCGTTTTTGCTGGCGTTAATGTCTACGGTTACTGACAATTTGCCGTCCTTTTCGCTCATTGTTGCGGTCGCCAGCGGGATGTCTACCTCGATGTCGATCGTTTCGCTGAACTTACCCATGGCAAGAGTCGCCGAAACCGTTGCTTTTCCTTCGCCGACGATTTTGCCGGTGTTATCGACAACACTTGTGTCATCCGACGCAAAGCTGATGGTATAACCGTGCGGAAGCGCGGGAACCTTTACGCTGTCGCCGCCCTTGGCCGAGGCGTAGAATTCTTTCAAATCCTTGCCGGCGTAATCCACGACCTGGTCGAAACCGTACTGGGCCGCGTCTCTCTGCGTATCGGTCAAGCCATAGTATTCCGTCACGCAGACGAACTCGGCGTGGGTCGGGATGACAGCACTGCTGCTGTTTCTCGTCGCGAAGAATCCAATCTTCGGATCAAGCATGTTCAGCTCGATGGTTGCCGGGGGATCATACTCGTATCCGTCCGAGGAGAAGGAGCAGGAATACAGGTTGCCCTCCTTCTTGAACTTGTAGTAAATCGTTACGCTGCCGTCCGCATTCATTGGCGCAAGGCTTCCGTAGAACGTAACGAAATTCGCATTCAATGCGCCGCCGGTTTTCGCGACAGCCTGAGTCTTCTGCGATCCGCCGTTGGATTCATGATTGAATTTGATGTAGGTGTTCTCGTCCTGCCATACAATGGCCGCGATCTGCTGATAGTTTGCGTTGGGCGCCTTGGGGAAGTGAACCTTGGAGACAACCTCCCAGTTTCCGGCCGCAGGCATCATGAAGATGTTTTCAATATCAGCCGATCTTCCGGGCTCATATCTCTGTGTGGGAAGGATCAAGCCCTTTCCCTTTTCAATCGACCACGGACGGCTGTTTGTACCGGAGGTTGCGTTCTCTCGGTAGATCGACCATAAGTCATCCAGTTTGCCGTCGGTCATGTTTGTTGACCGGGGCAGATAGTTGAACGAAATATTATAGGTCGCGAAGCCGTTCGGCGAGGATACGGTGATGGAACCGATGCCGGGCAGTGTGGCCGGCGGGGTTATTTCGACTGTATGGTTCGGATCCGCCAAAACTGCGCTGATTTCCGGAACCTTATCGTATATAGTTTTTCCGAAGGGGTCGTCAATCGCTACATTGTAGTTGAATACCTCAGGGCTAAAGCCTTCGATCTCAGCAGTGCCGAGATTGATGTTGGCCAGTCTGGGGTAGACGTCGAGCAGCTTTATGATGTTCAGGTAGTCGAATGTGGCGTTAAACGGAGTCGCCGGTGCAGCCGTATTGTTGTAATTGGCGAGCAGGCCGATTCTCGGCAGCGCAAAGAACGCGTTGACGTTCGTAGCCATGGTCGTCCAGGTTGTTCCGTTTGTGGAGTATCTGAAGGAGTATACGCCGCTCTTGTACAGAACCTGGAGATACAACTGGTTGCCGGTCAGCGTAACGCTGGCGGTGTTGATCTGCGTCGTGCCGTTGTAAACGCGGAGCGCATTGGCTGTCGCGGAGGTGCGCTCATACACAAACCGGATATAACTGCTGTCGTTGTCATAGATGACGAGACCTGTCTGCGGACCGGCCGCGCCTGAGTATGCCGCGCCGAGTGTGAAGTGCGTCTGCGCGACCCAGCTGTCGCCCGCCGCTGTCTGCATATACAGATCCTGAGGCGGATAATCCGGAGTCGTGAAGGTACCGCGGGAGGCGGCAATTTGCATACCGTTGGGCGTAAACGAGATGCCGGATGCCGTCGGGTTCCGAAGCTCCCATTGCTTGGTGTCCGCTACGGCTGCTGCGCCATCGGCCTTGAAGTTTGCCGATTGAGGCGCATAGCCAAATCCAATGTTATAGGTGACCTTCTTTCCGGAAATCTTGTGGGTCACGTCAATTTTGACTGTACCGGGCAGTGCGGTAAGGGGCGTTACGTTGACTTCAAGATCGCTGTTGTAGTTCAGCGGAGTGATTACCGGAAGAGTGGTTTTGTCTTTCGGGATTTCGACGGTATAGTTGAATCTTGTACCGATAAATCCTTCCAGAAGCTTGCCGTCAACGTCGATGCCGACCAGCTGTGAATCGGAGACGACATAGACAACAAAGTCAGTCGAAGCCGAAACACCGTTCTTGGTGACAGTGGCGGTTACGGTCGTGACACCGGCGTTAGCCGCTGTGATGACCTGATTCGGAGCGATACCGGTGATGGAAACAACGCCCCACGCCGGATTCTTGTCGGTATAAACGATGCTGAAGCCTTCCTCAATGAGGTCGGTTTTCTTGGGCTGATGGATCACGCTCTTCTGGTCCTTGAGGATGTAGCCGTGCAGGCTCTCATCGTTCATGGCAACCGTCAGCTGCGGGAAGATCTGTGCGCCCTTGGCAAAGATTACGCGCTGCTCGATGTTGGCCTGCGCGTCGCCTGTCTGGTTGGGCTTCGCGGTGACGACTTCGGGAACAACCGTCCAGGAGCCGGCCACGGTCAGCGCTTTTTTCATGGTGGCGGGGATGTCTCTGCTGTTCGGTCCGACTTGGATCTCATACGCACCCAAATCGACTTCGTATTTGTCGGTTTTCTCGTTATAGAAGGAGAGATCTCCGATCTTAACGTCCATCGAGAAGGTTTCGGTCGCGCCGGGGGCGATCATCTTCTTGTCGAAGCCCTTGAGCATCTTAATCGGACGAATCTGACCCGCTGCGGGGGTCGGAGGCGCGAGATAAAGCTGAGCGACTTCCGCGCCGGCGACAGCGCCGTTGTTCTTCACGGAGAAGGACACGGTGATCTCGTCGTCAGGGGCTACGGTAGTAACGTCGGCGGTCAGGCCTTTTTTGGTTACCTTGAGGTTGGAGTAACTGTAATCGGTATAGCTGAGTCCGAATCCGAAAGGATAGGAAACAGCGCCGGGGGTGTAGTTGGCCGCGTTGTACATGTAGGTACGTCCGGTTTTTGCTTTGCCGCTGCCGTCTACGTTAAACAGATCGTAGTCATAGATAGAAGGAACGTCGGAATTTCCGGCGTCATTTACTTCTCTATGCCAGATCGCTGTAACTTTACCGGAGGGATTGTCAAGACCCGCAATAACACGGCCGGGGCCGACTTTGCGGATTCCGCCGAAGCTTGACCACAAGATTGCGCCGACATTGTTTTCGAAGGAAATGACTTCAATCGGTCCGCAGGTCTCGGTGTAAGAGATGGTCTTGCTGTTGAGAGCGCCTACGGCGGCGATCAGGGCGGGCTTGTTGCCGGGGAGCTTGATGGAGGTGCGGTCGCCGTCCTCGGAGGAATAGGTGGCATTGGTTCCTGTTACGACGATGGCGTAATCCGCGGTCCGGATGGCTTCTTCATTTGCCGCGGTAAGCTCTCCGAAAGCATCGGTAACAGAAATATTGTTAAAGGTAATGTTTGCGCCGGGATTGGCCTGAGTCAGCGCATTCTGAATTCCCGTCGTGATGTTGACCGCTACCGACGGAGAACCCTGTGTATAAAGACCAAGATAAGCTTGATTCATGTGACCGTTAACGATCGCGATGTTCACGTTGCCGGTGAGCTTGTTGAGCGGAAGGAGGTTGTCCTGGTTTTTCAGAAGAACCACGCCGCCGGTTGACATGTTTTCCGCAATGTTGGCACGCTCAGGGGTGACGCCGCCCGGACGGGCAACTGCGTCGGTAACGTGCTTAATATTGCCGTCGACTTCGCCTAGCTTGAGGCGGGCGGTCATGATGCGATGCGCGGTGACGTCATAGGTGTTCTCGGTGAAGAGACCCTTGTCCGTCTCGATGCGCTCTTCCAGGATACGGGCGTATGCGTTGGCGTAAGTGTCGCCGCTGCCGTAGCCGCCGTTACACTCGAGATCGTTGCCGTGTGCCAGGGCATGTGCCAATCTCTCGTTGGAGGTCATGGGCTTGCCTGTACGCGGGTTGACATAGTTGAGGTTCACCATGGTGCGAACCGCGTCACAGTCGGAAACAATGTATCCGCTGAAGCCCCATGTCTGGCGGAGCAGGGTGTCGAGCAGATAGCTGCTCGCAACGTTCGGCTCGAGGTTAACATAGCTGTATGCCGTCATGACGGATTGGCCGTCAGCCAGCTTGATCGCGTTGCGGTAGGGCGCCGTATAATATTCTCTCAAAGCCTTGAGGGAAGTTACTGCGCCGCCGGAGAGGCGATTGCGCTCGCTGTTGTTGGCGGCATAGTGCTTGAGGGTTGTGATGGTCTGGAGGTAACCGTCAGGATCAATGACAGTGCCGTCCTGATTTTTGCCTTCCATACCCATGACAAAGCGGGAACCCATTTCTCCGGTGAGATACGGATCTTCGCCGAAGGATTCTTCGTTCCGGCCCCAGCGAGGGTCACGGCCCATATTGACTGTGGGGGAGAAGAAGGTAAGGTTATTCGCGCTGGTTCCTCTCAATTCACGGGCCATCTTACCGATTTCTGTGGCCTGTCTGTAATAGAGATCCCTGTCCCAGGAAGAACCGGAGGTATAGTTCTGCGGATAGGAGGCGGAGCCTACGCCATGGAGAGCTTCACTCCAATAGGTATAGGCCTTGATGCCCTTTGTCGCGGCCACATTCAATGCGCCGCCGTTGTTGGCGTTCAGCTGAGCCGCTGTGATTGCCGATGTGCTCTGGCTGATTGTCTGGCTCGCCTTTTGGGCGATAGACATTCTGGCGACCAAGTCCGCCGCTCTTTCTTCGAAAGAATAATGGCTGGCGTCCTCGAAAATCGGGGTCGTGCTCTTGGTGGGGTCGAAGGTCTCGTCGTCCGCGTAAGACGGTGCTGTCGGGAGCATCGTCATCACGAGCAACATGATCGCGACGAGTAGTGCGAGGTAACGTTTCCCTGTCATTCTAAAAGGTCATCCTTTCTTTCCCGGCCCGGCAAACAAAGTCGCTTGCTAAGGCCAATTTTTTTTAGAAAATCCATTGAAAAAAAGCAACAAACAAACAAATTCCTCACAAGCATTCCGTCAATACCCCCTCCAGAAGTAAGCTTCAAAAATTTTTTGAATACGAAACGGTAGATTGTGAGGCATTCATTCAAAAGCAACGACATCCGAATTTTTGCAGGTAGGAAACATCTGTAAATCATTGCCTGGAAACCCTTTTTATGATTTCCGACAATTCGGACTTTCATACAAATTCGGACTTTATTCAAAGGATTAACTATTCACTATACTAATCTTTTTTCTTGAAAATGTCAAGCTTTTCAAGGTTTTTCAAGGCCGAAAAATTGATCCTTGACCGGTTTATTTCCTTTCGGGAGGAACGGCCATTGCTGGATGTTCCGAGGGGGAATATCCCCACAACGCAGACGGGCAGAGACTCGACAAAAGCGTTGACAGCCGGACGCCCGCATATTATGATGAGGGTATCAAGTTTCCTTGCATCAAAGAAGGAGGAGAAAGAGATGAAACGAAAAATTACAATTGCGGCGGCTCTCCTTTTGCTGCTTACCTTTTTGTTGCCTGCCTGCAACCCGGTGCCGCCGTCCGAAGCGCCTGACTCGACCGTACAGGAGACATCGTCCACTCCCGTTGTTCAGAAACCAACGAAAATAGGAATATCCTTCCAGACGGGAAGTTTGCCACGGTGGAAGAATGACGGTAATACTCTAAAAGAAAAGCTAGAGGCTGCTGGGTACGAGGTGGAGCTTCAGTTCGGTGGTGACAGCGACATGACCGTACAGCTTCATCAGATCGAAACAATGATCTCCAACGGCTGTGCCGTTTTGATCATTGCCGATGTTACCCAAGGTCTCTCTGGAGTTTTACAAAGCGCAAAAGAAAAAGAGATTCCCGTCATTTCGTATGAACGCCAGCTCATGAATAGCAATGCAGTTTCTTATTATGTGGCCTTCGACTACAAAAAAATCGGAGCCGCTCAGGGGCAATATATCGCCGACCGGTTGGATCTCGAAAATCAGGACGGACCCTTTTATATCGAGTTGTTTGCCGGAGCGCCGGATAATAATGATGCTTTGTCTTTCTGGAACGGAGCCATAGAGGTTCTGCGACCTTACATCGACAACGGAAAGCTGGTCGTCAGGAGCGGAGAGACCGAATTTCAGGAGTGTGCAACGGAGAACGGTGCGACAGAAAATGCCCAGATGCGCATGGAAAACCTAATTTCGGCCCGTGGGTATGGGCCGAACAGAAAAAGGCTGGATGCCGTTCTGTGTCCGAACGACTCGATTGCCAGCGGTATCACCAATTCATTGGACTGGGTCGGCGGCTATACCGCCGACAATTTCCCGATTGTTACTGGGCAGGACTGCGATTTGGAGAGCGTAAAAAATATTAGGGACGGGTTCCAGAGCATGTCCGTCTTTAACGATACCAATGATTTGGTGGAGCGGACGGTAAAAATGGTAATCTCTATCGTGAACGGGGAGGAGCCGGAGGTTAATGACACGGAGGGTTATGACAGCGGTTTCGGCCCGGTCCCGGCCTATCTCTGTGATCCAAGCGTTATTGTGACCAAGGACAATTACAAAGAGGTGTTGATTGATAGCGGGTATTATCAGGAATGGGAATTGATGAACTGAAGCGCTTGAAGGATTTTCCAGGCTTACGAATTTCATAAACAAGGAGACACAACATGGTGAAGCCAACAAAAAAACCACAGACCCGATCCGCCCTGCGACTGTTTTTCGGGACGAAATATTATACATTTCTGCGATATTTCAAATGGTGGTTCGGCGGTTACCGCTTTGCCAAAATAAGCGAAACCCCGTTGACGCATGAAATCTGCGCCCACAAAACGCCGATGCTCCGAAAACTGAAAGATGTGGAGATGTACCTGCAACATAATAAGGTTACGAATTTAAAAATCGCCGCCGCAAAAATAGACGGGCTTACGCTCCGCCCCGGCGAAACCTTTTCCTATTGGAAAGCGATCGGCAAGCCGACGAAGCGAAAAGGGTATTTGGACGGGATGATCCTAAAAAACGGCGGGTTTGCTCCGGGCACAGGCGGCGGCTTGTGCCAGCTGTCCAATCTCATCTATTGGATGACAATCCATACGCCGCTGACCGTTACCGAACGCCACCGGCACGCCTATGATGTATTTCCGGACTCAAACCGAAGCCAACCGTTCGGAAGCGGCGCGACCTGTTTCTATAATTACGGCGATTTGATGATCCGGAACGACACGAGCGATACCTATCAATTAAAAATCGAACTGGTTCAGGAGGATCTGACCGGGAAATGGATGTCGAACGCCCGCGCGGAGGTGCGCTATGAGGTCTACGAAAAAGAACATCTCATGCGGCCGGAATATTGGGGCGGCTATACGAGACACAATCTGATCTACCGAAAAAAATACGATTTATCCGGCAACCTGATCGACGATGAATATGTCGTGGACAACCACGCCACCATGATGTACGCGCCCTTTTTCGAAAAGCAATAGCGGACGGATTCGAGGTAAAGCTTTCTTTTTCTCGATTTTTTAAAATAAATTGCTGCTGTATGCAATAAAATGACCGCCTCACGCATTATTAGGGTGAAAAGCAATTTTCGCACAATAAAGAAAGGTGGTAAATAACATGAAAAAGCTCGTAATATTTTTTCTCTCCCTGGTCATGGTTTTCGGCGCGTTGACCATAGGCGGCACAGGCCTGGAGGCCAGCGCGGCAAAATCAAACGTCCCGAAATTTGAGGACATCGACTACGAGGGCAACGGCCGGGTGGATGTGGATTTTTGCAGCCGCGTAGTGTACAAGGACGCAAAAGTCAAGGTCAAGGATTCGGACGGCAAGAGCTACACAGCCTCCATTGTTGCCCGCGACAACGACGAAGTGGATTTCAAAATCAAAAATTTCGCGACAGGCAAAACCTATACCTTTACCATTTCCGGCATCAAGGTTTCCGGTACAGACAAGTATACCAGCGTAACCGGGAAGGTCAAAATCCCGGCGCCGTCCCTCTATATCAAGGAAGTCGATTGTGATATCGAGGACAAGGAGCTTTCGGTGGAGTTTAACTGCAAGGTCAATTATTCCGGCGTGAAGGTTACCGTCAAGGATTCCAAGGGAAACACCTATTCGACCAAAATCCTGGAAAAGGACAAGGATGAAATCGAAGTTCGGGTCAGCGGCTTAAAAAACGGCAGCAAGTATACCGTAAGCGTCAGCGGGGTTAAACGCACAGACGCCTCCAGCTACACAACGGTTTCGAAAACCTTCGTCGCGTATGACGACTGATGTCATGACAGCGTATAGAACAAACGCTTCCCGCGCAGCCATAGAAACAACAGGAGGGGGGATTTTCATGCAGGAAAGCAAGGTGGTGGCGGTGGATTTTATTGCCACGGACGCCTGGATGGAGGAGTGCATTGCCCGTATGGCGGAGGGCGACCAATCGGCCTTATGTACGCTGTACGAGCGGCTCAAAAGCTCCGTCTATGGATTTGCCCTCTCCCTGGTACGAACGGCACAGGACGCCGAGGATGTCTTGCAGGACACGTTTGTCCGTCTATATACGGCGGCGTCCGAGTATCGGGCCGAGGGAAAACCGATGGCATGGATCCTGACCATAACCAAAAACTTTTCTTATATGAAGCTGCGGGAACGAAAAAAAACAGCAAGCCCCGCGGAGGAAGAAAGCTTTATTTCCGACCATCCGTCGGTGCAGCTCAGCAGCGAGGAGCGCTTGTTGTTGAACGAAGTGCTGGGAAAGCTTTCCCAGCAGGACAGCCAGATTGTCATTCTGCACGCCGTTTCCGGTTTTAAGCACCGTGAAATTGCCGACCTGCTGAAGCTTCCCCTCTCTACGGTGTTGTCCCGATACAACCGGTCACTGAAAAAACTTCGGGAATTTTTAACGAAGGAGGAAGAACGATGAACGATTTTGAAATTGAAGCCCGGGTACGCACATCCATGGAGCACGCGACGCCCGATCTGCTGGACGGTATTCTCTCCCGATGTGGCGAGATTCCTCAGGGCACATCGAAAAAAGAAAAGGTCCGACGTCCTCTTCCGTTTTTTCGGATGGCTATGACAGCGGCGGCTTTCTTCCTGGTGGTAACCGCGGTCTTCGCGGGAAACCAGATTTTGGCCGGACGCGTGGATTCGGTGGTCTTTCTGGACGTCAATCCGAGCATAGAGCTGGATCTCAACGCTTCGGAACGGGTCGTTGAGGTGAAGGCCAACAACGAGGAAGGAAAATTGGCTCTCGACGGAATGGACCTGCACGGCGTACAGCTTGAGGTGGCCGTCAATGCCATCATCGGTTCCCTGGTTCGCCACGAATACCTGCAGCCCGACACGAATTCGGTGCTGGTCTCGGTAAAAAACAAGAACGAGGAAAAAAGCATTGCGCTGGAGCGGAAGCTGTCCGGAGAAATCGGGGTTCTTTTACAGCAGAACCACATCGACGGCGCCATTTTAAGCCAGACAATTTCCGGAGATAAGGCGTTGCAGGCGCAGGCGGAGCAATACGGTATTTCGCCCGGTAAGGCGTCGCTGATCAGTAAGCTCATTGAAAAAAATCCGCTTCTGCGCTTCGAGGAAATGGTCGGCCTGACGGTCAACGACCTCAACCTGCTGGCCTCCGCGAAAAAGACCGCCTTGTCCGATGTGGAGTCCGTCGGAAACGCCAGCGACAAAGCGTACATCGGCGAGGCCAAGGCCAGAGACATTGCGCTACAGGAGGCCGGTGTGACCCAGTCGGAGATCTCCCGTCTGGAAATGGAGATGGATTGTGAGATCGGCCGGATGGTGTATGATGTCAGCTTTGTGGCCGCCGGGATAGAATACAGCTACGAGATTCAGGCGTCTGACGGAACCGTCCTGTCGCGGGAGCAGGAACAGGACGACGGGGAGTATGACAGCGACGATATGTTGGCGGATTCCGTCCCCGCGGAGGATCGGATCGGGCTGGAAAAGGCCCGCGAAATCGCTCTGAACGACGCCGGACTTGCCGGAAAAGCGCGGGAGGTTGACGCGGAGCTGGACAGCTACAACGGAGTGCTCGCCTATGAGGTAGACTTCCAGTTTGAGCACCGGGAATATACCTACTTCGTCGACGCGGTTACGGGAGAGATTCTCCACAAAACCTCGGAGTATGACGATTGATACGAACCCCTGATATACGATATAGTGCATGAGAAACCCGGCGGTGCATGTTGCAGAACATGCGCCGCCGGGTTTTTGTCGAAATCTCTCAAGAGCGACAGCGCAAAAAGATAGCTCGAAAAAATTTTGCAAAGTTCACTTGACAAGCCTTGCAAAGCAAGCTATACTATAACTGCAAAGTTAACTTTACAATCATACCGATGGAGGTGCCTGTGGATACTAAGATTTCCGAATTGCGCAAAGCACGCAAACTGTCCCAGCAGGAGCTGGCGGACGCTGTCGGCGTTACGAGGCAGACGATTACCTCTCTGGAAACGGGAAAGTATACCGCTTCGCTGGTTCTTGCCTGGCGCATCGCGCGATATTTTGACTTGGCAATTGAAGAGGTATTTGACTTTAGCGGCGAAAAGGAGTTTTAAGGATGGAAAATTATAGAAACACACTGAAACGCAGAACACAAATTTATGGCGCTCTTTGCGGGCTTGTCCCCGTCATCACCCTTGCGGTCGGGTGGCTCACAAACAGGGCGCTAACGCCCCTTGACGAGCATGCCAACGGGTTTATCCACGGATGCGTCTCCGGTTTGGTTCTCGCCTGGCTGGGGTATTGTATTTATACGATCGTGACCGTACAAAAGGCCCTGAAGGACGACGCCCTGCTGAAAAAGATGTACATTAAGGAAACCGACGAGCGGCGTCTTTTCATTCAAAACAAGGTGGGTGGCAGCGGGATGCGCCTGATCCTTTTCCTGCTGGTCTTTGCCGGGGTTCTGGCCTGTTTTTTTAACATGCTGGTCAGTTACACCTTGATTGCGGCCGCTGACGGCGTTGCGCTGGTTATGATAGGTCTTAAATTGTATTATCGCGCCAAATATTGATACGAAACAGCATATTGCAAAAGAACCCCGGCGGAGCAGCTTAGGACTGCCCCGCCGGGTTTTTGTCGATATAATTGCTTCGCTTTACGCTTCCCCGGTGAAGAAGAGAAGCCCCAGCGTGTTTGGCCCGCAATGGGTGGTGACCGAACAGCCCGCCCGGGTTACCAGTACCTCTTTAAAGGGGGCGCAGGCCCGGATCCGTTCCACTACCCGGGGGATAATCTCCGGATTGCTCATGCCGGAATGGGTGATAAAAACTCGATCCAGCGAGAGATCGTCCCGCCCTTTCAGCCGTTCGTCCACATATTCCTCGAGCACAGCCTCCAGCCGTCCCCGGTACTTTTTTCCCATGCCCATTTTCCCGTCCTTTACCTCGATGCAGGGCTTCAGGCGCAGCATATTGGCTCCCAGCGCGGCAACGCCGGAGCAGCGTCCGCCCTTCCAGAGAAATTCGAGGTTGTCCACGACAAAGCTGACGTTGAGCGTTTTCGACGCTTTCCGACACTCCTCCGCGATCTGCGCGGCGGTATAGTCGCCGGTTTCGGCCAGTTCAGCCGCTTTCAAAGCCAGCAGGCCGATCCCCGTGGACAGGCTTTCGGAATCCACCACATGCACGTCCTCAAACTCCTTGGAGGCCATGAGTGAGTTGTTATAGGTGGCCGACATTTCGCTGCTGAGATGAAAATGGACGATGGCGGTGTCCGGATTTGAGTACTTTCCGAAAAATTCCTGATAATCCGTCGGCGTCCCCGCCGAGGTCGCGGGAAGCTTCCCGGTTTTCTTATAAAAATCATACAGATCGTCCGGAAAAACATCCAGCATATCCAATCGCTCATCGTCTCCCAGACGGACGTGCAGGTGCATGATCGTAATTCCACAGCGTTCGATCATATCGGGGGAAAGATCACAGGTACTGTCCGCACAGATCAGAATTTTCTTTGCCATCATGGATTCCTCCTTATTCTCGACACATTTTTACATAACCATAGTAAGTATATCATCCGGCGGTTGAAAATTCAATATGTTTACCCGAAGGGGAGCGGGAAATATGCAGGGCTTCCGCTTTCGCGAAAAAGTCCCCGGAAAAACCGGGGACTTGGAGGTTTCCTTATTTCGCCATCAGCTTAACCATAACGGCCTTCTGCGCGTGCAGGCGGTTCTCCGCCTCCTCGAAAATCTCGGCCGAATGTGCCTCAAAAATCTCGGCGGTGATCTCCTCCTCGCGGTGGGCGGGGAGACAGTGCTGCACCATCGCGTCGGGCTTGGCCCGCTGCATCAGCTCCGCGTTGACCTGATAGCCCGCGAAGGCCTTCTGGCGGTCTTTCGACTCCCCTTCCTGGCCCATGGAGGCCCAGACGTCGGTGATGACCACATCGGCGTCCACGGCGGCGTCCAGAGGGGTGCGGTGAAGCTCGAATTTTTCCCCGTATCCGGCGGCAAAATCCAACACCATCTGATCCGGCTCATAGCCCTCCGGGCAGGCGACCGCTACCGTCATGCCCACCTTCAGCCCGCCGACAATCAGGGAATTCATCATATTGTTGCCGTCGCCGATGAAACACATTTTCAGGTTTTCAAAGCCGCCCTTTACCTCCCGGATCGTCATGAGGTCGGCCAAAATCTGGCAGGGATGGGAAAAATCGGTCAGGCCGTTGATGATGGGAACATCGCCGTATTTCGCGAGATCCTCGACCTCTTCTTGGGCGAAGGTTCGGATCATAATTCCGTCCAGATAGCGGGAGAGGACGCGGGCGGTGTCCTGAACCGGCTCTCCGCGGCCGATTTGCAGGTCGTTGGCGGAGAGGAACAGCCCCATTCCGCCCAGCTGGTAGATTCCCACCTCGAAGGAAACGCGGGTGCGGGTGGAGGATTTCTGGAAAATCATGCCCAGCGTTTTTCCCTCCAGATGTCGGTGGGGAATGCCGTGCTTCTGTTCATACTTGAGCTGGTCGGCCAGATTCAGAAGTTCGATGATCTCCTCCCGGGACAGATCCAGCATTTTCAGTAAATGGTTCATGCTTCCTGCTCCTTTCCGGCTGCGAGGGCTTGGAATACCGTCTCTATTGTGTTCAGCGCCTCATCCAGCTCCTCATAGGTGATGGTCAGCGGCGGCAGCAGCCGCACATTCTCTTTGGCCGTCAGCACAAGAAGCCCTTTTTCGAGACACATCTTTGCCGCTTCCTTCGCCGACCCGGTTTTCAGCGTGATGCCGATCATGAGGCCCTTGCCCCGAACCTCGGCCACATTTTCCATCTCTTCCAACCGGTTTTTGATGTACATACCCTTGGCCGCGACGATGTTGAGAAAGTTCTCCTCCCCAACCCGTTTTACCACCTCCAGCGCGCCGGCACAGGCCACGGGGTTTCCGCCGTAGGTCGAGCCATGCATTCCGGCCGACAGGACCCCGCTCAGCTTTTCGCCGCACAGGCAGGCACCGATGGGCAGCCCGCCGCCCAGACCCTTGGCGCTGGTTACGATGTCGGGCCTAATGCCGTACTGTTCATAACAGTAAAAGGTTCCGGTCCGTCCGACGCCCGTCTGTACCTCGTCGATCATCAGAAGAAGATCCCGCTCCTCACAGAGCGCCACCACCTGTTTGATGAACTCGCAGGACATTGGCAGAACGCCGCCCTCGCCCTGTATCAGCTCTAGGAAAATTCCACAGGTTTTTTCATTCACCTTTTCCAATACGTCGGCAAAATTATTCCCCTCGGCGAACGCAAACCCCCCGGTAAAGGGGAAAAAATGCTGATGCATATCCGGCTGCCCCGTGGCAGACAGGGTCGTAAGTGTCCGGCCGTGGAAGGAGTTCGCCAGCGTTACAATTTCGTTGCGATTTTCTCCGTACTTGTCACAGGAATATTTCCTCGCCAGCTTGATGGCCGCTTCGTTGGCTTCGGCGCCGGAATTGGTGAAAAACACCTGATTCATCCCGGCACACTTACACAGTGCCTCCGCCAGCGCGGTCTGTACCGGCTGGTAGTAGTAATTGGAGGCGTGCTGGAGGGTGGCGGCCTGGCCGCTGACCGCTTTTACCCAGCCCTCGTCACAGTAGCCCAGGGAATTGACCCCGATCCCGCTGCCCAGATCCATGTAGGTTTTGCCGTCGCTGTCGGTCGCCCAGACGCCGGTTCCGCTGACCAGTGCCACGGGATACCGGGCGTAGGTCGGCATCATATATTTCGATTCCTGTTTTATAATCTCATTTTTTGGCATCATGTAAAACACCTGCTTTCTTAGTAGAAAAGCGGACAAACGCCGCTAATAAAACATCGTTCCGATTCCCTCGTCGGAGAACAGCTCAATGAGAATCGAGTGGGGCGTTCTCCCGTCGATGATGTGGGCGCGGCTTACGCCCCGGCGCACCGCCTCCACACAACACTCCACCTTGGGGATCATCCCGCCGGACACAATTCCCTCCCGTTTCAGGTGGGACACCTCGCTGACATTGACGACGGGGATCAGGGTCGATTCGTCGTCCTTATCCCGCAGCAGGCCCTGGATGTCGGTCATGAGGATCAGCTTCACCGCCCCCATTTCCGCGGCAATCCGTGCCGCCGCGATGTCGGCGTTGATGTTATAGACTTCGCCTCGGTATCCGACGCCCAGCGTAGAGACCACCGGCACATAACCCTTGTCAATCACATCGCACAGCGGAGCCGTGTCCACCTGAGTAATCTCTCCCACATAGCCCAGATCTTCTCCGGCAATCAGCTTTTCCGCGCGGATCATATTGCCGTCCATACCGCAGAGACCGATCGCCTTTCCGCCGTGGCTTCCCAAAAGCTGAACCAGATCCTTGTTTACCTTCCCGGCCAGCACCATCTGGACAATCTCCACCGTCTCCTCGTCGGTATAACGGAGCCCGCCGATGAAGCGGCTCTCCTTGCCGACCCGATCCAGCATCTCGGTGATCTCCGGGCCGCCGCCGTGAACCAGCACGACGTGGATTCCCACCAGCTGGAGCAGCACAATGTCGCTCATGACGGCATTTTTCAGCTCCGGGTTGACCATGGCGTTGCCACCGTATTTGATGACCACCGTTCGTCCGGCCAGCTTTTGAATGTAAGGCAGGGACTGGATTAAAATCTGTGCCCTGTCCGTATCAGAAATATTCATCGTTTCATTCTCCCGCATCACGTTCTATACTCCCCGTTAATTTTCACATACTCGTAGGTCAGGTCGCAGCCATAGGCCTCCGCTGCCGCGTCCCCGTCCTCCAAGGTGATCGAAACGGTGATCTCCTTTTCGGATAATATTTTCGCCGCCTGTTCCTCGTCAAAGGGAATGCCCGCGCCCTGTTCACAGACCACGAGACTTCCGGCCTCGGAGGAAAAGGAAACGCCTACTTTATTGATATCCACCGTACAGCCGGAATAGCCGATGGCGCACAATACGCGACCCCAGTTGGCGTCGGCGCCGAACATCGCCGCCTTAACCAGGCTGGAGCAGATTACCGCTTTGGCGATCCCCCGCGCGTCATGCAGGGTTTTCGCCCCTGTAACGCGGCCGATCAGGAGCTTCGTCGCGCCCTCGCCGTCCCGGGCGATCTCCTTCGAAAGAACGACCATCAAGGCCGTCAATGCTTCTGTAAACGCCGCATATTCCGCGTTCTTTTCGGTAATTTCGAGGTTTCCGGCCAGCCCCGACGCCATGACCGACGCCATGTCGTTGGTGGAGGTGTCCCCGTCCACGCTGACCATATTAAAGCTTGCGTCGGCGGCCTCGCGCACCGCCTCGCTCAGCATCGCCGGAGAAATCGCGCAGTCGGTCGTTATGAAACACAGCAGCGTCGCCATGTTGGGGTGGATCATCCCCGACCCCTTGGACATCCCGCCGATCCGGACGATTTTTCCGCCGATTTCACAGTGGAGCGCCCGCTCCTTGAGATAGGTGTCGGTGGTTAAAATCGCCTCGGCGGCCTCGCCGTGCCCCTCCTTCGAGAGGGCGGTCACCAGCACCGGGATCCCCCCGGCAATCGGTTCAATCGGCAACTCCTGCCCGATGACCCCGGTCGAGGCGACAATCACCTCCTCCGGTTTTATCCCCAGCGCTTCGGCGGTCAGCTTCGCCATCGCCGCCGCCTTTTCCTCGCCGTCGGCGTTGCAGGTATTGGCGTTCCCGCTGTTGCAGATCACCGCGCGGGCATATCCGTCCCGCAAATGTCTCTCGGTCACCACAAGCGGCGCGCCCTTCACAAGATTTTGGGTATAGACCGCCGCCGCCGCACAGGGCGTTTCCGCGGCGATCAGCGCCAGATCCCGTTTGGTTTTATTTTTGCGGATGCCACAGTGAATTCCCGAGGCCGTGAACCCGGCCGGGGCTGTGACGCCGCCGTCTTTCCATTGATAGCTCAAGGTATCCCTCCTCCCGGTCTGCGCCGGTTTAGTGAATTGATCGATCCTAAAAAGCGGGCGGCAGGGCCTGAAGCCCGGCCGACTCCTCCAGCCCGCAGAGGATGTTCATGTTCTGGATCGCCTGCCCCGCCGCGCCCTTCACCATATTGTCAAGGGTAGAAATGGCGATGAAGGTG
>JGI994J12354_10002531_pt1 | contig 17718 bp, 14 predicted proteins | sample IntmicLarv3ML3BL_FD_12354 | JGI IMG/M metagenome (IMG submission 12354) | reverse complement strand
GCACAGCACAGCACAGCACAGCACAGCACAGCACAGCACAGCACAGCACAGCACAGCACAGCACAGCACAGCACAGCACAGCACAGCACAGCACAGCACAGGCGGTTGCTTCCGTAGTTTTTTCGCGCCCAATTTCACAGGCAGAGTGCATTTGGCGACTTCCCTTGTATCATGAGGGAGGCCGCTTTTTGTGTTCCTGGGGAAAGGTGCGGAGCGCAGCATGTGGCGCCTAAAAAAGCACCACAAAAGTTGAGAAAAATCAGTAGTGTGTTTGCTCGAAAAGCCGCATTATTGCTGGATTTTTGAGCATTGCAATCAACTACAATAAACTCTATGTGGGAGGGATGTTATGTATAAATACGTGATCAAGCGGCTTTTGATTACAATTCCGATTCTCGTTGGCGTCTCGTTTATCATTTTTTCCATCATGGCGCTGACACCGGGAGACCCGGGGCGGCTCATCCTGGGAGACAATGCCAAGCAGGAAGCCATCGACCAGCTCAACGAGGAACTGGGGTTCAACAAGCCCTTCTTTTCCCGGTATCTGTCCTTCCTCTCCAATGCCATCCTAAAGTTCGACTTCGGCACGTCCTACCGCTCACAAAAGCCGGTGTTTGAGGAGATTTGGCTCCGCTTCCCAAACACCCTCATTCTGGCCTCGTCGGCCGTGGTGTTCAGCTCGCTTCTGGGCATTTCTCTGGGCATCCTGTCGGCAGTCAAGCAGTATTCTCTGGTGGACAATGTTCTCACCGTTCTGGCCATGTTTTTCGCGGCGATACCCATTTTCTGGTTTGGCATGATGCTCATCTATGTATTCTCACTGGTGCTTGGATGGCTGCCCACCAGCGGCATCGGCAGCTGGAAAAGCTTTCTTCTGCCCACGGTGGCCCTGGCCTTCAGCGGCGCCGGGAGCCTGCTGCGCTTGACACGCTCGACCATGCTGGAGACCATCCGGCAGGATTACATCCGCACCGCCAAGGCCAAGGGCGCTCCCCAGCGGCTCGTAATTTGGAAGCACGCCCTTAAAAACGCCCTTTTGCCCGTGGTTACCGTGCTGGGCATGAACTTTGGGCATCTGCTGGGCGGCGCGGTGGTTACCGAGACCGTCTTTTCCATCCCCGGCCTGGGCACCCATGTCATCTCGGCCATCCGGTGGAAGGACATCCCAGTCGTTATGGCGACTACGCTGTTCCTGGCGGCGCTCTTCTGCGTCATCATGCTGTGTGTCGACATCCTGTACGCCTTTATCGATCCGAGAATCAGGGCGAAATACACAAGGTAGGGGGGATAGAATGGATAATACTGAACCCGGGAAGGCTCTGAACACCCAAAAGAACCTTCAGCAGAGCACGCCGCCCAGCACAGGGAAAGGCAAGAAGGCTAAATCCCGAAAGAAGAGCAAGTTTGCCGAAGTCTGGCGCCGGATGAAGAAAAACCGCACCGCCATGATCGGCTTGGCCGTCATTCTCATATTTGCCTTGTTTGCTGTGTTTGCCGGGGCCATCAGCCCCCTGCAGAACGGCCTCAAGCAAAATGCCAAAAATCGCTGCCAACCGCCCTCGGCTGAGCATATTTTCGGCACCGACGGCTATGGCCGTGATATGTTCACCCGCATCATCCACGGCTCCCGCGTCTCACTCTCCATCGGGCTGTTCACCACCAGCATCTCGCTCATCATCGGCGGAATATTGGGGGCATCGGCCGGGTATTACGGCGGCAGGATAGACAATATCATCATGCGCATCATTGATGTATTCATGTGCATACCCAGTATATTGCTCTCTCTTGCCATCATCGCGGCATTGGGCCCCAGCCTGCAAAACCTGCTCATCGCTATCACGATTTCCAGCGTACCAAACTTCACGCGGCTCATACGTTCGGTCATTCTCACGGTGGTCGAGCAGGATTTCATTGAGGCAGCCAAGTCCTACAGCACATCGGATGTGCGCATTGTGCTCAAGTACATTCTGCCCAACGCCATGGGCCCCATCATCGTGCAGGCCACCATGTCCATCGCCTCCATGATGCTTTCTGCCGCCGGCCTCTCTTACCTGGGCATGGGCATCCAGCCGCCCAACCCCGAGTGGGGCGCCATGCTGTCCGAGGCGCGGGAATATATGAGAACGGCGCCTCATATGCTGTTCTTCCCCGGCTTGTGCATCCTCATCGCCGCCCTCTCTCTCAACCTCATTGGCGATGGTCTGCGCGACGCCCTCGACCCCAAGCTCCGCGACTAAGCTGCTCTCCCAATTAAATGATGATACTAATCAGGAAGGATATGGGCCATGGGTGAAAAACTTCTTGAAGTGAAAAATCTGGCCGTTGTCTACAAAACCGACCTCGAGGTCGTGTACGCGGTCAACAAGGTAGATTTTGCGCTGGAAAAGGGCTCGACCTTGGGCATCGTCGGCGAGACAGGTGCCGGAAAAACCACGACAGCCCTGAGCATTTTGCGTCTGCTGCCCGAGCGGACAGCCAAGACCGACGAGCATTCGGAGATTATCTTCAACGGGCAAAATCTCTTCCAGCTTTCGGAAAACGAAATGATGAAGATTCGCGGAGAGAAAATCTCCATGATCTTCCAAGACCCCATGACATCGCTCAACCCCATCTTGACGGTGGGTGACCAAATCGGCGAGGCCCTGCGCCTGCACAACACCGACAACAAGACCGATGCGCAGATTGAGGCCCGCGTTGACGAGACTCTGGAGATGGTGGGCATCCCGGCCTTCCGCAAAAAGGAGTATCCCCATCAGTTTTCCGGCGGGATGAAACAGCGGGTGGTCATCGCCATCGCTCTGGCCTGCGAGCCGGAGCTGCTCATTGCCGATGAGCCGACCACCGCACTGGATGTCACCATTCAGGCGCAGGTGCTGGCCATGATTAACAATCTCAAGCAACGTCTCAACACATCGATGATTATGATTACCCACGATTTGGGCATTGTGGCCCAAACCTGTGACGATGTATGCGTCATGTACGCCGGCGAGGTCATTGAAATCGGCACGGCTGATGACATCTTCAATGCCGACAAGCACCACCCCTATACCGTCGGCCTCTTTGGCTCCATTCCTAATCTGACGGTGGACACCCCGCGCCTCAGCCCCATCGACGGGCTGATGCCCGACCCCACCGACTTGCCGGTGGGCTGCAAGTTCTCGCCCCGCTGCCCCAAATGTATGGATATCTGCACCCAAGCGGAGCCGGACTATTACGTGGAGGGCAGCCACAAAATCCGGTGCCACCTCTTTACCAACGAATAGGCTGATGCCAGTTTGTGATATCCTGTGAAAAAATAGTGTGCAATGGCTGTACCTTGTTCAGCCGCTGCACGCCTGGGAGTGTGATGCTATGCCAAAAATATTAGTCGAAACAAAGGGATTAAAAAAGTATTTCAACGTGGCCAAGGGCTTGCTCCACGCGGTTGACGATGTCAACATTCGGATTCACGAGGGGCAGACGCTGGGCGTCGTGGGCGAGTCGGGCTGCGGAAAGAGCACACTGGGCCGTGTCATCCTCCGGCTGCTGGAGGCTACGGGCGGCGAGGTGTATTTCGAGGGCGTTGACATTCTCAAAAACCCTAAAAAGGTGATGAGCATCGAGCGTCGGAAGATGCAAATCATCTTCCAGGACCCCTATTCCAGCCTCAATCCCCGCATGTCGGTGCAGGAGCTTATCGCTGAACCCCTTATTGTCAACAAAATCTTCAAGACAAAGGCCGAGGTTTACGAGGAGGTGGCCAACCTCATGGAGCTGGTCGGCCTCACCGAGCGGTTGGCCGGTGCCTATCCCCACGAGTTGGACGGCGGACGCCGCCAGCGTATCGGCGTCGCCCGGTCGCTCTCCCTCAAGCCCAAGTTCATCGTTTGCGACGAGCCGGTTTCGGCGCTGGATGTGTCCATTCAGGCGCAGATTCTCAACCTTTTGATGGATTTGCAAGAGGAGATGGATCTCACCTATATGTTCATCACCCACGACCTTTCGGTGGTCAAGCACATCAGCAACGAGATTGCAGTCATGTACTTGGGCAAATGCGTAGAGCTGGCCTCCTCCAAGGAGCTTTTCACAAACCCGTTGCACCCCTACACCAAGGCCCTGCTGGCCGCCATCCCTGTCCCCGATACCGCCATGCGCAACAGGACCATAGAGGTCTTGAAGGGCGAGGTTACCTCGCCTGTAAACCCCAAACCGGGATGCCGCTTCGCGGCCCGCTGCCCTCAAGCCACGGAGGAGTGTACCGCCAAGGACCCCATTCTGCGGGAAATCAGCCCCGGGCACTTTACCGAGTGCATCAAGGTTTAGATCGTTCAAAATGCGCAACCAGCAATAAGCCGCAATGCTCCACAAAATAAAAAAATGCAGAGGAGAAAGCAACATGAAAAAACTGTCACTGTTCCTCGTCCTAATCATGGCAGCTACCCTGGTGCTCTCAGCTTGTAACTCGGCTCCCGCCGCGACGAGCACCACCGCCGCCAGCACCACGGCTGCCGCCACCACCCCCGCACCGTCCACCACCAATGCCCCCACCTTTGCCGCAGCTCAGGCCAGCGGCTCGGGGCGCACCGATCTCAACCTGACGGTGGCCGAAGCCTTCATCACCTTCGACCCCATCTATCAGAACCTCATCGTGGATACCGGCGTCTGCGTCCAGATGTTCGAGACCCTGTATTTCACCGATGACGCCGCCGAGTCCCATCCCATGCTGGCCGAGGACTATGCGGTCTCGGATGACGGCCTCATTTACACCTTCAACCTGCGCAAGGGCGTCAAGTTCCACAATGGCGATGAGATGAAGGCCGACGATGTCGTCTTCTCGGTGCTCGAAGCCATGAAGTCCCCCTATCGCTACTCGGCTGTCGAGCCCATTAAGGATTGCGTCAAGGTGGACGATTACACCGTCGAAATCCACATGAAGAACCTCTACGCCCCCTTCTTCACCAGCCTCAACTCCATCTGGATTGTCAACAAGAAGGCCTATGAGGCCGCCGGTTCGTCGGTCGCCTTCGGCGAGAGCCCTGTCGGCACCGGCCCCTACAAGTTCGAATCCCAGCAGAAGAATGTCAGTGCTGTCATCACCCGCTTCGAGGATTATTGGGGCCCTGCCGCCAGCATCGAGAAGATCAGCTGGAAGGTCATCACCGATATGTCTACCGCCGTCATCGCCTTTGAGGCCGGCGAAATCGACATCCTTGATGTGCCCTCGGCCAACTGGGAATCCATCAAGGCCGCGGACAAGTGGATCACCGTCGACATGCCCTACACCCACATCTGCTACATGGTTTATAACCATGAGGTCGAGCCCTTCAACAACAAGCTGGTGCGTCAGGCCGTCAACTATGCCATCAACAAGGAAGATATCATCATCATCGCCCGTGATGGCTTGGCCGAGCCCGCCTACACCGCCGCCAAGTATCCCTATGTGCTGGGTGCCACCTATGATGTCCCCACCTACGATTATGATCCCGATAAGGCCATGGAGCTTCTGACCGAGGCCGGCTACGGCGACGGTTTTGACATCGGCGCCATCCTGGCCCTCAGCGGCACCTACTTCGAGAAGGTTGCTCAGGTTGTCCAGTCCAACCTGGCCGATGTCGGCATCACGGCCACCATCGAGCTGCGCGAGTCGGCCACCTATCAGACCGACATCAGCGCCGGCAACTTCTCCATGGCCGTTAATGGCCGTACCACCAGCCCCGACTTCTCCTACTTCGACGTGTTCTATGATTCGGCCCAGATCGGTGCCGGCAACGGTGCCCGCTTCCAGAATGACCGCGTCGACGAGCTGTTTGCCCTGGGCAAGAGCACCCTGGATAAGGAAGAGCGTATCGGCTACTACAACGAGCTCATTCAAATCGTTCAGGAAGACGCCACCTACGCCCCCGTGTTCTTCAGAACTCTTCCCACCGCCTACGACAAGGCCCTCACCTACACCCGTTATCTCAACTACATCTTCTACAAGGATTGCAGCTGGAACTAAGCTGTTCCTCGCGCAGATGTATTCGCCAACCTGAACAATTAAAAACTCATGCGCGTTGCCCTTTCGGGCAACGCGCATGTCACTATCAAAGCATGGGAGGAAGCGCATTATTATGTATGATATTCTCATCAAAAACGGCACTGTGGTGGACGGAACGGGCAACCCCCGTTTCAAGGCCGATGTGGCCATTGCGGGCGGCCGCATCGTCAAGATAGCCGAGGACATTGAGGCGAGCGCCGGCGAAATCATCGACGCCACCGGGCACATTGTCTCGCCCGGTTTCATCGATGGTCACACCCACAGCGATTTGGCGGTGGTACTGGGCTCGGACTCGTGGAACCATCTGGAAAACGGCGTCACCACCCAGATTGCCGGTCAGTGCGGCGGCTCGCCCTGCCCCTATAGTGAGCTCAATGTCAAGGCCCTCATTGAGGACATTGAGGAGGACGAGCAGGCCAAGGTTTTCGCCTTTTGCGAAAGTCCGCACACTTTTATGGCCCAGGCCGAATCGGCCCAAAGCGGCACCAACTTCGCCTTCTACATCGGCCACGGGGCCCTGCGAGCTCACGCCATGGGGTACTCCGACCAAAAGCCGACGTCGGATGAGATGGCCGATATGAAGAACATGCTCACTCAGGCCATGGAGGCCGGGTTCCTGGGCTACTCCTCCGGCTTGGTCTACGCCCCATCGGTCTATGGCGATGCGGATGAGCTCACTGAACTGGCCGCGGTCATGAAGCCCTACAACGGCGTCTACACCTCCCACATTCGCGCCGAGGGCGACGCCGTGGTGCGTGCCGTGGAGGAGGCCATTGCAATAGGCGAGGGGGCCGGGGTACAAACGGTAATCTCCCACCTCAAGGTCATGGGCCGGCACAACAAGGGTGCCTCCAAGACGACTTTGGCGCTTATAGAGGCGGCCAACGCCCGTGGCGTGCCGGTATATGCCGACCAGTATCCCTTCATCGCGGGGGCGGCTCCGCTCTCCAGCCAGATTCCCCCCAAGTATCTGGTGGGCGGCATCCCGGCTCTGCTGGAGCGCATCAAGAGCCCCGAAATCCGCCAGCAGATTGTCCACTCGATTTTCCACGAGCCCCACGAGTTTGAAAGCTCCATCTACACCGCCGGGTTCGAGGGGGCCATGGTGGTCAGCTCGCCCAAGGCCCCGCAGTTCGCCGGAAAAACCATCACCCAAATCGCACAGGAAACCGACAAGGAGCCCATCGACGCCTATTGCGACCTGCTGCTGGAAAACGAGGGCATGGGCAGCGGCGTCTACTTCAATCAGGTGGAGGAGGACATGCTGCGCATTCTGGCCCATCCGCTGGTAACGGCGGGCTCCGACTGGTCGGATATCAAGGAGCGCAAGGGTCCCGACTCCCAGAGCGCCGGGCACCCGCGCTCGACATCCACCATGGTACGGCGGTTGGAGCTCACCCGCGATTTGGGCCTGCGCACCTTGGAGAGCGTCGTGCGCTCCATGACCGGGCTGACAGCCCTGTCGGTGGGCCTGCCCGGGCGGGGCATTTTAGCGGAGGGCCGGCCGGCCGATGTCACCATTTTCGACTACGCCGCCGTCAAAATGCACGCCGATTTTATGCACCCCTTCCGCAAGAATGACGGCATCCACACCGTCATCGTCAACGGCCAGGTTGCCGTGCGGGAGGGCACCGCCCTGGGTGTCCGCGCCGGCACGGTGCTCAAACGAGGTCAATAGGGGATATTCAAAGAAAAACGGCGCAGTCGCCTGCGCCGTTTTTCCGCTTTCCGGCACCGCCTTCCCAATCCATAAAGGTTTTTTGCCACTCTACTTTTGTCGGGTAAGGCACGCCAACCAGGCGTGCTTTTCTCGTTCTCATGCCTAAGCTGCAACAGAAAGGCGAATTGGCCTGACGGGACTTTTTATGGACTAACCATGTCTGGCTGCTAATCAGTCAGCCATCCTTCCGTTGCAGCGTTCCCGTCGCCGTGCGACGGGAGAGGCAGAGTAGAACCACTGAAATATCAGGATGTTCGTGTGACTCGTGCGGCTCGAATGTCCCTGTCTGGAACGGTGGGGCGTCAAATCCGGCGAAGGCGACCGGCGACCTCTTTCTTGGCCTCGGCGGCGGCCTGCTTCAAGCCGTAGGGGATGTACGCGCTGAAATTGCCCACACGGTTTTGCTTGGACCAGAAGCGCGCCCGGTCGGTGTCGATGGAGAGCATTTGCTTTTGCGCCAGCTTGACAGCCTCATCGATGGCAGGGATGCGGTTGACCGAGCCTTTGACCGCAGTCTCCCGTTTATCAAAATCAATGCAATTCACCCAAAATATCATTTAGTACGACCAGATACTTGTCCTGAACCAGCACACGAAGAAAGCTTGGAGCGATTGCCCACGCTGCTCTCGGACAAAATCTGATGAATCGCCTCAAAGACCAATGTATATCTGCTGTCCGACACGGTGAACTCTCCTTTTTTCGATTACGTCAGTACAATGGTGAATATGCCCAAAAATAGTGCATGAAAACTCCGAAAACCTACTAAAAATACATCTTTTTTCGGTTTGCAAACAACGTGCTTTTGGTTTAGTATAAGTATAGCATATATCCCAAGTTCCTCATTTTTCACATACAGTGAACTATGCATCTTTTGCAAACCCATTTTAAGGAGGCCAAACAGTGAAAAACATCGAAAAGCCCTTCATTCAGAGTTTTGAAGATTTGTGCAGGCAGGTGATGCAGGCCGGCGAAGCCGTCGGTATGGCGGTGGCAATCGTCGATAAGACGGGCCAGACGCTCTATCAGAATTGCTTTGGCTTGCGCGATGCCGAAAAAAAGCTGCCCATTGACGAAAACACCATCTTTGGGTTGGCCTCAGTGTCCAAGTCCATCACCTGCCTCTCGGTGATGCAGCTGGCCGAGGGCGGGTTTTTGGATATTCTGGCCCCGGTGCGGCAGTATATCCCCGAGCTCCGGCATCCCGCGATTACCTGCCAGCAGCTTATGAGCCACTCAGCCGGGTTTTTGCCCGCCGACCGGACGACCCTCTACAGCAATGCCGAAAAGCTCGGCCTCAGCCAGGAAAAGGATGGCGATTTTGCCTTTAGCGTACCGCTGGCGCTGGCCGGGAGGGCCGACATGCTGGAAACCCTCAACGCAATGACCCGATTCACGGGCAGGCCAGGAGAAAATTTCAGCTACAGCAATCATAGCTTCTCGGTGCTGGGCGATATCGTCCGCCTGTTTGGCGGCAGCACAACCCTCCCAGCCTATATCCGCGATAACATCATGACCCCGTTGGGCATGAGCCGCAGCGGCGGAAACTTCCTGTGGGAGGACGACAATGTCGCGGTGCTCTACCAGAAGCAGAACGGAAGCATGGTGGGCACCTCCGATTTGGCCAGCGGTGCCAGCTCGATGTTCGGCTCGGGCGGCATGCGTTCGACCTTGGCGGACATGAAAAAATACATCTGTATGTATCTCAATCTGGGCAAGGGCCTGGGTGGCGAGCGCATCCTCAGCGCCTATGGCGCTCGGGAGATGATGAAGCCCCGCATTGCCAACGGCGTCAACGAGTACTACGGCTACGGCCTCGCCCGGGAATCTCTGGAGGGCGTTACCGTTGTCCGCCATGGCGGCGCTATGGTGGGTGTTTCCTCCGAGATGGCGTTCTCCCTGGAAAACGGCTTGGGCGTCATGGTGCTGTGCAACACCTCTGGCGTCAGTGTCCGCAAGGTGGCCAAGGCCGCCATGCGCATGGCCATGGGCCTCGAGCCGGCTCCCGAGAAGGCCGAGCCGGCCCCCGTCCGGTGGAGCGAGCGGCTGTCCGACTCCCTCTGCGGCAAGTACTTCACCACCGAGACCGGGGAGTACGAAATCACCCGGGAAGGTAGCCTGTTTACTCTCAAGCTTGGCGACATGGAGGCCAAGGGTCACCCCATCAACGACTATGTGGTGCTGACCCATGTGGGCCACACCGACCTGCCCATCAGCGCCTACATCGACGAGGCCGGGGAGGTCTGGGCCATCAGCGCCGGGCTGCGGCTCGTCCCCAAGGTGACGGCGGTGGATAACCATACAAAATAAAGCAAACGCTGCGCATTCAGCCGCCCTTGGTCATCACCGACGCGGAAATTGAATGGGCCACGGATATTCTCGAGGGCTGTCTGAAGGATTTCGAGCGCGGAGCCATCCCCGACAGCGCGGCCCAAACCGTCATGGGCTGGTAAAATCTATACAATGCTGCGCGCAGTGCAACTTGATGTGTTTTAATCGCTTATGCAAAAAACTATACACAAAGAAAAGCTCCTGAAACATCGTTTCAGGAGCTTTTTGTTGGCGTTTGTACCTCAAAGCGCAAGGCGATTGGCTACAGCTTAACGGTCGGGCTGGAGGGCGGTGTCGATGTCGCAATGCTCGAAGTTGGGGACATAGTTTTCGGTCTGGAAGTTCTGCAACCAGGGCTGAGTTAGATAGAACTGCACCGGCCAGGCCACCGGAACGGTGACAAAGTTGTCAAGGAGGTGCTTGTCGGCCTGGCGATAGAGCTCGGTGCGGGCGGCAACATCCAGGGTCGAACGCGCCTGGGAAACCAAGTTGTCATACTCCTCATTGACATACATCACAGAGAAGAACTTGTTGTTGCCCGAATGGAAGAAGCCGTAGACGATGCCGTCGGCCTCGGACAGACCCAGGAACCAGCTGGCCACAAAGGTTTCAACCTTGCCGTTGTTGCGGATGTCTGTCCACACTGCGCGGTCGACCTCGTTGATGCTGATGTTGAAGCCGGCGGCAGCTGCGCTGGCCTGGATGGCGACAATCATTTTGCCGCCGACGCTCTCAAGGCTGGTCGTCGTCATGACAATGTCAACGCCGCCCGGATACCCGGCCTCGGCCAGCAGCGCTTTGGCCTTTTCAGGGTCATATTTCTTGGGCTGGAGGGAGCTGTCGTGGCCCATGACGCTGGGCGTCAGCAATCCGGCCGCGGGCTGGTACATACCGTTGAACAGGTCGTTACAGATGGAGTCGGTATCGACAGCGTAGGAGAAGGCCTCGCGGGCCTTGGGGTTGTCCTTCCAGGGATCCATATTAAAGTTCATCACCAGGAAGTAGTGGCCGAAGGTGGGGTGCGAGTTGAGGTGGGAGGCAAAGGTCGGGTCATCCTGATACTGCTCGACCATACCGCCGTCCAGAATGAGGGAGTCGATATTGCCGGCCTCATACTCCAAAAGCATGGTGTTGAGGTCGGAATAGAACTTGAAGTAAATGGAATCGATGGTGGGCATACGGTTCTGGTCGTGATAATTGTCGTTGCGAACCAGACGGGCACCGATGTCCATGGTGTGTTCCTGCAGGGCGAAGGGGCCGGTGCCGATGGCGGTGCCAAGGCCCCAGTCTGCGCCGGCTTCGGTGCAGCCCTTACGGGGATAGATGGGGCATGTGCCGAAGAAGGGCTCGAAAAGGGCGAAGGGCTCGGTGATGGTGACCTTGATGGTGTAGGGGTCGATGACCTCGATGCCCGAAAGGGTGGTGGCTGTGCCATCCAGCATCTCCTGGGCACCGACGATCATCTGATAATCCTCGACAACCAGCGAACCGGTGGCCGGGGTGAAGATGCGCTCGAAGGTGTAAAGCACGTCGTCGGCAGTGAAATCGGTGCCGTCATGCCATTTGACGCCCTGCTTGAGCTTGAAGGTGTAGGTCAGGTTGTCGGCCGAGATGGTGGCAAAGCCCTCAGCCAGGCAGGGCTGCATCTCGCCGGTGAAGGGATTGTTGTAGAGCAGGCCCTCGAAAATCTGCTCGCAAATTTGTCCGGTTTCGATGTAGGTGATGATGGTGCGATCGAGGATGGCCTTCATGTTGACCTGACCGTAGACCAGTTCTTTCTTCTCAGCGGTGTTCGAGGGGGCAGCGGTGGTCGAGCCCGAGGCGGCAGTGGTCGAGCCCGAGGCGGCGGTGGTCGAGCCCGATGCAGTAGTGGTGGCAGGCGCCGGGTTTGTGTTGCAGGCGGCAAGACCTAAAACAAGCACCAGCGTGAGCACCATTGCGGTGATGCGCTTTACCATGGTTTCATCTCCTTCTGATTTATATGGGTTTTGCTATCATACAACCGGTGAAGCCCGGCAATAGCCTTTATTTGACCAAATGACAGGCACACAGATGCCCATTGCCGATGTCAATCAGCTGGGGCTCGCTCTGAGCACACAACTCACCGGCCTCGGGGCAGCGCGTGCGGAAGCAGCAGCCCGAGGGAATGTCCAAGGGGCTTGGGATATCGCCGTAGAGCATAACCCGCTGGCGCTTGACCGTGGTGTCAGGGATGGGGATGGCGCTTAAAAGTGCCTTGGTGTAGGGATGCCGGGAATCACTGTAGAGGCCGTCCTTGGGCGCGATTTCAACAATCTTGCCCAGATACATGACGGCGACATTGTCCGAGACATACTTGACGACGCTCAAATCATGGGAGATAAAAAGATAGGTCACCCCAAGGTTGCGCTGAATCTCCTCCATGAGATTGAGTATCTGGGCCTGAATGGAGACATCCAGTGCCGAAACCGGCTCGTCGCAAACGATGAGCTCAGGGCTGAGGCTGAGCGCCCGGGCGATGCCGATGCGCTGGCGCTGGCCGCCCGAAAACTCATGGGCGTAGCGGCGAACATAATCGCGGTTCATGCCGACGATGTCGAGCAGCTCAAGCACCTTGTTATTGCGCTCCTGCCGGGTGCTGTACACCTTTTGGATGTCCAGCGGCTCGCCAATCAAATCACCAACTGTCATGCGGGGATCCAAAGACGCGTAAGGGTCTTGGAAAATAATCTGCATCTCACGCCTGCGGCGGCGCAGGGCGCTGTCGCTGAGTGCCAGATAGTCCTCCCCGTTAAACAGCACCTGCCCTTGGGTGGGCTCGATGAGACGCATCACAGTGCGTCCAAGGGTGGATTTTCCGCAGCCCGACTCGCCGACAACGCCTAGGGTCTCGCCCCGATTGATGGCGAAGCTGACGCCATTGACCGCTTTGACGTACCCGGCCTTGCGGCCAAGCAAGCCCTGAGAGACTGCAAACCATTTGTGCAGGTCCTTTACCTCCAGCAGTGTGGTGCTATTCGCCATGATGATTCACCTCCCAGGCCTCGCAATACTTCCAGCAGGCCACCTGCCCCTCTCCGATGCGCATCAGCTCTGGCCGCTCCTTGCGGCAGATATCCCGGGCCTCGTCGCAGCGCGGGTTGAAGGGACAGCCGGGAGGCATTTCGGTGGGCTTGGGCACCATGCCGCGGATGCTGTTGAGCTTCTCATCACTCTGATTGAGTTTGGGGATGGAATCCAAAAGACCCCGGGTATAGGGGTGCATGGGGCGCTGGAACAGGTCGTCCACCTGAGCGTATTCCATAACACGCCCGGCATACATAACAATGACCTCATCGGCTGTCTCGGCAATGACGCCCATGGCGTGGGTAATCATGATGATGGCCGACCCGAGCCGAGCCTTGAGCTCGGCGATGAGCTCGAGGATTTGGGCCTGCATCGTGACATCCAGGGCGGTGGTGGGCTCATCGCAGATGAGCACCTCGGGGTTGCACGACAGCGCCATGGCAATCATCACGCGCTGACGCATGCCGCCCGAAAGCTGATGGGGATACTCGCCGTAGCGCTTCTCGGGGCTGGGGATGTGCACCATGCGCAGCAGTTCAACCGCACGCTTCCGGGCCTCTCCGGACGACACCTTCTGGTGCAGCTCGATGGCCTCGGAAATCTGACGGCCCACCTTCATCACCGGATTGAGCGAGGTCATGGGCTCCTGAAAAATCATGGCAATGTCGTTGCCGCGCACGGTGCGCATCTCGGCATCGGACATCTCAAGGAGGCTCTGGCCCTTAAAGAGAATCTCTCCCCCCACCACCTTGCCTGGCGGGCTGGCGATGAGCCGCATAACCGACAGGCTTGTGATGCTTTTCCCGCTTCCGCTCTCGCCCACAATGCCCAAGGTTCGGCCCTTTTCCACATGGAAGGTGACATCATCGACAGCGCGGACAACGCCATCCTCGGTGAAGAAATGGGTTTGGAGGTTTTTGACCTCAAGTATGCGTTCGTTCATGCCTCAACCCCCTAATTCTTAAGCCGCGGGTCAAGGGCGTCCCGCAGGCCGTCACCAAAGATATTGAAAGCCAGCACCGTCAGCATAATGGCGATACCGGGAAAAATACTGTAGGTCGGCTGCCGCCTGATAAAGGTCTTTGCGTAGGAAATCATGGAGCCCCAGCTGGCCGTTGGCTGAGAGACACCCAGCCCGAGGAAGCTGAGGGAGGCCTCACTGAGGATGGCGCCCGGAATGCCCATAGACACCGTGATGATGATTGTGGACAGGCAGTTGGGGATGAGATGCTTAATGATAATCCACAGCCCGGGGGCGCCGGCGCTGCGAGCGGCTTCGACAAACTCTCGCTCCTTGAGCTGAAGCACCTGGGCCCGCACCAACCGGGCTGTACCCGTCCAGCCCAAAATGCCCAGAGCGATGAACAGATTGATGATACCGGTGCTGCCCAGGGCGTACATAACGCCCATGGCAAACAGCAGGTCGGGAAAACCCCGGAAAATCTCGATGATGCGGGAGATGACGGTGTCTACCTTGCCGCCGAAATACCCGGCGATGCTGCCCATGACAACGCCTATCAGGGTCGTGATGGTGGTGGCCACCACACCCACCGAAAGCGAAACCCGGGTGCCGTAGATGATTCGGCTGAGGATATCACGCCCATACTCGTCTGTACCCAACGGATTTTGGGGTGTCATGGCGCTATGACGGTTTTTGAGGTCAACCTCATAGGGGTCATGCGGCGCCACCAGCGGCGCGAAGATGGCCACCAGCACCAGCAGGACGATAAATATGAGACACACCATGGCAAGGCCGTTTTTTCTAAGACGCCGGAAGCTGTCGGAAAAATAAGTGCTGATGCGGGTTTCGTCCCCCAACGCGCCATCCTGCTCTCCCTGCCGCTCCAGAACACGGTCGATATACTTATCCTTTTTGCCCATTTAGCCCACCGCCTTTTTGCTCACGCGGATGCGCGGATCGACCACGCCGTACAGCAGATCGACAATGAGGTTCATGACCACAAAGATGGTGGCCAAATAGAGGATACAGCCCTGAAGCACCGGCATATCCCGCTGGAGCATACTGTCCACCGTCAGCTTGCCCAGGCCCTGGATGTTAAACACCGTCTCGGTAAGCATGGTGCCGCCCATAAGTGAGCCGAACTGCAAGCCCGACAGGGTGATAATGGGAATCATGGCGTTTTTCAGGGTGTGGCCCAAAATGACAACCCGCTCTTGCAGCCCCTTGGCCCGGGCGGTGCGCACATAATCCTGCCCGATGACATCCAGCATGGAGGTGCGCGTAAAACGGGCGCTCTCGGCGGCATAGCGCAGGCCCAGGGTAACGCAGGGTAATATGTAGGCCTTCATATTGTCAAGCCCCGCAATGGGCAGCCACCCCAACCGCAGGCCGAAGATAATCTGCATAATCAAGGCCACCCAAAAGGCCGGAGCCGAGATGAAAATGATGATGACGCTCATCAGCGCCCGGTCAATCCACTTGCCCCGGTTAACGGCACTGATGACACCCACTGTAATGCCGACGGCCACCGAAATCAAGTAGCTTAGCACGGCCACCTTGGCCGTTACGGCGGCCCGGCGGGTGAGTGTCACGATGACCTCCTCCTTGGTGAAGTAAGACCTCCCAAAATCGAGGTGCAGGACATTTTTTACAAAGTTAAAATACTGCACGGGCAGGGGCTTGTCGAGCCCCCACTCGTGGCGCACCCGAGCCACCGTCTCCATGTCGGCCCGCTGTCCCAGCATCATCAAGATGGGATCTCCGGGCACAACATTGAGCAGGATAAACGTGACCAGCGTGACGCCGAGCAGCACCACAAGGGTTTGCAGCAGTCGCTTGATGATGTATCGTAACAAAGAAGTCCCTCCTCCTCTTTCGCAATGCCCGAAGCGTGCGGCACGCGTTTTATAACATTTAAGGTGGTCATTGTTTTCTTGGGGGATAGGGTATGCGGCCCAAAAGGGCCGCATACCCTATCCCCCATGCCCCGAAAGAACGTGATTTCGGGCGGCGCACGCTGGGGATCGCGGTAGAGAATACTACTGATATTATACTCGTACCATGCAGCTGTGAGACAATCTCAGGCTTCCGTCTCGCAAGCGAAAGGCAGTCATCATATAACATTATGCGCTNCAATATTATCTTATTGTCGTTTTCAATAAAATACCACAGAACNGCAAAGGCGTCAATGGTGATATTACCCTAATTTTGCTTTTTGGTGAACATGTGGCACAAATCGGTTAAAAGTTAGGTAATAATTACATTATGTGCATTGTTGACAAAAGGTTATAGGTGATATACCATGGGTGTAATATAATCCGCTCATTTTATTAAGTCTAAGGAGATGCTGTTAGATGGATAGAATTAAGGCGATTCTGGATAGTTATGCGGCAAAAGTCACCGGGCATCTGGGTGTCGGGTTTATGGATTTCCAGACAGGTGAAGCCTGCTTCCTCAACCCGGATGACCGCTTCCCCTCGGCCAGCACCTTTAAGGTTCCGGTGCTCACCACCCTCATGGCCCGTTCCGAGGCCGGAGAGATTGACTTGGACAGCCTTTACACCACCCAGCCCGGCGATATCGCGCCCGGCAGCGGCGTACTGGCCACCCTTACCCCAGGCGTCACCATGCGCATTCGGGACTATGCCATGCTCATGATGATTGTCAGCGACAACACGGCCACCGACATTCTGTGCAATCTGGTGGGCTTGGACAATGTGGCCGCCAAGATGGCCGAGCTCGGCCTCACAAACACCCGGGCCGGCCTGACCTGCAAGGATTTGATTTTCACCCTGTGCGGCATTCCGCTGGACACCTCTATGGAGGAGGCCCGCGTCATCTTCGACACGGACAGCTTTACCAAGGACGACACCCTATACACCGATTTCTCTATCCCCAACGACTATGCCTCCCCCCGGGATATGATTACCCTGTTCTCTCTTATTTATAAAAAGGGGATTCTCTCCCCCGCCGCCTGCCAGACCATGCTGGATATCATGGAAAAATGCCAGACCAACAGTCGTATGCCCTACAACATGCCCAAGGATTTCGACGGCAAGGTCATCCACAAAACGGGCACCCTTGAAAACGTTGCCTGCGACTGCGGTGTCATTGAGCACAACGGCAAGAGCTTTGCTCTGGCGCTCTACTATAACGCCCATACCGCCACCGAGGACGAGAAGCGCATTCTTCACTTCAACGACTACCTCCTGGCCGACCTGACCCGCGAGATTTTCGACGCCGTTCACGGCGCATAATACGCCGCCTTGAAGGGAGCACATAATGAACATTAATTTCTCCAAAATTGAGGCCTTTGTCAAGGATAATCTGCCGGTTTTCGGGGTACCCGGCCTGAGCCTGGCCATCGTCAAGGGTGATGACATTATTTATGAGGGCTGCTTCGGCCACAAGGATGTGGAGCACGCCCTAGCCCCCGACCCGCACACCCGCTACGCCTGCGCCTCGGTGACCAAGGCCATGACGGCGGCTTGCCTCGGGATACTCCGGGACGAGGGCAAAATCGACTGGGACGTGCCGGTGACTGAGTACCTGCCCGAGTTCCGGGCCTTTGACCCTCAGGACACAGCCCGCATCACCCTGCGGGACATGCTGGCCCACAACACCGGCCTGCCCCGCCACGACGCCGTG
>JGI994J12354_10002530_pt1 | contig 17721 bp, 10 predicted proteins | sample IntmicLarv3ML3BL_FD_12354 | JGI IMG/M metagenome (IMG submission 12354) | reverse complement strand
GCCGAGAAGGTCTCCCCCGCCGGAAAGTCGTTGCCTGTTTCACGTGAAACATCGTCGCGCGGCAGGCTCGGCGCAACATCGCCAAAGCTGTTGCGAGAGCTCAAAAGCGGCGGCGAATCGCGCATAGAAACGGGCTTCGGCGAGCTCGACCGCGTGCTCGGCGGCGGAGCCGTCGTCGGCTCACTCATTCTCGTCGGCGGCGCGCCAGGCATCGGGAAATCAACGCTCCTGCTGCAAATCTGCGACAAAATCGCGAAAAACGGGCGCGTCCTCTACGTCTCCGGCGAGGAATCGGAGCATCAAATCAAGCTGCGCGCCGAGCGTCTCGGTGTCGTCGGCGACGATGTGCTGCTACTGACCGAAACGGACATCAGCGAGGTGCTCGCCGCGACTGCGGAATGCGAGCCAGACATTCTGATAATCGACTCGATTCAAACGCTCTACAACCCCGATCTGACCTCCGCGCCGGGCAGTGTCGGACAAGTCAAGGACTGCGCGATGAGCCTTCTGCGGCTGTCGAAAACGTCGGGAATCACTGTGTTTCTCATCGGCCACATCAACAAAGAGGGCGCAATCGCGGGGCCGATGGTACTCGAACACATGGTTGACTGCGTACTGAGCTTCGACGGCGAGCCGCGCACGAGTTTCCGCATCTTACGCGCACGGAAGAACCGTTTCGGTTCCACAAACGAAATCGGCGTTTTTGAGATGACGGGCGGCGGTCTGCGCGAGGTCGCGAACCCGTCCGAGCAGATGCTTGCGGGACGACCCGAGAACACGCCCGGCACGTGCGTAACGTGCGTTATGGAGGGCTCGCGCCCGATTTTAGCGGAGATTCAAGCACTCGTCGTGCCGTCTCAGCTCACAAATCCGCGACGCAACGCCAACGGTCTCGACCTCAACCGCACGATGATGCTCCTCGCCGTGCTCGAAAAGCGCGGCGGCCTGCGCGTCGGCGGCTGTGACGCGTACCTGAACGTCGTCGGCGGTCTTGAGCTCGACGAGACGGGCGCGGATCTTGCAACGGTCATCGCCATCGCGTCAAGCTACCGCGACGTCAATATTGGCGACGACATCGCCGCCATCGGCGAGGTCGGTCTCACGGGCGAGCTGCGTGCCGTGGCGCAAACGGAATCGCGTCTCGCGGAGATTGCGCGCCTTGGCTTCAAGCGTTGCATTTTGCCCTTCGGCACAAAGGCGAACGCGCCGAAAACGCTGAAGCTGACGTACGTTAAAAGCATCGGAGATGTGCTGGGGCTATTGGGGTAGGCGAGGTCATGACGATGGCTTGGAACGCGTTTTTTTGAAAAAAAGCTGCAAAAAACTTTGGACTTGGGTGGTGTGATTTGTGTAGGGGCGATTATCAATCGCCCTCCGCTTAGACAGAAAGGATGTTTATCTGTGTTCCATGTAATCTTGGTTCTTCCGTGGCTGATTATTGTTGGGTTTATTGTCGCAATTGTTCTGTTCGGCATCGGTCTGCTCATCGCGTGTCTCGTCGGCGGCACCTCTGCGGCTGTATTTCTGAAAAATAAGGTCGCGAAAAAGCTCGTCCTGTCGGCGATTTCGATTTTCGCGCTGAGTGGACTCGCGTGCGCCTCGCCGCTGCCGATGGTACCGTTGGGAAACCTCTCTATTTTCGTGTTGCCGTCCGTACTGATAGCTATTGCCGCCGCGATAATCAAGATTGCCAAGTCGGGCGAAAAAACGGCGTCCACCTTGGAAAACAGCGTCTTGGAAACAGTATTGGTCGTGTTCTTCAAATTCTTCGCCATTGCCGCGTGGATTCTCATCGTTTTCACGCTCGCGTGGTTCATTCTTATGGTCGTCGGCACGGCAATGGAGCAAAACGGCGTTTGATTTCAGCGCTGGATGCAGGTCTCGCGCCGCGAGACCTGCATCCAGCGTCCTCGACGTCCCGTTCTGCACACTACGCCGCAGTAGCCCGCGTATTGCGGACGATTGATAATCTCCCCTACAACGCACCGCTGCACCCACACCTACGCAACCCCACCTACACAACAAAAATCATCACGAGGTACACATCATGACTTGGACTGAGCTCGAAAAGGCTTGCAAAGCCTGCACAAAATGCGCACTGTACGAGACGCGGCGCAACGTCGTCGTCGGCGTGGGCAACCACGAGGCGGAAATTCTGTTCGTCGGCGAGGGCCCGGGCGCGAACGAGGACGCGCAGGGCGAACCGTTCGTCGGCCGCGCGGGAAAACTCTTGGACGACATGCTCGAAATCATCGACCTGTCGCGCACGAGCAACATTTACATCGCGAATATCGTTAAGTGCCGCCCTCCCGACAACCGCGACCCGCTCAACTCGGAGCAAACGGCGTGCATCGACTGGCTTCGGCAGCAGTTTCGGCTGATTCGCCCAAAAATCGTCGTGTGTCTGGGGCGCATTGCCGCGAACATTATGATTGGCGGCGACTTCAAAATCAGCCGCGACCATGGTAAATGGTACGAAAAGGACGGCGTTTGGCTCACCGCGCTGTACCATCCCGCCGCGCTGCTGCGCGACCCGCACCGCAAGCCGGAGACGTTCGTGGATTTGAAAACGATTCAAGCGAAGGTGAGGGAAATATGTACGACGACATACTGAGCCGTTTCGCGAGTTCAAAGCGGCTGGTAAATGGCTATTCGGACGATGTGAAATACTTCGTCACGACGGAGCTTGGCGAGCGGTGTCTGCTACGCATTGCAAGCGCGGAACGTGCGCACCTGAAACGCGCGGAATTTGCGGCGATGCAGCGTTGCCTCGGACTCGGTTTTGCGATGCCGCAGCCGCTTGAACTCGGCGAGCTCGACGGCGGCGGAGCGTATATACTGCAAACGTGGCTCGACGGAGAGGACGCGGAGAACGCACTCCCCTCACTCGGCGAGGCGGAGCAGTACCGATACGGCGTTGCGGCGGGGAAGATTCTGCGGAAAATTCACAGCGTTCCCGCGCCGACGGACTTGGAACCGTGGGCGGAGCGATTCGGGCGCAAGACGGATTTTAAGATTGCGAAATACACCGAGTGTCCGCTGAAATTCGAGGGCGATGCGGCGGTGCTGCGCTATCTTTCGGAGAATAGTGGACTGCTCAATAACCGTCCGCAGACATTGCAGCACGGCGATTTCCACTGCGGAAATATGATACTCACGCCGAGCGGAGAAATCGGTATAATCGACTTTGACCGCCCCGATTTCGGCGACCCGTGGGAGGAATTCAACCGCATCGTGTGGTGCGCGGACGCAAGCCGCGAATTCGCAACGGGGCGCGTTGACGGCTACTTCGACGGTGACGCATCGGAGGAATTCTGGCGTTTGATGGCGTTTTATATATGTTCAAATTTGCTCTCCTCGATGTACTGGGCGCTTGAGCATGACGAGGAGCAGGAGCGTATAATGCTCGAGCAAGCCGCCGATGTAATGCAGTGGTACGAAAATATGACGCGCATTGTGCCGACATGGTACGATGCGGAGCTAATACAAAAATACAGATAAGGAGAACCGAAAATGAGCGAATTTCTCTTCCGCGACGTGCATTTCCGCGACACGCCGTTTCTAAAACGCTTTTGGCAGTCCGTTTTTCCGCATTCGGAGAGCGCACTCGGCGCGTTCTTTGAGTCGTACGTGGACATTCACCTGACCGCGCTCGCGCAGTCGCAATCGAAGTTAGCGGCGATGGGCTATCTGTTCCCCGTCGGCGACCTGATTCAGCCCGGCAAGCCGGATTTGCAGTGCGCATTGATGTACGGCATCGCCGTTGAGCCGGAATACCGCAACCGCGGACTCGGCACGCAGGTCGTGGAACGGCTGCTGCAAATCGCGGAGAAGCACCGCTTCGGTGCCGTCCTTGTGCGTCCGGAAAACGAGGCGCTGTTCAAGCTCTACGAGCGCGGCAGCATGCAAACCGCGTTCGGATACGGCGAAAAAAGCGTTGACACGGCGACGCTCCCCGCAACATCAGCGACACTCGTGCGGCTCGACGCGGAGCAATATCGCGTTCGCCGCAACGCATTGCTGAAAGGCACTGCGCACGTCGCGTTTGACCGACGCGCACTGCTGTTTCAGTCGCGACTTCTCGGCGACGGCGGGCTGTTTGCGGTTGTCGGAGCGGATGGCACGGAGTTCGGCGTTGCAGCGGTGGAGCTTGACGACGGTGCGCTCGCAATCAAGGAATATCTAGGCTCCGACGAGGACGCAGCAGTCCAAGCAATCGCGCAAAACTTCGGCGTGACCTCGCTGACGGTGCGCACGCGCGGCGAGACGCCGTTCGGGCTCGCAAATGTGCCGTTTAACGGCTACATGGGCTTCGCCTTCGACTGATTTCGACGGCGATTTTGTCAACTTAATATTTGCGTAACATTATATATATTGATTCATTAACATGTGAGGTTTAATATAGGTGATGCAGGGTTGAAATTCTTCTTTTTCCTTTTTCATTTTTTATCCTCTTTCGCAATAAGGCGTTCGTGAGTAATCACGGACGCCGTTTTTTTCGTTTTTGCGGCTTGTGCGGGGTGGGATTGTGTGGTAGAATGGGCGGTATGCAACATTAACTGACGATGAGATTACGGCACTATCCCCGCGTCGTTCTGCTTAAGGCTTCGCAAAGCGAGACCTGCGCAAAGAATTTTTCTCTATTCGTTCGTAAAAACCACCTCGTACAGCTTGCAGACCGACAGATATCACGCCAAGCTCTCCCGAAAAAGCGTAGCTTTTTCTTGAAAATTCTTTGGTTACTTTCTTACAAGAAAGTAACACACGTCCCAATTACACACCACAGGAGAGACACATGACACAAGATTTCCAACAACGATTTATCGAAGCGCGGCGGGCTGCCATCGCGCTTGATTTTGCGCACCTAAACACGGAACAGCAGTCCGCCGTGCTGAAAACCGAGGGGCCGGTGCTAATTCTCGCCGGAGCGGGCAGCGGCAAGACGACGGTGCTGATTAACCGCATCGCGAATTTGTTAGCGTACGGCTGCGGCTCGGACAGCGACGAGGTTCCCGAGGACGCGACGGAGGACGACATCGCACTGCTTGAGGCATACATTGACGATTCGAGCGACCTAATGCGCGCCCGCGTGCGGCGCTTAATTGCCGTGCGTCCCGTGGACGCGTGGCGCATTATCGCGATTACGTTTACGAACAAGGCGGCGGGCGAGATGAAGGAGCGTCTTGAAAAGATGCTAGGCGAATCGGCGCGTGATATCTGGGCGATGACGTTCCACTCGGCGTGCGCGAGGATACTGAGGCGTGATATTGACAAATTGGGCTACGACACATCGTTCGTGATTTACGACACGACGGACACGCAGTCGATGATGAAGCGTATTATTAAGGAGATGAACATCGACGACAAAGAGTTTCCGCCGCGCAGCGTCACGAGCGCGATTTCGCGCGCCAAGGACGCAGAGCTGACGCCGCAGGATTTCCTTGACGACGCAGAGAAACGGCGCGACCCGCGCAAAAAAGTCATCGGGCAGCTCTACGAGGCATACCAAAAGCGCTTGAAGCAGGCGAACGCGCTCGACTTTGATGATTTGATTCGCCTTGCGGTGAAGCTGCTGACGGAATCGGCGGAGACGCGCGAGTATTATCAGCGGCGATTCCGCTATGTACTCGTGGACGAGTATCAGGACACGAACAATTTGCAGTATAAGCTCGCGGCGTTGCTTGCGGGCAAGCGCGCTAACATCTGCGTCGTCGGCGACGACGACCAGAGTATATACAAGTTCCGCGGCGCGACGATTGAGAACATTCTCAGCTTTGCGCAGCGTTACCCCGGCGCGACGACGATACGTTTAGAGCGCAATTACCGCTCCACGACGCATATTCTCAACGCGTCGAACGACGTTATCGCCAAGAACAAGACGCGCCACGGCAAACGCCTGTGGACGGACCACGACGCCGGCGATTTGCCGACGGCGCACCTTGCCGACGACGAACGCGGCGAGGCGCGGTTCGTGTCGCAGACGATTATCAATCAGTTCGCGGAGGGCAAACGCTGGAGCGACCACGTCGTGCTATACCGCATGAACGCGCAGTCGAACAACCTTGAGTATGAGTTCAAGCGCAACAATATCCCCTACCGCGTTTTCGGCGGCACTGGCTTCTTTGACCGCGCGGAGGTCAAGGACATGACGGCGTATCTTTGCGCAATCGCGAATCCGACGGACGAGGTACATCTACTGCGCATCGTGAACACACCCGCGCGCGGCATCGGACAAACGACGCTCGATGTGGTGCAGGAGATTGCTCAAACCGCGGGCGTGCCCGTTTACGACGTTATCGCGGGGTGCGCGAATTACGCGGAGCTGCAGAAAGCGCAGCCTAAGCTGCTGCGTTTCGCGGAGATGATGGAGTACCTGCGCGAGATGTCGGCGGCGATGCCTCTTGATGTGTTCTACGACCTCTTAATCGAACAATCGGGCATGGTACGTGAGCTCGAAAAAAAGCGCAACGACGAAAATCTGACGCGCATTGAGAACATTCGCGAGCTGAAAACGAACATCATCAACTTCATGCGCGACAACCCCGACGGTACATTGGCGGATTTCCTCGCGGAGATTGCGCTGTACACCGACCTCGACAAACTCAACCGGAACGACGACAACGTGGCGCTCATGACGATGCACTCCGCAAAAGGTCTTGAGTTCGACACGGTTTTCATCGTAGGTGCAGAGGACGGCATCTTCCCCGGCATTCGCGCCATCGGCGACGCTGCCGAGGAGGAAGAAGAACGCCGCCTGTGCTACGTCGCGATGACGCGAGCCAAGCGCGCCCTGTACTTCATCTACGCGCGGCAGCGCACGCTTTTCGGCAAAACGGCGCGCAACAAGCTATCGCGCTTCGTGGAGGAGGTAGATGAGGCGCACATCACCAAGCCCGCTAAGGACAATCGCGACCCGTGGGCCGACGACGGTACATACATAGGCGAGCACGGCGGCGGAGAACGCTCCTACGGCAAAGCGTACGGCAGTTACGGTTCCCGGGCGTTGCCGCGCGCGACGGAATACGGCGGCGGCGTGAAGCGACCGACCGCACCCGCGCGGCCGAAGGCAGCAATTCCGCCGCCGACGAAGCCGACGGTTATGCTTTTTGAGGTCGATGACCGCGTAAAGCACCGCGCATTCGGCAACGGCATCGTGACGAGCGTAACAAAGACCGGCGGCGACGCGCTGGTCGAAATTGTGTTCGACGATGCGGGACGCAAGAAATTTATGATGAATACCGTCGCGCAGTTTATGGAAAAGTTCTGATTTTCCCTGCTGAACGCGAGGTTTTTCGATGTAACACAACTGTAACAAAGGTACCTGTCGGGCATTCGCCGACAGGTACCTTTGTATTGGATAGCTAAACAAAACACGAATTATTTTGCAAAAACTATATAAAATATACAACATACATCTTGACAAACACGCCACTGATGGTATATATTAACAGAAGATGAACACAAAGGATTGCGTTTTTTATACAATTTTCTGCAAGATGTGACATCGTTCAGCTACGGCTATCACGCTCTTACAAGGCGTTTAGCAAATATTCCAAGTACATAATAGGAGGAACCCCGATGAAAAAGGTACTCGCACTCGTCATTGTCGTTGTAATGTTAGCGTCAATGACACCCCTTGCCTTGGCAGCGCCGGAATATGTCGGTGAAGTCACGGTCGCATTACCCGGATTTGGTGGGCTCGAGTTCACGCTCAGCAGCGCCGGCTCCAAGTATGCCCCCGCAACGGACTTCGGCTACGGCCTGTCCACGATGGTCTATGGTGAACCCGGCAGCACCATATCCTTTAACCAAGACGTCACATTCGGCCTCATGGGTGCCGATGCAGGCGCAGCTGCAGCCGGTGAAGCAGTCGTTATCGATACAATCGACGGCTGCTATGTCTATGCCCCCGACATGTCCCAGTATGTCATTTTCCTTACGCCGAACAATCCCAGCGGACAGTTCACAGAGGACAGCATGGTTACCGCTATCACAGATGTAGCGGCCGGCGCTGCCCCGGCAGAGGCTCCGGCTGAGGCTCCCGCAGCGGGCGGCGACGCGGCGGCTCTCCCCGTTGAGCTTGCGAGCGCCTTCCCCGTCGGCGTGTGGCCGATGGCCGCAGGCTCGTACGACCCCGCTCTTGACGAGGTCGCAGTTCCCGCAGGTGCAACGCTCTACGGTCTGTTCGATGCGGCGTATGCCGTTATCGACCCTCCCGCTACGGTCACCGGCTTTGAGCAGGTTGACGACATTGCCGCGCTTGTTGACGGAACATGGTTCCTTATCCTCGGTTCGAGCGGCTTCAACTATGTAGCCGTTATGTCCGAAGGCGGCTTCGCAGCTGCCGCTCCGACAGCACCCGAAGCTCCCGCTGAGGAAGCTCCGGCTCCTGTCGAAGAAGCCCCTGCCCCCGCAGCTCCCGCAGCTGCCGGCGAAGTCTACGTCACAATCGTAGCCAACGGTGCGGTTCACGTCGCAGCTCAGCCTATCAAGCCGTCGAGCATGACCTATGACAGCGCCATCAAGGCTGCGCATGACCTGTTCTACGATGGTGGCTCTGCTGCCGGCTTTGATTCCGGAATCGACGCGTCCTTTAACATGTTCTTCATCACGAAGGTTTGGGGCGTTCCCAGCTATCCGTATCAGGTTCTCAACGGTTACACGACGCTCGCTGATGTTGCCATCAAGCCGGGCGACAACCTCATCATTTCTGCCAGCGGCGCTCCGTTCGCAGTTTCCGTTGTCGCTATGACAGCTGAGACCGGCGGCATCAACGTCGAGGCAAAGCAGTGGGTTATGGATGCATCCTACAACTACACATCTTCGCCGTATGCCAACCAAACCGTTACCGATATTAACGGCAACGAGCTTGGCGCAACGGACGACAAGGGTATCTTCAACATCTCTGAGGACGATATCCCCGAAGACGGCGTTGTTATCGTCGGCGTCGACGGTGCCATCAACCTGCTCACGTCTATCACGGCTCCTGTCGTTCTTGACACGAATGCGAAGACGGCTTTCGTCTCCGTTTCCATCGGCGGTCAGTTTGCAATCAGCGGTATCAACAAGATTGCTGCTCTCCCCGTCAACGTAACGATTAACGACGGTATCGACGAGCGTACGCTCGAAGGTGTCATCAAAAAAGCACACTCAACATACTTCAGCACCGTTCCCGGCGAGCTTCAGGGCTACGACTCCACGCAGTTCTGGGGTATTCCGGGTGCAGTTCCGCGTATCCTTTTCAACGACCGCGAGGTTTCGCTTGCCGATGCCGCGAATATCACGGTAAACGCAAACGACAACATCGTATTCTCGCTGTCTCGTGACACGCGCGTTACGCCGGAGCTCGTTTATGTTGATTACTTTATCAACGGCTCTATCGCTATCGGTACGGTTTACACGATTAACCCCGACGGCACCCGCACGATTCGCGTTGGCGCGCCCCTCGTCGCAGGCGACGGTGAAGGCACCAACCCGAGCACGGCTCTTACCGACCCGAACGGCTCCGTTCTTGCAACGGAAGGCGTCGTCGCCGATGCTAAGGGCTACTTTGAAGTTACCCTCCTCCCCGGCGACCGTGATGGTATTCTTGCTGTAGCAGGTCTGTACGCGAGCAACACCAATAAATCCGGTTATTATCCGCTCTTTAAGGGTCCTGACGGACGTTCGCTCGTTGTCTGCTTGGCAGTCGGCCTCGGCGCCGCCATCCCGCTGTTCATCATCGTTATCCTCGCGCAGAGAAGCGAAATCAAGAACCGCGGTCTCAAGATGGGCAAGTACAAGTTGAATAGCACAAGGACCACCGTATAAGCCCCGCCATCAAGAAACTCTACTAAACATTTGGAGGAATAATTCAGCATGAAAAAACAAAAATTAAGTGAGGTTTTTAAGCGCATCGTCAAGATGGCGGCTCCTTACTGGGTGGGCTCTGAGGAATCAATCGTCAGCATCCTGCTCCTCGGTATTAACATCGGTATGATGTTCCTTACCACGTTCGTCGGCGTCCGCATGGTTCTGTGGAATCGTGACTGGCAGAACTGCTTCACGAACTACAACTCAAACCTCTGGCGTCAGCAAATTTTCGTCTTCCTTCTCGTTGGTGCCTCGGTGCTTCTGTCCGGCGCATTTAACGGCTACATTCAGCAGTGGATTGCCATTCGCTGGCGCCGTTGGATGACCGCCCGTTACCTCGGTCTGTGGATGGAAAACAGCAACCACTACAAGATGCAGCTTTCCGGTAACGAAACAGATAACCCCGATCAGCGTATCACGGACGATATCACGCAGTTCATTCAGTTTACATGGATGTTCTCGTTCTCTTTCGTTCAGAACATCGTTTCGCTCGTTACATACACGCAGATGCTTTGGACGCTGTCCAACTCCATCCCCCTTATCCTCGGCGGCAAGGACTGGAGCTTCCCGGGCTACTTCATCGTTCTGTCTATCGTATGGGCAATCATCACAACGCTTGTCACGCATATCGTTGGTAAGCCGTTGTCCCGCTTGACCTACAATCAGGAAATGTACAACGCGGACTTCCGCTTCGCACTTGTTCGTTTCCGTGAGTGCTCCGAGCAAATCGCTCTCCTGCGCGGTGAAGAAGTTGAGCACAGCCGTTTGATGGCTATCTTCGGTGACGCGGTTGTTAATACCTTCCGCATCATGGGCAGAAACCTTCAGGTCGGTATCACCACCGGTGCTCTCCAGTACGTTGACGCCATGATGTTCACCCTTATGCTTGGACCGGCGTATTACTTCTACAACGCTATCCCCTCTTACGGTACGTTCAACCAAATCGCAACGGCGTTCCAAGCGGTTGTTAACGGCTTTAAGTGGTTCCAGATTAACTATACCTCGCTTGCTCCGTACGTTGCGGTCACCGACCGTCTGTACGCGTTCAACATCAACTACGAAAAGACCCTCGAAGTTATCCGCACCTCTGAGCTGCGCTTCAAGGAAGGCGACAAGGACGAGATCGATATCCAAGACCTCTCCGTTTACCTGCCGACAGGCAAGCTCCAGATCGTCGCGAAGGACGCTCAGCTCCGTCGCGGTGAGAAGATTCTCATCAAGGGTCGTACCGGTGCCGGTAAGACGACGCTGTTCCGCGTTCTCGCTCAGATTTGGCCGTACGGTAAGGGTAACATCACGCTGCCGAAGAACAAGCGCGTTATCGTTCTTCCGCAGAGCCCGTACTTCCCGATTGGCACGCTTGTTGAAGCCGTTTCCTACCCGATGCCGGCTGACACCTACAAGCGCGAAGACATCAAGCAGGCGTTCGTCGATGTCGGTATGCCGGGTCTCGTTGATCGTCTCGACGAGCATGGCCACTGGAACATGATGCTCTCCGGCGGTGAGCAGCAGCGCGTCGGTATCGCTCGTGCGATGCTCTACAACCCCGATTACCTGTTCTTCGACGAAGCCACGGCTTCTATGGACGAACCGTCCGAAGAAGAGCTCTACACGATGCTCCTTGAGCGCATGAAAGAAACGACGATCATCTCTATCGGTCACCGTTCTTCGCTTGAGAAGTTCCACAAGCGCCTCCTGTTCGCCGAGAAAGTACCGGAAGGCAACTACGAGTTCCAAGAGAGATAACCACTCCTCCTATAGCATTATGTACGAGGCGTCCCTTACGGGACGCCTCGGTTTTGTTTTTGTAGAATCGCGTGGCGATTCTACGCAAGGCGGCACGGCGAACAGCGAAACGCGTACGACGCGCGAGCCACAATGCAAATTCACGGGACGCAGAGGACTGCGTCCACTACGTGCGCGCCGCGTTTCTCGTAACCGTACCGCACCCGCGCCGTGAACGGCGACACGTGCGATTGATAATCGCCCCTACGAACGTGCGCGCTTCCGCAACCGCGTTGCAAATGGCACCACGCGCGGATATGGAATCGCCCCTGCGTATACGCATTCCCACGCCCCGCAAGGCGTCATTCTGAGGGCGCAGCCCGAAGAATCTTGCCCCCGTCACACCCGCGCCGCACCCACAACGCGTTGCACCGCAACACATTGCTGTATCGGGCAATTTTGCCGCTTTATTTTCGTGAAAATACCCAAGCCATTTTAGTAAAAATAACTTGACAAACGGGGCAAATGCCATTAAAATAGCAAGGTACTTTAATAAAAAACGCAAGGTACTTTAATAATCAAACAACGGAAGGACGGTTACGACACATGGACGAGAATCGCGAGAGCCTGCTTGAACTTTTTTTTCGCGCTGAGCTACTGTTGCACAGGCTTGAGGTAATCCAATTCCGCGAGTTCGGCCCGATGGGCAGCCCGCACAGGGGTCAGGGGCGCGTTTTGTCGATTCTGCGGCTACAGCCGGAGATTTCGCAGAAGCAGCTGGCGTACCTACTCTATATGCGCAACCAGTCGCTGGGCGAGCTACTCGTTAAGCTCGAAAAAGCCGGTCTGATAACGCGCACTCCGTCCGAGGAGGACAAGCGCGCGATGATAATCCGCTTGACCGAAGCCGGCGTTGCCGCCTCGCAGGAGATTGAGGAGGCGCGCAATTCGTCCGATATGGCGTTTGAGTCGCTGACTGAGGACGAGCGCGAGAACCTGCGCGAATCGCTGAAGAAAATCATCGACTGGCTCGATACGCACCTCGAAAGCGAGCCGCAGCAGCCGTTCTTCCCGAACTTCAACAACCCGTATTTCGGCATGAATCCTTTCGTCGGCACGCCGTACGGACCGTGGAACCCCGGCGCGGGTCTCCCCGACGGCAACAAGGGCAACGGCGAGCAGAAATAGCGCGATTTCGCGATGCCGGCGCGATTGGACGGTTGCAAACGGCGCACGCAATGCTCGAATGCGTTTTTCGCAGGTGCGGTTATCAATCACCCGTGCAATGTATGAAAACCGACACCCTATCGGGCAAGGGATTTGCTCTTGCCGAGAAATACGATTGATGTCGTAGGGGACGGCGTCCTCGATGTCCCGTGCACGGGGCTCGCGTAACGAGACCTTGGTCGCCCCTACACCGCGCATAGCGGTCTTTCTAAATTGTAAATAACGAGGACAAAGCCAACCGCTCTGCGCTTGGCTTGCATAGAATCAGCTCGCTGATTCTATGAGCTGCTCAGCAGCACCATTACACTGTAAATAACAGTGGGAAAAGACAATCACATAGTGATTGTCTTGCACCGAACACGAGGTCGAGTTCGGCACCGACTTCTGCGGTATTATAAACTTGTAAATAACGGGGAAACTGCGCTTTGGAAACGCGGTCCACTCCCGGCATTAAGAAAGAGGTTATTTTATTGAAGCTGATCCTGAAGTATTTCAAACCCTTTCTCCCGATGGCTATCATCTCGATAGCGCTGCTTTTCGCGCAAAACCTACTCGATTTGCAGCTACCGAGATACATGGGAGATATGGTGGACACCGGCATTATGCGCGGGGGTATTGAGGAACCCGTGCCGCGTGCCATGTCCGACGACGCGATGGATTTCCTTGTTGCGTATATGCCCGCGAGCATCGCACAGGAGTTTACTGCGGCGTACGCATCCGCGACGGGCTCCGTCGTCACCCCCGCGATTAAGAAGGACTTCCCCAGCATCAGCGCAAACGACTACGTTCTTGCCGTAACGGACACCGCGCAGCTCGCTCGGCTCGGCGCGGCATACAGCCTCGCCTCCGTCGAGATTTCCGCGCGATACGGCGTAATCGACACGACCGACCCGAACAACATCAGCAAGCTCGAAACGGAAAACGGCGGCTCTGCCGCAACGCTTTACAGCTCCCCGATGAGCACGCCGCTGAGCTTTGTGCCGAGCGAGGTACCGCCGACCATGCAGATGGAAATCGGTACGACGCTCACGCGCCTGTTTTACCGCGAGCTCGGCGCAAGCAACATCAAGATTCAGCAGAATACGATTTTCCGCATCGGTCTTACTATGCTCGCAATCACGCTCGGCGGTATGATTATCACGATTGGGAACGGCTTCCTGTCCGCGCGCATCTCTACGGGCATCGGCCGCAACCTTCGCCGCGACGTTTTCGCGAAGGTGCAGACGTACTCCCCTGCCGAATTTGACCATTTTTCGACCGCTACGCTAATCACACGCAGTACGAACGACGTTTCGCGCGTGCAGATGGTTGCGATGATGGCGTTACGAATGATGCTCTCCGCGCCGATTATGGGCGTTTCCGGCGTCGTTCGCGCGTTGGAGACCTCTAAGAACCTGAGCTGGATTATCGCCGTTACGGTTATCCTCCTGCTTGGTATGCAGTTCTTCATGTTCTCCAAGGTTCTGCCGAAATTCCAGATTATGCAAAAGCTGACCGACAAGCTCAACCTCGTAACGCGCGAGAGCTTGACCGGTATGCTCGTCATCCGCGCCTTCGGCAACGAGGCACGCGAAATCGCTCGCTTTGACGAAGCGAACGCCAACATCAAGAACACGAACCTCTACGTTCAGCGCATGATGACGCTCATGCAGCCGTTGATGGGTCTCGTCAACGGTCTCACGTCGCTGACAATTCTTTTCCTCGGCGCGCGCCTCGTTGACCGCGGCTCGCTTGAGGTCGGTAAGATGATGGCGTTCTCGCAGTATGTTATGATGACCGTTCAGGCGTTCACGATGATTGGTATGATGTTCATCATGATTCCGCAGTCGCTCGTCTCTGCCCGCCGCATTGCGGAGGTTTTGGACAAGAACACAGAAATCACCGACAAGCCCGCCAACGAAATTAAGACGCTCACGCGCCGCGCCACGGGCGAGGTCATCTTCGACAACGTGAGCTTCAAATACCCGAACGCCGAGGAGTGCGTACTCGAAAACATCTCGTTTGTGGCGAAGCCCGGTGAGATGACGGCGTTCATCGGCTCGACTGGCTCAGGTAAGTCGACGCTGATTAACCTGCTCCCCCGCTTCTACGACGTCACCGAGGGGCAAATCTCACTCGACGGCGTGGATATCCGCGACCTGTCGGTTGTGGAGCTGCGCGACAATCTCGGTTACGTGCCGCAGAAGGGCGTGCTGTTCTCCGGCGATATCGCGTCGAACCTCTCGTTCGGCAAGGAGGACGCAACAGATGAGGAATTCCGCGAGGCCATCAAGGTCGCGCAGGGCGAGGCGTTCGTTTTCGCCGACAAGGACGGTCTTGCAACAGAGATTGCGCAGGGCGGCGACAACGTCTCCGGCGGTCAGCGCCAGCGCTTGTCAATCGCGCGCGCACTCGTCAAGAATCCGCCCGTATACATATTCGACGACAGCTTCTCCGCGCTCGACTATAAGACGGACGCGGCACTGCGCCGCGCGCTGCGCGGATACACGAATAACGCCACGACGCTCGTTGTCGCGCAGCGTATTTCGACGATTATGTACGCGCAACAGATAATCGTCCTCGACGCGGGCAAGATTGTCGGCAAGGGCACGCATGCAGAGCTCCTGCAATCGTGCGAGGCCTACCGTGAGATTGCGGAAAGCCAGCTTTCAAAGGAGGAATTAGTATGAGTGCAGCACAAAAAGAGCCCCAGCGCCCGCGTCGCGGCCCCGGTGGCGGCGGCCCAGGCATGGCTATGCTCAATGGTGAGAAGCCTGAGAACTTCAAGGTTGGCTTCGGCAAGCTGATGAACTTCCTCAAGCCGTTCAAGTGGAAAATACTAATTGTTGTCTTAGCGGCGTCAATCGCAACCGCGATGACACAGTTCGTCCCCGCAATCCTTATGGGCGTTACGGACGAAATCTCCCGCGCCGTCGTTGAGCGTTCGGCAGGCGGCCCCGGCATCTTCAACTACACACTGATTAACAAGATTATCGCGCAAATGCTGGCGTTTTATCTGTTCAGTCTGTTGCTCTCGTTCATTCAGGGCTTCACGATGACGACGGTTACGACGAAAATCGCGTACAATCTCCGCAACACGATTATTGAGAAGATTAACCGTCTCCCAGTCGGTTTCTTCCACAGCATGTCGCACGGCGAGGTGCTCTCGCGCATCACTAACGACGTTGACACGATGAGCCAGAACCTCACGCAGAGCATTACTCAAGCGATTACGACCGTTCTGACGCTGTTTGTCACGCTCGGAATGATGCTTTGGATTAGCTGGCGTCTCACGCTCGTCGCACTTCTGATGATTCCCGGCAGCGCGCTGTGTACGCTGTTTATGGTCAAGGTCTCGCAAAAGTATTTCCGCGCGCAGCAAAAGCTGCTCGGTACGGTTAACGGCGCGATTGAAGAGATTTTCTCCGGCCACACCGTTATCAAGGCGTTCAACGCCGAAAAACGCGCCATGCGCGAGTTCGACGCACAAAACGACGAACTGTACACGACGGCTTGGAAAGCGCAATTCCTCACCGGTCTTATGATGCCGATGATGAACTTCATCGGTAACCTCGGCTACGTAGTAACATGTATGTACGGCGCGGTTTTGATTGCCTCGGGCGTCTTGAACGTCGGCGGAATCCAAGCGTTTATCAGCTACATCCGCAGCTTCACGCAGCCGATTACGCAGCTTGCGAACATCTCCAGTCAGCTCCAGTCCACGGCGGCGGCGGCTGAGCGCGTTTTCGCGTTCCTCGATGAGGGCGACGAACTTGACATCAACACCATCTACAACACCACCGACCACCCGATTAAGGGCGACGTTACCTTTGAGCACGTTCGCTTCGCGTACGAGTACATTGAGCGCGACGAGGACGAGGACGGCCCCGAGGCGATGATGAAGAAGATGATGGAAATGATGGACGCGCAGGGCAAGGACGGCAAAAAGGGCAAGCGTCCCAAGGGAATGCCCAAGATGCCGCGCGGTATGCCTATGGGCGGCGGCGGAATGCCCGGCGGCGGTATGCCCATGGGTGGCGGCGGTATGCCCCCCGGCGGCGGTCGCGGCGGCAAGATGCCGAACCTCGACGGCAAGGAATACAAGCAGCTTGGTGACGACGACGTGGTCGCCCCGGCGAAGAAGAAGTCCGGCGAACCCGTTATCCACGACTTCTCGGCGACGATTAAGGCAGGCCAAAAGGTCGCAATCGTCGGTCCTACGGGCGCAGGTAAGACGACAATGGTCAAACTGTTGATGCGTTTCCACGACATTCAGGGCGGCTCCATTTACGTCGACGACCGCAATATCTCCAACTACGCGCGCCGCGATTTGCGTAAGGATTTCGGTATGGTTCTCCAAGACACGTGGCTGTACAATGACACGATTATGGAAAACATTCGCTACGGAAAGCTCGACGCAACGGACGAGGAGGTCATCGCCGCAGCCAAGGCCGCGCAGGTACACCACTTCGTGCGTACGCTCCCCGACGGCTACAATATGGTGCTCAACGAGGAGACGACGAACATCTCGCAGGGTCAAAAGCAATTGCTAACCATCGCGCGTGCGATTCTCGCCGACTCTCGTATTCTCATCCTCGACGAGGCGACGAGCTCCGTCGATACGCGCACCGAGATTTTGATTCAGCGTGCTATGGATAACCTCCTTGAAGGCCGCACGAGCTTCATTATCGCGCACCGCCTGTCTACTATTCGCAACGCCGACTTGATTTTGTGCATGCGCGACGGCGATATCGTCGAACAGGGCACGCACGAGGAGCTGCTGGCGCGGAATGGCTTCTACGCCGACCTCTACAACAGCCAGTTTGAGGACGTTGAAGCGTCGTAACCTCAACTTCGTTGAGCTACGCGCTGTGCAATCACGCCACGTCAATGACATTGATGAAAGCACCCCGCCACATCGTGGCGGGGGGCTTTTTC
>JGI994J12354_10002529_pt1 | contig 17721 bp, 15 predicted proteins | sample IntmicLarv3ML3BL_FD_12354 | JGI IMG/M metagenome (IMG submission 12354) | reverse complement strand
GTGGTGCCGGAGGTGAAGTACATGAGCATGATATCTTCGTTTTTCGGCATATCGGCGGGCTTTTCGAAGCTTTCGCTCTCCCAGGCCATGGCACCTGTCAAATCGGCGCAGCCCTTACGCGGCCCCAGGGTAATCACATGTTCAACCGTTTTGCATTCGGGCAGCGCTTCCCCGATATGGCTATGCACCTCATCCTCGTTGATGGCAACAATAGCCTTCACCCCTGCCGCCTCGCAGCGGTAGACGATATCCTTCTTTGCCAATTGATACGTCGCGGGGATGATAACGCAGCCCAGCTTCATCAAAGCGATGTAGCAAATCCAAAATTCGTAGCGGCGCTTTAAAACAAGCATGACGGGATCGCCTTTTTTCAACCCCAGCTTTTTAAAAAAATTGGCGGTGCGGTTGGATAGGCGGCTGATATCGGAAAAGGTAAAGCGACGCTCCTCCCCTTCCAAGTTCGTCCAAATCATGGCTAACTTATCAGGGGAAATGCGGGCGTACTCATCAATAATATCGTAGGCAAAATTAAATTGCTCGGGAATTTTTAAAACAAAATTGTTTTCAAAGTTCCTCTGGCTCGTAAAATCTATGCGGATATAGCGATCTGCAAGCATCTTCTAACTCCTTTAATTTTCGGGAATAACCATGGCCAGAAAATGCACCGTTTCATTGCCGTTTGATTGCATGGCGTGAGGGGTGCGGGAATCGTAAAAAATACTGTCCCCCTCGTTCAGCACAATATCGTGCTCCCCAACCAAAATGCGCATGGAGCCCTTCAGGATATAATCGAACTCCTGCCCGTCGTGGCTGTTGGGCACGAGCTCCTTGTTTTCATCGGGCTCAATGGTTACATACAGCGGCTCAATCTTGCGGTGAATAAAATTATAGGCCAGGTTTTTATAAATATATTGATCCTCGCGCTTAATCTCCTGCCCCTTGCCTTTTCTTGTGACACTCAGGACGTTCAAGCGCGGCGCTTCCCCCGTGAGAAGCTCTGTCATATCTACATGGAACACCTCGTTGAGCTTTAATAAAAAGCTGATGGGAATATCATTGGCGCCGCTCTCATAGCTTTCATACTGCTTTTCTTCGATGCCACATGCCTTGGCCATTTCTTCGACGGTGTAGTCCGATGCTTCGCGCAGATCCGCGATACGCATGGCGATTTGCATAACTTGGTCGGACACAGTTGACACCTCCTGTTTCTCTTTTTAAAGAGTAGTATGGAACATTATACTTGAAAGGCACGCCCATTTCAAGCATGCCGCTGCCTTTTCATTGTATAAAACAGAGGGACGGCATACCCGTCCCTCTTAGACCGTTCAAGCGTATTGAAAGATATGATCGGCCTTAATCCTCCAATGCGACAGGTTTAATACCCTTCCCCTTGGCATCAAAATATCTGAAGGCATATTCATCTTTGCCAATATAGCGGATGCCGTATCCGACAATCCCCATGTTTTCATATAAAATAACAGTATAGTTGTGCCGTGGCCCCGTTGTAATTGTCAGCGACTTAACGCTTTTGCCATCGGGCTTGCTCAAAACGATATTTCTTCCGACGACACGGGAAATCTGCACATGCTTGCCATAAGCACCGAGATAGTCCATTTGTTTGCCGATGGCCTTGCCCTTATCCGTCACCTGACCCCAATACTCCCCTTGCTTCATCACAATCGTGCGTTCTATGGTATAGCTGACCACTTCATCGTATTGCAGCTTCGTTATTTCCTTGCCGGCTCTGCTTAAAAGCCCCCATTTGCCATCGCGCTCTACTGCCGCAACATGAAGCCGCAGGTTGAAATCTTCGGCATGGTCGTATTTGGGCTCTACCAGCCATTCGCCGAGGCTGTCCGCAAAGCCGTATTTTCCATCGACACATACCTTCACTACCCCGTCGGAAAACACGCCGGCATCTTCAAACCGGCCATCGAACACCTCTGTTTCCTCCGCAGTAATAAAGCGGAACGCGCCGTCCTGCTTGATGGCGGCTTTGCCATCAGCAAAGCTGCGGGCAGCCTCATACTTGGGTTCGATTACCATTTGGCCATTGCCATCCACATAGCCCCATTTTCCGTCCAGGCATACAGCGCCCAGCCCGTCGCTTAAGGGGAGCATTTTTTCAAAGGGCCCGCAGAGGGTGCTGCCATCCCGCCCGATGTAAAACCATTGTTCACCGGAACGAACCACATACACATCAGGATCGTTGATATCCAGCACCTCATCCCATGTGCCGATGGAGGCATGGGGAGCAGCGCCGGAAGCCAGGTTGAACAGAGCAACACGGCCATCATCTGTGCTAAAGGCAGCCATGCCATAGCCGCACCACAGCAGTTTGCCCTGGGTGGCTTCCACTAAAAGATTGCCTGCGGCATCAATCAAACCAAAGCCAAAGTCCTCTTCCTTTGGTTCAGGGCAGCCCCATTCGCCTTCTTCGGGCAGGATACCATCGTAAACCAAGTATGCCGTTACATGGTAAGGCTCCGCCGCGATACCTATTTGATAGTGGGGAGTCCTTGGCTGAAAAAAGTAATCCTGGCTCGTAGTCAATCCGATCACAAACTGCCATTGCAGGGGTGTCACCTGATTGCCCTTGGCATCCATCAAGCCATAGCGCAAATCCGCCGCAGGCAAAGCTTCAAAAGCGCCGGTGCTTAGCGGTACCAGCATCATATCGGCCAGCGCTTTCGCGTTTGCATCAGAATCCAAAAAGCCTTCGAGCTTCGCGTAAGCGTCAATAGCGCCTTCAAAATCCTGCTGCATCGTTAAAATGCGGGCATTGGTATAGGCCAGATAGGTGGGGCTGTCTTCATGCTTTTTCAAAGCCTTGAAAGCATCTGCCGCGCCGAATAAATCGCCGTCCTCCAGCTTCTTTTGGGCTGCCGCGTACGCCTCAGCAGGCTCGACAGCGGGCGTAGCCGCAAACGCGGGCGTGATGAAAAGAATCATCACCAGGAAAATAGTCAGACCAATATGCTTTTTTATTTGTAATCGCTCCTTTTTCTTATGCAAAATGGGGCTTTATCCTTCTTTTGAAGGGGCATTTGCATTTTTGAAAGCATATCACAGGCCTGCTCCATTGTCAATTTAATTAAACGCCCGTTTTCGCCTTAGACGAAAACGGGCCGGTGCCGTTACCAACGCATCGCGCTACACTCCCTCCTCCAACGCAATGATCGTTATCTTTTCATCCACCGCACTCAAAAACGCGTTCACATCAAAGTTTTCCGTATCTGAAAACAGGTTCGGTTCCCCCGCGATAAGCGCGGCCATGAGATTATAATCGCTGATGCAGACGAAATCGGCATAGGTTTTGTACAGCGCCAGTGCACCGGCGGAATAGGCCCAGCGATCATAACTCAAGTAGCTTTCTATATTCTCTTTTTGCCCGGCAATTTGTCCTTTCAATTCATTTACCATGTCCGCATCAGCAACGGCAAGCTGCTTTTCCATGGTCTCCAGCTGCTTTTGCATAATGGCAAGCTCTGCCATATATTCCTTGCTTTCCATGGGCTCGGTAACGGTTGTGTAGAGCACAGCGGCCACGCCCTCGTAGCGATCGTTATCATAAGAGGCGATGAAATCAAGCGCCGCCTGTTGGTTTTTGCCGTAAGGATTCAATACAAAATAGTTGAAATTATCCTGTGTTATCGGTATAACAGAGATCGCACCTTCAGTAAAAACGAGGGGCATGTACATAAAAGCGCCTGTTTCATCCATGGAAAGCAAATAGTAATCATAAAACAGCGATTCCCCTTCCCACCTGTTCTCGTGCGTGGCCGCTGCTTTTTGAACAGCCTGGTATTTCGTCATGAGACGGCTCATTCCCGTCGTATTGTATTCAAGCGGCAGGCCATTTCGCGCGCATTCATCCGCATAGTGCTTCAAAAGGAATTCAAATTCCGTTGTGAAGGAAATGGGGTACAAAAAATAATCCGGATAGGCATCCATGTACTCATCATACCATTTCAGGCAGAAATCAAAATAAGCTTCAAAGGTTTGGGGCGGCGCGATGCCCATCTGCTCGAAGGCGGCTTTGTTGTAGCAAAGCATATTCAGGAAGCACTCCTTCGGAAAAGCGGCAACCTCATCGCCGTTCATCATGGCGGATTTAAAAGGGGTATACATCTCGTTCACACGGGCTCCGATGGCGGCATTCTGCGCCATGTCCACATGGTAGCCTTTTTTCTTGATGCTTGAAAGAAGGTTCGTATCAGAAAGAAGATACACATCCACATCGCTGTTTTTCATGCTCATATCCTGCACGAATTTTTCTTCAGGCGTTTGGTCATTTAGGGGCGCAAACTGCAAATCAATTTGCGGATTATTCTTTATAAATGCTTTATAAAAATGGCCGCGGCCATATTGCTCGGCTATCGTAAGCGGTGCTCGCGCCTGTCCGCTGAATTGGCGGATAACCAGAGCATTGTCCACCGTCAGCGCGACCCCTCCGGGCAGGAGCGCCACAGAACCTGTATCTCCGCCGATACAGCTATCCACCCGCGTAAGCTTGCCGCCTTCCTTCGCGGCAAGAATCTGGCTGCCGACGACATAATAGACAGTTTGAGATTCGTCACCATATCGCATGGTACCCCATGAGCCGATATTGTCCATTTGTGCAAACAATGTACTCTGCGCCGTTTCAGGTGTAACAGCATTCAGCGTGACAGTCATATCGAGCCCATTCCCTGTCGTCATCATGCAAATAAAGCGCCCGTCCTCGGCTACGGTAAAATTGCGCACGTTTTGAAGGGGTGTTTTTATGATCTTCCCTGTGGCAAAATCAATCGAAATAATCGGCGTTGCGGCGCCATCCTCGGATAGAAAATGCAGCTTGCCGTCTTGAATGACGGTATTGGTATAAGGCAGCTCAAGATCGTCGGTTTCATAAACAAGCTCGTTTACAAACATGCCGTTTTCATCTAAAAGCTTGTATACCTTCAGCGGTTCATAGACATTAAGCCCATAGAGCGCCTTTCCATCGGAGGGATAAAGCTCGATAGACGGATCAGAGGCGTAGGGCGATGCAATGAGCGTTTTTGTGCCATCGGGTCTAAAGGCATAAATGCCGCTGTATTGCACAGCGTAAAGTGTGCCGTTCACGTTAGCCACGGCTTGAAACGGATCATCATCCGCAAAGATGATTTGGGTTTCATATGTGCCGCCCTCGGCAAGGGCACAGGCAAACAGGAGCGTAAATAAAAGAACAAACAAGCTTATTTTCCGCACGGGGTATCCCTCCTCAAAATGGATTCATGTTTATTTGACGAGAGAAGCAAGCCAAAAGTTTCTTTTTTTTGCGAACAAATTGTGATATGATTTGAAATACCAAAGGAGAGATTGCTATGCGAACCTATTATTTGAATGTTGATTCAACCGACGAAGCGGCAAGCCTGCATGAAAAACTAAAGCATCTTTTTGATTTTCCCGCCTATTACGGCGCCAATCTGGATGCTTTGAACGACTGCCTTTCCGAGCGCGTAGAAAAATACAGGCTGTGGATTCGCGGGGCAAAAAACGCGTCCGCCGAACTCCAAAGCCTGCTCACAGGCATTGAAACGGTGTTTACAGATAACGGCAATACCGTCCTATGGCTTGACTGAGCGGGATTTTTCAATCATTTCATCCACAAGGGCATCCCATTCGGGATCTTCAACGCGTTTGTCCGGATTTTCTTCAAAATAGCGAATGCAGCCTTGAATCCCTTCGGCAAAGGGGGTTGTGCATACGAAATCCGGCACAAAGGCTTTGATTTTTGCATTATCAAACACAGCCGTCTGCGCCTTGTCGCCCGTTTGGGCATCGTATTCCCCCGGGATGAAGCGGCAGATGGTATCGGTTGAAATATGTTCGATTGCCACTTTCACATTCAGCGTATCGGCGATGATATGGGCGAAATCATCCCATGTGTGGCATTCGTCCGACGTGATATGGAAGGCATGTCCGACGGCATCCATTCTGCCCATGAGCCCGACAAAGGCATGGGCGAAATCGCTTGCGTGGGTAATCGTCCAAAAGATGCTGCCATCCCCCGGAACAATAATCGGCTTACCCCTTTTCAGGCGGCTGATAAGCGCATAGCGGCTCTTATGGGAATTGAAAACAAAGGGCAGATGCCCATCGCCGTAGGTATAGCTGGGGCGAACAATGGTAATGGGAAAGCCTGCATCGCGGTAGGCCTGCATAAACTCGTTTTCGCAAATAATCTTGTTGTTGGCATATTCGGAAAACGGGTTGCACAGCGGCGTGCCTTCGGAAACAAACAGCGTCTTCGGCGGTTTTTGGTACACAGTAGCGCTGGAAATAAACAGATATTGCTTGCACCGGCCTTTAAACAGGCGAATGCCTTGGGCGGCCTGCTCCTTCGTAAAGGTGATGAAATCCGCCACCACATCAAAGCTTTCGCCCTTAAGCGCCGCTGCCGCCGCTTTCTCATCCCGCATATCCGCCGCAATTTGCCTGACACCCTTTGGCAATTCACGGTTTCCGCGATTCAAGACCGTGATGTCGATGCCCTTCTCCAGCGCTCTTTTTACCACCGCCGAAGAAATGGTGCCCGTGCCGCCGATAATCAATAATTTCATGGATTGATCCTCCTGAACGGTTTTTTCAAACAAAACTAACACAAAGCCTTTATATTATGATATACTGAATTGGCGTATTAGTAAAGATGCTTAAGAAGGATGAGATTATGCCCTGGTACAAGAAATACCTTGAGAATATTTGGAATGTACCGAATGTATTGACGATGCTTCGGCTTGTTTTGATACCCGTTTACGCGTTTTTGTTTTACCGCGGCAAAATGATTGCCGCCATGTGCGTATTCGTCGGCGCGTGCATGACAGATTGGCTCGATGGCTATCTGGCCAGAAAGCATAACCAGATTACCGCCTTTGGCAAGCTGATGGATCCCTTGGCGGACAAGCTTATGGTTGTGACGGTTATGCTCACAAACGTCATCGCCGGTCGGCTCCCTTGGCTGCCGCTGGTGATTCTTGTGTGCAAAGAGCTCTATATGATTTGGGGCGGCTGGCGACTCATTAGGGAAAAGGACATTGTGGTCTATGCTTCACCCATCGGCAAAATAGCGCAGTTCACCTTTTGCATTGGGTTGGCGCTCACTTTTTTGCACAAATATTTTGTTTCGCTGCCCATTAAGCCGGATGTGGTGATTATCTGGATTGCCACTATCATGACATTGATTGCCTGTGTCCACTACACCGTTAAGATTTTTAAACAGCTCAATCAGCTTAAAAATCCAGGAGCAAATTAGCCCTCACCCTTATCGCCCTTTGCATAATCCGCGGATAAAAATTGCGAGAGGGGCAGCGTCATTTCCCGCTTGCGCTTCAAATCCGTAAAGGAAACGGTATCACCGGCCAAGCCGGTCACAATCAGATTCATTTGTGAAATCGCGCCGTCAATCATGATCATGGCGCGAATTTTTTTGCCGTTTTCCAGTGAATAGCGCAAGAAGCGGTTCATTCAAACGCCCTCCACTTGATAGATTTGCGCGTAGCCGCTGTCGTACACGAGGGGAAACAGCTCTTTCAGCGTTATTTCCGCCACATCGTACTCCGCGCGTTCATAGGCGGAAACATAGATGTATCGTACATCGTACTTTTTAAGCACCGCAAGGTTGTCTTCGGGCGCTTCATAAACGGATGCCACCTCGCGCTTGCGCTCCCCGGTATCGTAGCCGTGATAATGCAGCCACGAGGAGGAGGAGACGGGGATGGTTCTACCGCATAGCGAAATGACAGGATTTAGATGCTGGGTGCCTGTTAAAAAGGTATCCGCCGTTTCCGTATTGGCGTTGATAAACGCCGCCGTTTTCACATCCTCGGCGCTGAAGGCCTGATAATCACTCACCGTTTCGCGGGCGATAGTCAGCCCCGCGGACAAAAACAGACAGACGGCCATAATCACCGCCAGCGCATACCGCCCGCGGAAAACGCGCAGTCGCTGCCAAATGAGGCGCATGTAATCCGCAATAATCAGACAGCACAGCATGTACCACAGGTAAAAAAGCTTGTTATTGTCGTAGGGGTTGCGCTGGAACTGAACGCATTCCGCCACGGCAAAGATCACGAACGCGCCCGCAAAAACACGCCTGTAGCGCGGATTCTTTTCAAATAACGCCATCAGAATAAAAATGAAAGGCAGCCCGATGTTCTTAATGTAGAACCACAGGTAGTTATCAATCATTTCGCCGTTCACATTGTTCACCCAGTTGAAATGCAGCGATAAAAAGCCTTCGCTGCTTGTGGCCTGGGTGAGTGTCCATGTGAAAAGCTGGGGCAGCGCGAGGCAGGCCGCGGCTGTGCCGTAAATAAGATAGGGTTTGAATTTTTCGCCATGGCAAAGATCAAAAAGCATGATCCCCAAGGAGCACAGCGCCAACGCTAAAAAGGAGTGGGTGTGTACCATGGGCAAAAGCCCTGCCCATAAGCCCAAAAGCAGCCTCGTGCGCGGTTTGCGATCCCGTGAAAAAAGAAGATAAAAGCAGGGCACTACCATGGTGTAGCCCGCTAAAAAGGTACGCTGGGGGATCAGCAAATCGCAGATGAGGTTTGACCAGCGCAGGTTGTAAGGGGTGGGCTGGTTCGTGGGGGTTTTGTAAAAGCCCGTCATGATTTCTCGCAGGCTTTCAAACAGCTTTTCACCGCCGGACAGATCCAACGTATAGATAAACCCGAGCCCGCCGTTTAAGAAGAACAGCAGGAAGGCCAAAATAGCGGTCTTTCCGCCGCCTGAAAACCGATCGGCAAGGAGGAAGAAGCCCATATATAAAAGCAGCATCATCAACACGCCGGGAAGGATAACGGCCATTCGCAAAGTCATGCCGCCTAAATACAGGCTCGTGGACAGGCTATCCGCCAAAAAAGGATAGCACAGAAGCTCGCCCTTGAGCATGGCGTAGGTGGGCGGGAACGCCGCGTCTTTAAAGCTCGTAATAAAGCTTAAATGCATCATCAGATCGCCGTAGGTGCTCTGCCCCACATGAAGGCTGCCATCCGCCGCTTCCCGCAAAACATGCGTATACTGCAGATAGGTGGATAGCGCGCCAAAGAGAAGAAGCAGGCTGCCGAGGGGAATCAAAAGCTTTGTTTCCGTTTCATCCCAATTCGCTTTTTTTCGCTTATCCCTAAGCAGCCACGCGGCAAAAACCAAGGCTGAAAGCGGCGCGAGGCTCGCAAACTGGGCAGCCAGGGTAAAGCGCATGAAAAATGCCATCAGCGCGGGCAGCCACATGAATAACAGCAGACCAAGGGATGCCCCCAGCCATATTCTGACAAGAGGACGATGCCCGGGCAGCATAAATCGAACGATGGCCAAGCCTGCTAAAATATATACAGCTAACAGCAGGGCAGCAACCAATGCCATCTCTCCTTAAAAGGCGTAATCGCAAAAGGCGAGCAGAATTTTAAGCGCGCTTTCCATATCCCGCATATCAATCACTTCCAGGGCGGAATGCACATAACGGCAGGGAATCGAAAGTGTCCCCGCATACATGCTCCCGCGGGCGGCCTGCATAGCGGAGGCATCCGTACCGCCGAAGGGAAGCACCTCCCGCTGGTAAGCCGCGCCCGTCTTCTCAGCGCAGGCGATGAGCACTTCCCGAATAAGGGGGCTCGAAATGCTGCCCCTATCCATAATTTTAACAGCCGCGCCTTCACCCAGCTTGATGCTTGGCAGCACGGTTTCGGGCGTATCGCCCCAGCCCGTTACATCCAATGCCAGGCCGATTTGCGCCTCGGCGTTATAAGCCGCTACCTTGGCGCCGCGGCATCCCACTTCCTCCTGAACGGAGAAAACAGCGACAATCGTATTCTTCGGCTTGCCCATTTTCATGAGCGCGGCGGCCTGCAACGCGCAGGCGCAGCGATCATCCATGGCAGGGGCGGCAATGCGGTATTCGCCCAATTCCACAATGTTGCAGGGACAGACGGCGCTGTCGCCGATGTTCACCTTTTTCATCGCGTCCTCACGATCCGTTGCGCCGATATCCACAAACATATGACGGGCTTCCAGCGTTTCCCCGGCCTTTATGGGCTGTGCGCACAAAACGCCCTGAACACCGTTCGTAAACACAATGTGGCGGTTTTCTTTTGTAATGCCCACGCCACCCAGCGTCATCACGCGCAGATACCCTTCTTTTTCGATATCTGTCACAATGTAGCCGATATGATCCATGTGGGAGGAAAGCATCACGCGCTTGCCGCCCTTCTTCCCGTTTTTAACGGCGATGAGGTTGCCCATCACATCGGTGTACAATTCATCCACATGATCCTTAATCAGTTCTGTAATCGCGTCCGCCACGGGGGTTTCACTGCCGGCGGGACCCACGGGCAGCAGCAGTTTTTCTAAAATCTTTTTCATGTTACTCATCCTCTCTTCAAACCCTGGGGTCATTCAAAAATGCTTTAACAAGCGCCTGTTGGGATAAGACATCCTCGTATTTCACAACCGAGGAAGGGCTGTGGATATAGCGGCATGGCACGGACAGCACCACTGTTTTCTTGCCCGCGGCTTCCCTCTGCATGGGACCGCTTTCATTGCCGCCCGCCACGGCTGTTTTCGTTTGGTGGGGAATTTTCTTTGTTTGAGCTAATTCAAACATGCGCTTGAACAGCGGGCGGTGCGCGATGGAAGCGTTATCCATAAAGCTAATCGCGACACCCTGCCCCAGGCGGCAAACCTTGTTAACTTCCTTCACATCGCCTAAATCGTTGGCCGTGGTGCCTTCCAGCACAATAGCGAAATCTGCCTCGTTGGAAAAAGCGCTTCCCAAAGCGCCGCGGCAGCCCACCTCTTCTTCGGAATTGAAGATGCAAATCACGTCGCAGGGATAGGTTTCCTTCAGTACTTCCAGTATCGTAAAGCAGCCCACGCGATCATCCAGCGCCTTGGCGCAGACAAAGCCATCGCCGTAGACGCGGTAAGGGGTATCAAAGGTGATATAGCTGCCCATGGGACAATCTGCCTCCGCCTCCTCCTGGGTTTTCGCACCGATATCGATATACAGGGCATCGTAGCCGAGCACACGCGCCCTGTCCTCCGCTGTTTGCAGGTGAATCGCTGTCGCGCCGATCACGCCGGGCACATTCTTTTCGCCCACCAGAACGCGCTTTGAAATAATCACACGCGGATCGATGCCGCCGACACAGCGGAACTTTAAAAGCCCATCCTTCGTTACAGAGGTAACGATGAAGCCCACCTCATCCATGTGCGCCGCCAACAGCACCTTCGGGTGTTTTTTCGATTGCTTGCCTTTTTTATAAGCCACCACATTGCCCATCCTATCGATGGACACATTGTCGCAAAGGGGCTTAAGCGCGGTCAGCAGCGCGCGGCGCACGGCCTGTTCATTGCCCGAAACGCCGCTTAGGGCGGTTAAATCTCTTAAATCCATAATTCATCCTCCCATCCCGCGTCCAAATCGTTAATGAAATGGGCAATCAGCCTGCCGCCCTCCTGTAAAACCTGCGTATCGATCAGTTCCACTGAAGTGTGCATGTATTTCAGCGGCAGTGACAGCAGCACCGTGGGCACGCCCGCGCGACTGATTTGGATTTCATCGCAATCCGTCCCTGTGCGGCTCGGGTCTACGGCCATTTGTATCTTCACATTGTGCGCCTTGGCCGTATCCATCAGGCGTTTATGCAGTTTCGGCTGAATAAACGGTCCCATGGCGGCCACGAGGGAATCCATATCCGAAGTGGTATCCGGGCGGCTGTCAGGCAGCGTGGCATGGCAGACATCCAGGCCGATAGCCAAATCCGGCGCCACATCAAAGGCGGCGGAACGCGCACCGCGGCATCCCACCTCCTCCTGCACGCTTGAGACAAAATAGATATCCGCCGTGGGCTGCATTTTTCGGAGCCTTTCCGCTGTTTCCAAAAGAATGCCCACACAGGCCCTGTCATCCATGGTTTTGCAGGCGACGCGGTTGTTTTTCAGCTCGGTCAGCGGGGTGTTGAAGGTAATCAAATCCCCAATATTCACAAGCTCCTTCACTCTTTCAAAGGGCAGCCCCACATCCACATAAAGCTCTTCCCTCGTGTAGTTGGCCTTTCTTTGCGCCTCCGTCAAAAGATGGGGCGGCAGCACGCCAATGGTGCCGAAAAGGGTTTCCCTGCCCCACACCGTCACCTGCATGGCAGGCAATATGCGCGGATCCACTCCGCCGATGTTGCCCATGCGAATACAGCCATCCTCTTCAATTTTCGAAACAAGAAGCGCGATTTCATCCATATGAGCGGCGAGCATGACCTTCGGACCCGTCCCCTTCTTATGGGCAATCACGTTATACATGGCATCAATTCGCACCTCGTCACAAAGGGGTTTGAACCGTTCCGCCACATATTCGGCCACCTTCATTTCGTGACCGCTGGGGCCGGGCATCGCGGAAACCTCCGCTAAAAACTTGACAATCTCCACAAACTTTCCTCCTTGATTAGGATGATGAAACCATTATACCATAATCGCCCCGTTTACGCTCCCAGCATTTGCCTGAAAAACGCAATACCCCGTTCAAGATTTTTAGTGGACAGCCGCTCATTCACGCCATGCTTTAACGCCTGTTCCGCCATGGGCAATTCAAAGGGCGAAAAACGGTAGACATGATCGCACAGGCCTTCGTAGCGCCTGGCGTCGCTGGCGCCGAGTATCAGGCAGGGGACGGCTACCGCATCGGGAAAATGGACTGATACCGCTGTCAAAAGCGCATCCCAAGCGGGGCCTTTAGCGGGAGAAACGCGGCTGGGATCGGCAGGAGCTGAACAGGTCAGCGTTACATCATTGCTGGCGATGCGCATCTCCGCCCGCTTTTTCAGTTTCTCCACCGTATCGCCTTGGTTGATGCGGCAATTCAGCGTGATGCAGGCGGTCTCGGGCAGCGTATTGGCAGCGGTGCTTCCCTGTGCTCCCGTGACAGCCACGGTGGTCATCAAAAACGCGCGGCCGAAAGGCGTTTCATCCAGCAGGTTGGTAATATACCACTTGCAAAGCTTCGGATGCCAAAAGGCGAACTTGGCAAAACCCTTTTGATAGGGCGCAAGAGCTCTAAGCATTTGCACAAGAGCGGGGCTTAAATGCTTCAGCCCCAAGGGTAGGCTCGTCATCAATGTGGCGGCGCGGATCACCTTTTCAAGGGCGGTGGATTTCGGCGGATACGCGCCATGGCCGCCCTTCGAATGGGCATTGATGTGAAGATTCGCATGCCCCTTTTCGCCTACGCCAATCATGGCCATGGGTTTTTCGATGCCCCATTGCCCTTCAATCACGCCCAAGCCTTCATCCATCACAAAGGCGGGGCGCACGCCCTGCGCCTTTAAAATGCGGAACATCGTTTGCGCATCCGTCCCGCGCACCTCTTCATCGCCGGACAGCGCCACCCAAATATCCCTTTTGAATTTAAAGCCGCTTTCCAGCATTTCTTCAATGGCGCAAAACAATGCCGCCACATGGCCTTTCATATCCATCGCCCCGCGACCCCAGACATACCCATCCGCCACCACGCCCGCGAAAGCGGGAAACTCCCAAAGCCCATCGGTTTCTTTCGCGACGGGCACCACATCCACATGCCCCGTAAATAAAAGGGGCTGCAGGCTGTGGCTGCCGTGGAAACAAAGGAGCATCGCTCCTTCGGATACGCGCTGAATTTCCGCAATCTCAAAAGCCTTGGGGAAAGCTTCCTCAAGCACCTCATATATTCTTTTAAAAGCATCCTCCTCACCGGGGAGGGTCTTTTGCGCGATTAACAAACAGAGCGTTTTCACAGCTCTTTCAAGGTTAGGCTGCAGCGTCGGTTGGCTCAATGGGACACCTCCTGTATGCGTCGCATCATCCTTTTTTATTTCGCTGCCAAAGCGCGTAAATCCTGTTTTTGGGTTTTATTCCAAGATATGCGAGGACTGCAACCTTTAAAAAAGCGCCTCGTTCCGCGCTTAGCGATACCGTGGCGGCTTCGCCTGTCGCAAATCAACATTGTGAAAAATTTCATCATTTGCTACTGGCAACTTACGTCAACTTATGATATACTTTGAGCTTGGAAGCCTTATTATGCTGCTTAGCAAACTAGGAGAGAGTACCATGAAGAAAATCGGCGTTTTAACAAGCGGTGGAGATAGCCCGGGGATGAACGCGGCAGTTATGTCCGTCGCGCGCAGCGCCGCGCATCTGGGCATCGAATTAATAGGCATCAAGCGCGGCTATAACGGCCTTTTGAAAAAGAATGCCAACCGATCCGACGATTTTATTGAAATGCAGCTGGATATGGTGCTGGATATTTCGGATTTGCCGGGCACCTACCTTCGCACGGCCCGCTGCAAAGAATTTCTGTCCCCCATGTATCGCCTGCTGGCGGCGCAGAACCTACGGGAACAGGGCATAGAGGGTATGATTGTCATCGGCGGCGATGGCAGCTTTCAGGGCGCGAAATGCCTTTGTGAACTGGGTATTCCCTGCATCGGCATCCCGGGCACCATCGATAATGATTTGAGCTACACAGAAATGACCTTGGGCTATGATACGGCCGTGAACGATTGCGTGGATGCCATCCGCGCCATCCGCGCTACCTCCCGTTCCCATGACCGCGCGCATGTGGTGGAAGTCATGGGCCGTAATTGCGGGGATATCGCCCTTTCCTCCGCCGTATCCACAGGTTCTGAAATTTTGGTGGTGCCGGAGGTCTCCTGGAGCGTGGAAGGCGTGGCCAAGCGCTTAAAGGAGCAGATCGATAAAGGCAACACCCGTGCGACCATCGTCGTGGCGGAGGGCAGCTTCAAGGGTTCCATGCGTCCCTTTGACGTCGCAAAATTTTTAAAAGAACGCAACGATGAAGAAACCATCATCCAAAGCGGCATCCGTATGACAACCTATATGCTGGCGCATATTCTGCGTACCCTGGTGCCTGAATCGGATATCCGAAGCACCGTGGTGGGGTATACCCAGCGCGGCGAAACCCCGACAGCCAGAGATAGCATCTTCGCTTTTGAAGCGGGTAATATGGCGGTGGAGCTCCTGGCCCAGGGCATCGGCAACCAAGTGATCGGGCGCAAGAAGGGGCGCGTATTCCATATGGATATCGAACGCGCGCTGGCCGCCAAACGCAGCTTTAACAAGCATCTATACTCATTGGTATACCAGCTGTAATTTATGAAATACCCAGCATCGGTGTGATTTCCACATTAATTTTTACATCAGCGTGAACAAAACGGCTGATCCAATCGTATTTTTCCCAGCGGGGAATCGTATCAAAGCCGCGAATGGCAATTTGCCCAAAGCCGATGGCATCGGCACGAAGCGCCTGACACTTTTTGATGAGTGCCTCCAAATCGGCGCAGATCACCTCCGCCGCTTCTTCGGCGCTGCTTATCTCATCAGGCAGGGCATAGCCAAATAAAAAAACATTCACATGAAGCACCTCCGGCGCTCCGAAACAAATGGAGAGCCGGGGCTTTTTTTTGAGCCTTACCATCACGGAGGCATCCGCCGCATAGCACAAAATCTCCTCCGCCTGCCCCCTTAAAAGCATCAAAAGCTGTACCTCATAGCCTGTTAATGTGCCGACAGTTCTTTTGCCGTCTGTCACGGCGGCACCCATCAGCCGAATATTCCCCGACCCTTCGCTGACAAGCTGATCGGGCAGAAGATCATGGGGATTGCGCGGCGGCAAATGCGGCGGATCCCCTTCCTTCACTGCCGCGCCCAGCATCACAAGCGGCGCAGCGCCGGAATTGCCCGCGCTTCCCATATCCCTTACCAATTCCCCAAGGGTGGAATGGGGCGCATAGCCCTGCCTGATGGTATTCAGTATCACAATGTCGATATACTTGCTCAGGCTGACGCCGATATCGGGCTTGCTGCTTTCCAAAAATGTCCGCGCATCGCCCATGGCGACGAGCACGTAGGTGTTGCTGCGCATTTGCGGCATTTGGTATATATCTTCTAAAAGGGCAAAGAAAAGCGCATCTTGGCTCAGCGCCTCCGATACCACAATGGCGCGCAGCTGCGTGAAGCTTAAGATGTGCGTGGAAACACCGCGCAGCATACCAAGGGCATCAAACCAATCCTTTCCGCGGGCGGAGATGATGGCGTAGGAACCCTCTGTTTCTCCGCCCTCCGCGGTGGAAATCTGCACCGAGATTTGAAGGCGGTTATGCGGGTCCTCTGTTAAATCCAGCGCCATACAAACGGCAAGCACTCTGTTTTCAAGCTGATAACCGCTGCAGCCTGTTAAAGCGAAAAGCAAAGCAAAGCAGGCCGCAAAAAGCAGGCACTTTTTCAAGAGGTCACCTTCTTTTTTAAAAGCCCAAAGAGCGCGGCTATCAGCGGCAAGAGCGCCGCGGGGAAACGCCAGGGCATCATGAACGCAAACACGGCAATCAGCAAATCTTCATGAAAAAGCGAAAATGCAACCAACGCCAATCCGAAAAAGAGCATCGGCACGCTGCGGCTTTTCCTCTTCATCAAATCGCCGAAAATGGCCATGCCGCCGCATAGCCCGCAGGTAAACAGCGCCATTGCCTGCAGTAAAAAAAGTTCCCACACCAGTTTAGACGGGCCTGAACGCAAAAAACCAACTATGCGCGAAGCCCAGGTATCGCTTTTCATGAGCACATCGTAGGGCAGCACAAAGCAATAGGCCAGGATGGGCAGCGCAGCCGTCAAAACCATCGCGGGAATCCAATAAAGGCCCGTCGGAATCGCCTTTTCGCCTTCGCCCGCCGCAAACCCCATCAGCACAACAGGCCATACCGCGCCGCCGCCCTTCAAAAAGGAAGCCGCCGCCGCGCTGTAGCCGGGCCCCATGTAGGGGTAAAGGTTGGCTGCGCTGCCTATTCTTACGGCGGTAACCACGGCTAATAGAAGCAACAGAAAAAGCGGCTTGATGAAAAGGCGCGTCATGCGGGCAGTACCCTCCATGCCGCCTGTCAATACAGCAATAAGACATGAACCCGCAATGGCCAAACCAATCATAAGATACTGCGGCTGCTGCAAAACATAGGCCGCCACAATATCTGTCATGGCATGCAAAACAAACCATGCGTCCATAAGCAAAAGCAAGCCATATAAACATAGGGCAAGGCGTTTGCCGAATTTGCCAAGGGCATTTTGAAAAGCGGCGAAAAGGGTTTGCGATGCGTTTGCTTTCAATACCAGTCGCATTAGAAGAAACAACGCCGAAGCAGGCAAAAACTGCAAAAGAATCAGCCACCATTGGGCGGGGCCCGCCAAGGATACGCCCGACAGTGTGGCGTAGAGCACGATTTGGCAATAGCATAAGAGTACGCACATGCTGTGATACGCGTTGGCAGCGGCAGCATGGCGGCCGACAGGCCTGCCTGCGCGATCGGCCATTTTCCGCGCGGCGGCAGCCAGGGCGCTTTCAATCATCATACGCGCCTGTCCTTTCCCCGGTTCGCCAAATAGGTGCGGGTGCGATTCAGCCAAATGGGGGAACGGAAAAACAAATCCAAATTGCGGGAGCGGGCGGGCGAAAGCGGTGCCAGATACGGCGCGCCGAGGCTTGTCATGCCGCACAGACCGCATACCAAAACAATGGTTAAAAGACATAGTCCGAAAAAACCGCCCAGCGCCGCCGCAAAAAGAAAGCCCATTTGCAAAATGCGAAAGGCGATGGAAACGCTGTAATCCGGAATGGCGTGGCTGCCAAGCCCCGCCGATGCAGCAACAATAGATCGGAAGAGC
>JGI994J12354_10002528_pt1 | contig 17726 bp, 18 predicted proteins | sample IntmicLarv3ML3BL_FD_12354 | JGI IMG/M metagenome (IMG submission 12354) | reverse complement strand
AAGACTGCCTCAATACAGGCAAGCGTAATTTCCACTGCTTCTTTGAATTCTTCAGACAGCGCTTCGGGGTATATATCTTCTCTTAGCCTAAGTACCAGATCGGCACTGAGTTGGAAGATGCGAACCAGTCCAAGATTTCCGCTCGTACCTTTGATGGTATGGGCAATGTTTTCAGCTTCCCGATAGTTTTTCTCGGCGATGGCCTTCTCCAGCATCTCGAAGTCTTTGCCTGCTGCAAATAGTTCCAACATATGTTTGAAGAGAGCTTTGTTATTACGGACACGGTTCAGACCGTCTTTTAAATCAATATGCTTTGCAATTTCTTCCGGCGTAATCCGTATCGGCATGGCGGCATCTCCTTATGAATCTCATGATTTGAAAAAACAATTTCAATTCGAGTATAGCATAGTTCTTTTTCGGCGTAAATTATTTTCAAAAAAATCGACGGTATGCTCAATCGAAAGAGACTGTACGAAGTTGTTTGATTGTTTTTGAGCAGGCAAGCATATTAGGTTTAGATGCTTAGTCTGTTCGGTGAGTCAAGATGATCGGTATTTGTCTGCGGACGGGAGACAATACTTTCTTTTTTATGAGATATGCATAGAACAATTTGCCAAGAAGCAGCGAAAACGATAGGTATATTTTCTTTGTATTTACAAATAATACAACTACAAATCAAGAAAACACATTATACTATAAATGCAAACGGAGGAATGTACATGAAGGCAACAGGTATCGTAAGAAGAATTGACGACTTGGGAAGAGTGGTTATCCCAAAAGAAATTCGACGTACTTTACGGATTCGAGAGGGGGACCCACCACATAAAACATTGGAAACAGTAGAAATGCTGATTTCAAGCATTTCTTCTATAGTGGAAAGGGGGAAAATATATGTCAAGTAATTAAATTTACAATACATATTTTAGGCATAATGAAACGGGAAAATATATTTTAAGATACTAGAAATGAAAAAGACCAAATTTTTTGGTCTTTTTTTATATAAAGAGAAGAATAGGCGGTGATTTAGATGTAATCAGATAGATGAGTGGATTACAAAAAACATCAGACAAGTAGGAAATAGAAAAACAAACTTGGGTATGGTATTGATCAAATGTTGTAAATGGAAAATCGTTAAAAACGGAGGAGTGGTGATGGAAAGATTTCAAAAAACGAAAAATCCGTTGATAGAAGCGGATGGAAATATATTTAACTTAATGGGAATTGCTTCAAGGTTTTTGAAAGAAGTCGGAAGAGAGGACTTAGCAAAAGAGATGCAAGAGAGAGTTCAAATGTCCGACAGCTATTTTGCAGCTTTGGGGATTATAGATGAATATGTGGAGTATGATCATGTGGGAGGTATATCGGAAGAAGAGTGTTATGAGGAAGAGGAAGAAGGTATGGATATGGATTTTTAGATTTTTTTGCAGGAATCGGCTTGTTTCGACTAGGGTTGGAACAAGCGGGATTTACCTGCAAAGGACACTGCGAAATAGATAAGCATGCAAATTCAAGTTACAACGCAATGCACGATGTGAAAGAAGGTGAATGGTTTTGCGAAGATATTAGGAAAGTCAGTGGCGAAAGCATACCAGATGTCGATATGTGGACAGCAGGATTCCCATGTCAAGATATCTCACTGGCCGGGAATAGGAACGGATTACACGGAGCAAGAAGTGGGTTGTTTTTTGAACTTGCTAGACTCGTTGAAGAAAAAGGATCGAATAAACCCCGATGGATTATCCTTGAAAATGTTAAAGGACTATTTTCATCTGGCGAGTCAAGGGATTTTGGTATCGTATTATATACGTTGGCCAAACTTGGGTATGGTATCGAATATGCACTTCTTAATTCCAAAGATTTCGGAGTACCCCAAAACAGAGAGCGTGTGTACATTATCTGCGATTCTACAGGAAGAAGTACCGGAAAAATATTTCCTCTCGAAAGATCAAGTTCAGAAACTCTTAAGCAACTTATATCGGGAGCACAGGGAAGTAGGGTGTATGACTCGGATGGAACCGCAACAACTGTCACTTCTGGATCAGGAGGTCTAGGTGCAAAAACGGGTTTATACTTTGTTGCCAAAAATAAAAAGAGAGGATTAATACATAAGAACGTCTGTCCAACAGTGGATGCAGGATATCATAAGGGCTTAGGGTGCAATCAAGCAAGGGCAGCAGTCATGCATAGTGAGTTGCCAAGAGCGATATTAAACCCTAGCAAACAAAAAATGCGACAAAATGGAAGGAGGATAAAGAATGAAGACGAGGAAATGTTTACGGTTACGACTGAAAATATTCTTGGCATCATTCAACAGTCTCGTATTCGAAGGTTGACACCTTTGGAAACGTGGCGATTACAAGGAGTACCCGATGACTACTTTTATAAAGCACAAAAGGTATGTTCAGAAACACAGCTTTATAAGCAAGCAGGAAATGCAGTTACAGTACCTGTGGTGAAAGAGATAGGCGAAAAGCTGATGACTTATTTAAAGGAAGAAAAATATCTATATAAGGAGTAGTATCCACATAAAAGAGTATCAGCATAAAAGGATGTTTACATGAAGAAAAAGTATCTGCATTAGGAAATATGAAGCATTGAAAGAAAGGGATACTAAAATTTAATGTACTGTAAAAACATATGTGACAGCTAAAAGGCTGTCTTTTTTTATTGGAAGGAGAAGTGAATATGCTGTCAGATGCGATGGGATTATTGCAAGGCTTGCCACTGAGATACAGGAAAGAAACACAAAAAACCTGTACTGAAGTAGAAAGTGTGTTAATGAATGAAAAATCAAAAGTTTGGTATTGAGATAGAGTTGACAGGACTGACCAGAGAAAAAGCTGCAAAAGTTGTTGCAAACTACTTTAATTCTCACAGTGACAGAGTTGGAAATGGGTATGACATATATGAAATTGTTGATGACCAGTCACGAAGATGGAAAGTAATGAATGATGCTAGTATATGTGCTGAGAAAAAGGTAACAGGCGAGTATATATCTGCGGAAGATGTTTATAGGGTTGAGTTGGTCAGTCCCATTTGTACATATGATGATATACCTAAAATACAGGAAATTGTACGTTTGCTCAGAAAATCGGGAGCAATAGCTAATAACTCAACAGGCATTCATATACATATTGATGCCTCAAATCATAATCCGAATACCCTTCGTACTTTAACAAATATTATTCGCAGTAAGGAGGATATATTATATAAAGCACTACAGGTGGGTGAAGGAAGAGCATACGATTATTGTCGTAAAGTTAATGATGGGTTTATAGATAGGATAAACAGGCGAAAGCCACGAACATTGCAGCAACTTAATGATATTTGGTACAACGGGCGTGATGGAAGCTCTCAACATTACCACAGTAGTAGATATCATGCATTAAATTTACACTCTGTTTTTCAAAAAGGCACAGTTGAGTTTCGATTGTTTAATGGAACGACCCATGCAGGCAAAATAAAATCGTACATTCAGTTGGCATTAGCGATTAGCCATCAAGCACTTACACAAAGATATGCAAGCCCAAGTAGAACACAGTCAGAAAATGAAAAGTATACATTCAGAACATGGTTACTTCGATTGGGATTAATCGGAGATGAATTTAAAACTGCAAGACAGCACCTTTTAGCAAATTTAGAAGGAAACATTGCATGGAAAGACCCGACACAGGCAAATCGTACTCAGGTAAATGTATCCGTGACAGAGAGTAGCGATGATATCGTTACAAGTGATATAAATCACGACGAGGACGAGATAGAAGAATACGATATGTCAATGACAATGTAAAAAGAGATATTAAATAAAAGGGGAGAGATTATATGAACGATAAACCAAGATATTATATAGCGTATGGTAGTAATCTAAACTTAGAACAAATGGCATATAGATGCCCGACAGCAAAGGTGGTTGGGGTGTCTGAGATTAAGGACTATCAACTGGTCTTTAGAGGAAACAGGTATTCAGCGGTAGCGACTATTGAGCCGAAAGAAGGTGCAAGAGTACCTGTTTTAATATGGGATATTGAAAGGGCAGATGAATGGGCATTGGATAAGTATGAAGGGTTTCCATCGTTTTATGCTAAAGAAGATATGAACCTTGAGATAGAAGGAACACCTGTAAAGGCTATGGTTTATATTATGGGAGATGGATATGAAATAGGTATTCCGTCACAGAGATACTTTAATATTATAAAGGAAGGGTATCAAAGTGCAGGTTTTGATGAAATGGTGTTAAATGAAGCACTTGATTTTTCTAGGGAAAATATGGACAAAGAAATCATGTATGAAGGGTTTCGGTTAGATATGTAAAAAGTATGCTCTAAGAAGCACTGATGCGAAACATAAAACAGACTTTAAAGGATGGTGAAAGGATGATAAACAGCTTTTTCCCGTGGGTAGGGGGGAAGAAATTAATGAGAGATATTATACTGGAGCGGTTTCCTGTAAACTATGACAGATATATAGAAGTATTCGGCGGTGCTGCTTGGATATTGTTTGCAAAGAAACCGGAAGCGTTTGAGGTCTATAATGACTACAACTCATATTTGACAAATATGTTTTACGTAGTTAAATATAGACCGCTTTCTTTTTTACAGGAGCTTGGTTGGCTGCCGCTAAATGGAAAAGAAGAGTTCCGGATATTGTTGGATTGGAAAAAGAAGAAAGACTTTACTGTGCCTTATGAAGGAGAAGAACTACAACTGGCACAGCAATATCTGTCAGAACCACAACTGGAAGAATATATGAACATAACAAAAGAGCAGGCCGAGTTAGGGGATGTGGCGAAAGCGGTTTTGTTTTACAAATTGATACGATATAGCTATGCAGGAGGTAATACAAGTTACAATGGTCAGCCTGTTAATATCCTGCAAGCATATAGAAGTATATGGCTTGCCAACAGACGGTTAAATGACAATGGAATCAAAGGACTTGCGAACTATACGCAGATAGAGGGGACATCAGGTAAGGGTGTAGTAATACAAAACAGAGGCTATGCTTCACTTATAGAACTGTATGACAGACCTACAGCCTTTTTTTATTGCGATCCGCCATATTATGGCACAGAAAGGCTTTATACGGAACGATTTGCTATAGACGATCATTATAAACTACACGAGGTTTTAAGCCGAATTCAAGGCAAGTTCATGCTCTCGTACAACGATTGCCCATTTATCAGGGAGTTATATAAAGACTTTTATATCGAAGGATTTGAACGCTTAAACAGCATATCCCAACGATACAATCCCGGTGACACATTTGCGGAATTGATTATCAGTAATTATGATCCAAATGAAAGGAGTAACAGTCAACCAAACCAAATATCATTTTTAAGTTAATATTTTTATGAGAGGAAGTGTCAAAATGTTAAAGTGCTTTAAGGTCGTGGATGATAAAGGTAGAGTACTGATACCCCTTATGTTAAGGGGTTTATGCGGATTTGACAAAAACGATGTGGTTCAAATCAGCGTATGCGGAGAAGTTATTCTCATTAACAAAGCAAGTGTGTCATCAACCAATCCTGTTGATATTATTCAGGAGGAGATGAGTAAACAAAAAGAAGAAAGGGATAAAGAAAAGGCTGAACTCGAAGGGATATTGAAAAAACTTTTTAGTCAAGGAGCTTCGACAACTGAAATTTTGAATGAGTTGTTAAAGTTCAAGTATAGTGAGAAAAACGGAGAGGAAAATGCAGATGAAGGATATTAAAGAAGCATTGGAAGAATACAAATCAACAAAACAGTTTGAGGAAGACTGTGATTCTATGAAATCCGGCTTCATACTGAAAGAAGGATACTTGCCTGATGATGCAGTAATAGAGGGTCTGGTTTTAAAAGACAAGGAGACTTTGTTTTCTATAGACGAAGAATGTCGTATCAATGGGCATGACTTGGCTGATGAAGGCATAGAGGAGTTTGGCGGTGAAATTTGGACATATTGCCGAAGGTGTGGCGAATATTTTGAGGTGGAAGATGAAGGGAAGATAAAAGATGGAGAAAGAGGGGATTGATATATGAAGAAAGCAACTGTTCTTATCTTGACAGCACTACTCTCTCTTGCTCCGGTTAGTGCATTGGCAGAGATGTCTGATTCAGAAGTAAGCCGACATGCACCCATATCGGTGGAAAGAAAAAATATAGACGGAAAGGAATATATCTACAAAACATATGAAGTAGATTATGAAAGCGAGCCATCTGATTTGGAAGAGAAAGACTTTCGGATAGATGGTTTTTTGTTTGCCCACGAGAGTACAGAAAAAAGCATACATGAAAAAGCTTTGACAAAAGACGTAGTGGAAGAAGTTAAGGTGGAAACACAAACCGATAAACTGGAGGATATCCTCAAGCAACTCTCATCTACAAAAGAGTATAGCCAAGACGGATATGAGGGTAAGATTGTTTTAAACACAAATAGTATCCTCACAGAAGTATCAGGCTATACAACAAAAAGTTATACCATATCAACAACGAAGGAGTATCCGGGATTAATGTATGCCGATCCGTCATATGTATCACAGACTGCTCTAAAGGATGGGAATACCCTGACACTTACAAACATAGATTGGGTAGTTATGGGTACAGGCCTTGCAGGTGATTCCCTTGTTCCAACAGAGTATAAGGCAACAGCAACATATGCAAAAACAGTCAGTAATCAAGTGCCCATAGGATATGTGTCAACAGCAAGGTATGAGGGAAGCGTTCAAAAGACGGAAGTTGATACAGTGATTTACATCATAACATACAAAGGTGTTATGTTAGAAGAAGGTATGCCTATGGGGTTGAAAGTAATTTCTTGTATACTGCTTGTTGCTCTTATGATAGGTAGCGGATTTGTAACGATATTGGTTATGAAATCAAGAAAAAATGCGGATATTTATAACCTTGTGGATATGGAATACATTTGTATTGGCAAGCAAGCGGTAGATGTTGATAATCCTGTTATCGACTTAAATGAGTTTGATGATATGATCCAAAGTAATGTATTCCAGATTGTACTGGACAAGAAAACAACAAGAAAGCTGTTCGGAAGAAATATTTCTGTTACATTGAAAGATGTGACCGTGAAACATAGGGTGAGCAGAAGAGAGACAGAGTATAGCTTTGATCTGGATTTTGGAGGTGTTTTAGATGCGGAATAATAAAAGAATGAAAGTAACAGGAGTAATCTTGGCAGTGGTAACATCTATGCTTATGAGTATTCCTACTTTTGCCTACGATTATAAATTCGAAACAAAGAGCAGTGATGAATTGGTGCAGGTGGGTAGGACGGAAGTAACTTATGACGGTCAGATACCCGACTATCTACTTAATATTTATGATTTTGCACCACAGCCGATTTATACATCAGAGTATGGAGCGGTCATTGCAGAACCAAAAGTACCAAGTGATAACTATACAACCTATGCACCTATAAATGCACCAAACAGCAATGCATATGTACAAAGTGCAAACGGACTGATTAATGGTACAACTCAAAATGGCAATATATATGTTGGCGAAGGTGTAAGTAATAGAATACCCAATTATTCGTACAAAGATGTAGAACAATATCCACTAACAGGGATAGCGGAAGTGAGGAATAAGGATGGCAGTATTGGTACATTAAAAATACCATCAATTAACCTTAGTGTGACAGCCTATGATGGAGATACCTATGAAGCGATGAAGAAAGGTGTGGGTCATATCGCATCCACATCGGTATGGTCGGGAAATATTGCGTTGGTGGGACATAATAGAGGGGCCAATGATAACTTCAGTAAACTCAAAAATCTAGCGATTGGAGATAAGATTACATACAAAACAAACCTTGGTACAAAGACTTATTATGTGGCTTCTGTGGGGAAAATCAGTGAAACTGATTGGTCGAAATTGCAATATACATCTGATAACCGAATTACGCTGATTACTTGTGTGGATGATTCACCAAATCAAAGATTGTGCGTGCAGGCAGTAGAGAAGAAGTAGGAGATTAATACTGTGGAAAACAGATAATAAATACTTGAAATGTAGAAACATTTGGTATATAAAGGAGGTGATAACTAAAATCGGGGAGGAGAATATATGAAAAAAAGAATAGTAATATTTTTTGCAACCATGTCAATGGCTGTCACACCTATAGCCGCTTATGGTGCTTCTGCAACTGCATATCAAAAAGAAGTTAATGTCGTTATTAATAATGCAGCAACAGATGTGTTTGTTTATAATGTAGATGATTATAACTATTTTAGATTGCGAGATTTGTGTGCACTGGTCGATTTTGATGTACAGTGGAATACTGAGATGGAAGCTGTACAGGTGGATACAACAAAAGGCTATGATATACTTCAAGGCGGTGGAGGTGTTCCGATTATTGAAAAGGTCAGTACGGATATTGTGGAGGCGACAGTTTATGTAAATGGCACATATAAGAAGTTGAAGGCAGTGAATATAGGTGGGTATAACTACGTACAGCTTAGAGATTTTGCTGACTTGACGAAACAATCTTCAGAGACTCGGAGTAATATAGGGAATCCATATCTGATAGTTGATTGGAACGATATTGAAAAAGCAATATCTATAACAACAATAGGCAATGTAACAGAGGTACAGAATTCAAATACTGTTGATGAAACGAAGAAAAATAATGACAATGTTTTTGATACAGATTATGAGAAACAAAGATCTGAATGGGAGCAGGGAGTTATGAAGTTGGTAAATGAAGAACGTGCAGAAGCAGGACTCAGTGAAGTGGTTGTGGATGAGAATCTAATGGCGTTGGCGAGATGGCGAGCAGAAGAGCTTTATAAATATAAAGTGAGAGGGCATGTATCTCCAACTTACAATCTGTCAGGTACTGAACTAGCGCAGTACCTCAGTGTTAATTGTAAATATGCAGGTGAAAATGTGTATGCTTTTCATGATGGAATAGTATATCCATTAGGGGCAATGGATACATGGATGAGCTCAGACGGTCATAAGGCATTAATATTATTAGCGAACGGAGAAAGGATTGGCGTAGGATACCATAAAGGTTGTTGGTCTTTATGGATTGTATATTAAGCCAACAGATACAACAAAGAGACAGGAGTATTCCTATCTCTTTGTTTAATTAAATAACTATAGAAAGAAAGGCTGATAAAATTTTTTGTTTATCAGTCTTTTTATGTGAATGGAGGTTTTAATAGATGAGAATAAGAAATATATTATCAAGCTTATTTACGATGTTTTTGGTACTGATTTTAAGTATTCCGCCAATTCAGGTATATGCGGAAAGTAGCATAAAAGAACCACAACTGAAGGTGGAGGTTGTGGCGGGAGTTGTATCAAATGAGTTGGAATACAACAATAGGGCAGTTTTGGGAACATCGGCTTGGTATACCAATAACGAAGGTAAGAAAATGCCGGCATATTGTATTGATCCGACTGCAAAAGGGCCGGGTGAAGTTGATGCAAAAAAATATACTGTGAATATTGCAGGGGCCAATATGGACACCTATGCGGCAGGGTGTATCTTGGAAGGTTATCCCTACAAAAGCCCGGCTGAACTTGGTGTTTCGACAATAGAGGAAGCCTATGCAGCTACAAAGGCTGCCATTTGGTGCGGCATCGACAATTCGCCTTACCGAAATATCAATGCGTGGAGTGCTGATAATCCGAAAGTGCTTGAGGCAATGAAAGGTATTATAGACAGAGCCAAAAATCATACAGATGTTACGTTGGCATTATATTCTATTAAGAAGATCACTGAACCAACGGACACAGGTACACATATTACGCAAACCTTTGAGCCGGAAGCGAATTACCCGATTTTAGATTTTGTTGTTGAGCTGATAGGAGTATATCCGGAAGACACAACAGTAGCTAAGGATGGAAAAACTTATACAGTTTCCATTCCAAAGTCGGCAGTTACCACTCCGGGGAATGTACAGGTAAGAGTTTTGTTGCAAATGAAGAGTGAAGTGATTATGTATGGTAACCCTGTAGATATAGCCGATGTTCAACGACTTGAAGTACCAATGATTCCTTACGAAGTGATAATGGAGTCTAATACACCATTTACAACAGGAGATGATTCACTGCTACCGGGTGGAGAGATTGTATTGACAGGGAAGATCAAGATTGTAAAAACTGCATATGGCACGAACCAAGGATTGGCAGGGGCAAATTTCGAAGTGGTTGATCATCTGGGTGGCGTGTTAGGCGTTTTTACAACAGGTTCTGATGGTACAGTTACTGTACAGACGAATACCACAGGTGCGCATGGTGTTACAGAGATTGTACCGCCCATAGGTTATGCGCTGGATAGCATTAATCATAAGGATGTGCGAGTAGATAAGGATAGAGAAACTGTTGTAAACTTCTCTAACAAGGAATTGCCGGTTATTGAAATATTAAAGGTGGATGCTAATGACAGTTCAAAAACACTAAGTGGTGCAGTGTTTAGTGTGGCACTAGATGGTGGACATGAAAGCTTTGATGTAATGACAAGCTCAAATGGTAAAGCGATTGTGTCAGAAGGGTTAAAGCCCGATGCCACCTATAAAATCACCGAGAAAGTAGCACCAACCAACTATCAGTTAAACACTGAACCTCAATATATCAAGACTGTGGCGGGAGAAAAACAAACGGTCATTTTCTCCAACCGACATAAACCGGGATTAATTGTGGAAAAATACGATATGGATACAGCAGAGCTATTGCCCGATTGCGAGGTGTCAATCAGGGACAAAGGCGGTTCTATCATATGGGAAGGACTGACAGACGAGTTTGGAAGAGTGTTTATAGAAAACCTTGATGTAGGAGAAATCGGTAAGTGGATAGAAATCCACGAATTGGCGGCACCTCCGGGATATATTAGAACGCAAGAAGTTAAGGAAGTATTTCTTGAAGCAGGAATGACGGAGCCTGTGGTAGTGAAATTAGATAACCGTAAGAAACCGGTAATTGAAATTTTGAAGATTGATAAAATCACAAAGTTGCCGGTTAAGGATACAAAGTATAAAGTGACCTATGTTGAAAGTGAAACGGTTTCGGAATATCTAACGGATGAATATGGCAAAATAGTTATTAAAGATATGAATGAAGGTATTGTTCGTATTGAGGAAACTATTGCCAATGATGAATATTTATTGGATGCTGAGTCAAAGGAGATACAGTTAAAAGCAGGAGATAAAAAACAACTGATTTTTGAGAACACGAAAAAGCCAACACTGGTGGTAACAAAAATAAATGGTTTAACAAATAATCCTGTTCCGAATACTACTTATAAAATCCAATACGAAAATCCAAATGGAGGTATTGAAGATTTAGGTACATATAAAACGAATGCACAGGGACAAATTATAATTCCAAAGATGAGTGTGGGTTGGTATATATTGACTGAAACCATCCCTGCACAGGGCATGCAGCTCCCATCAAACCCTGTGACCCGCATTTATCTTGGGGCAGGAGAGAACACCTATGCCCTCGCAGGGGAGGGAAGTACAAGCAATGGAGAGAATGTAGGAGGGAATGCTTCTGAAGGCAACAGTACAGGCGGTGAAGGGAACAACGGCAACAATCAAGGCAATAATCAAAGCAACAGCAATAATCAAGACAATAGCAACGGCGGAAATGATGCCAGTGGAAGCAACGCTTCGAATAGCACCGGAAATATTAAAATATCCTTCGGCAACGACTATGTCATAGGCGAAGAAATTGTCAATTATCCTTTGAATTCCATTGTTATCAAGAAAGAAGATGCAACCACATCTGAATTATTGGCAGGTGCAGTGTTTGAAGTACGCAAAGTATCCGAAGATATCTCAGGTAACTCAGGCACAATTATCGGAAGATATAAGACAGATAGTTCGGGAATTATTGTTATTACAGGATTGTCATCAGGTGCGTATATTATTGAAGAAGTGCAGCCGCCAACGAATTATTTGTTGTCTGAAAACTCCCAACAGCAAGCGTGGCTTAAGGCAGATGGTACCTCTATCGTGGAAGTGGTTTATTCCAATTATCCATATGGTTCGTTGTTGATTGTCAAAGAGGAAGAAGGTAATGCCGCCAAGAAGATTGCGGGGGTCACATTCAAAGTCACAGATTCGAAAGGAGCAGTGGTAGGAACAGGTAACGGAGAGTTTGTTACAGATAAAAATGGACAAATCTTGATATCAGGCTTAAAGCCCGACAGTTATGTGGTAACGGAAATTGATGCAGGGAAATACCATATGTTAGATGCTACACCACAAACTATTCATATTGGAACAGACGGTAAAACTTACAAGTTGACCTTCGTCAACAAAGCAAAACCGAATGCATCCATTTTAATTCACAAGATAGATTCTGTTACAGGAAAAGGAATTTATGGTGTTACTTTTTTGCTATACGATGGGGACAACAATCCAATCGGACAATATATAAGTGACGACAAAGGCTATGTACATATTGATAAAAAGTTGAATGAAGGAAAGTATAAGTTACGTGAATTAATGCCTGCTTACGGATATTTAGCTGATGATATTCCAAGAACTATCTATGTACAAAAGGATAAAACGACAGAAATCACCTGGAAAAACACACCTGAAGTCGGACAGATAGTCATTACAAAACGATCTTCCGAGTTTAACGAATTAACAGGTCTTCCGGCAGGCTCACCTCTTGAAGGAGCAGTTTTTGAGGTGTATAACATCACAGGTAACTTGGTAGATAGAATAGTAAGCGATGCAAGGGGAATAGCAGCAACAAAAGGTCTGCAAACGGGAGTTTACACATTCAAGGAAGTATCAGCGCCGAGATATTATGCTCTTAATGATAGAACCTATATCGCAGATATTAGGCACAATGGCGATATTATAAGGTTTGAAGTGCTAAATAGCAGTATATCTTTAAACCTTACAATTCAAAAGAAAGGACCAAACGAAGTATCACCGGGCATAACAATAAACTATGAAATATATGGTGTTGCAAATGACTCAAGTGGAGTGTTGGAAAATTTCTATATCCATGACCGCATTCCGATAGACGCTACAAGGGTAACGAAAATCACAACAGGAACATATAATGAAAGATTATATTACAAAGTAACATATAAAACCAACTACAGAGATTATATGATGCTTGCTGAAAATCTGCTAACAAAAAATGATTATGAATTCAGCCTGCATCCGAATGTACTTGGTCTGCAAAACGGAGAATATGTGACAGATGTACGTTTGGAATTCCCAAAAGTAGGTGCAGGGTTTAAACAGACAAAAAGTATGTATGTATTCTGCCAAGTATTACCGACAGTTCCTAATGGCTACCGCATCATCAATAGAGCTGATGTAGGTGGAAGGTATGGTAATGAATGGGAGTCTGCAAAAGTAAGCTGGAATACAACAGTTAGAGCAGTTAATACACCATCAGCAGCACTACCAAGGGCAGGATATTAATAGGCATACAAACATAGTGAAAAACAAGGATAGTCGAGAGGCTATTCTTGTTTTTCAGATACAGACAAGGAGGACTTATAGATGGCAAAAGAAATAAAAAAGATAGCAATGATTGTAGCTGTTGTATTTTTACTGGCAGTTATTTTTGCAAAGCCTGTCTTTGCGGCAGGCGAGGTGGCAGGAGCGATAGAAGATACGTGGAAGGCAGCAGCAGGTCAAATAAAAACAGTAACGAATAATGTAATATTTCCTGTGGTTGATTGTGTATTGGCGATTATGCTGTTTGTTAAACTCGCTATGTCGTATTTTGAGTATAAAAAACATGGCGAATTTGATTTTTCCGGTCCTGCAATCTTGTTTTTTGGTTTGATATTCGCACTGACTGCACCGCTGTATATTTGGGGGATTATTGGAATTTAGACTGGGAGATCAAAAAAACAATCGTAAACAATTATTTTTTGATAGTTATGATAATTGTTTGAGGAAGATACTTTAATAAAATGAAGTTGCTATATGAAGAGAGGTGATGGAAGTGTTTGGATTTGATATCGCAGTAGATGGTGTTTTAGACATTTTTTGCGATTGGATATACGGAAAGTTGATAGGGTTTTTTGGCGAATTTTTCACGAATATGAATCTTATGGGAGCAGAATTGTTTGAACTGGATTGGGTTCAGGCGATACTGCTCTTTTTTAGTTACTTTGCTTGGGCATTGTATGCAGTCGGTCTTGTCGTTGCAGTTTTCGATATGGCAATCGAAGCTCAAAAAGGCAAGGGTAATGTACAAGATGTCGCATTAAATGCATTGAAAGGTTTTTTTGAGGTCAGCTTGTTTACAGTTGTACCTGTGAATCTATATGCATTTTGTGTCAGCATATCTGGAAATCTAGTCAGTGCCATTACAAGCCTTACTGACTCACCGGGCGAACTTGGCATGGTAGCAAAGCTTGCTTTTGGCTCATTGCAGCATTTAGGTGATAATGTCATTAACGCTATAGTGTTTACAATACTTATTGGGTATGCAGTTATAAAAGTATTTTTTGCAAACTTAAAACGAGGGGGCATACTCTTAATAATGATGGCAACAGGAAGCCTGTATATGTTCAGTGTGCCAAGGGGATATCAAGACGGATTTGTAAATTGGTGTAAACAGGTAGTGGCTTTATGCCTGAGCGCCTTTCTACAGACTATTGTATTAGTGGCAGGTCTAGTCACTTTTAATACAAACTTTCTGCTTGGCATAGGTCTAATGCTATCAGCAACAGAAGTGCCAAGGATTGCAGGAGCTTTCGGTATGGATACTTCTACAAGGTTTAATGCAATGAGTGTAGTACATTCGGCTAATTATGCAATGAGTTTCGCTAGGTCAATATCTAGGGCAGGAGTAAAGTAGATATGTGAAATGATTGATTTGTAAAGGTATTTATATTAGAATGATAGGTATAAAGAAGGGAAGGTGAAGATAGTGAACTATAAACTGATGCATAAAAGTATACCTGTTGTAAGTATGGAAGTAGACGAAGTAACAGGCAGTATTATTGCTATAGAAAATGTTTATAACGATGAGCATCTTCCTGTCGGTACAGTTAACACAAGAGGCGAAATGGATAGGGGCAGCCTTAATAAATGGTGGATAGGCAGGTCGATACCAATGACACGTTCAGGGTTACGGGATGCTCTGGAAATTTTAGGGGTACCTATGCCACAGCTGTTGCTTGATAAATGCTTGGGGTTAAGTTTATCCGACCAATATTGGATATGCCCTGCGGATAGGACTATTCAATGGGAAAGTATTAACTTTTTTGACAATACTTTTTCGGAAGATGTTGGTGATGCGTTGTTCGGGAGCAAGCCTGATAGTGGGAAACTAAACCTGATGTCACCTGATAACACTTCGGATGGCTGGCTGAAAAAGAAATGGAAGATTATTGCTGGCAAAAGGTGTTTGGTAAAAGGCGGCAGCGGGCAGGGTCAGCAAGAACCGCTTAATGAGGAAATAGCAAGCAAGATAATGGAGAAAATAGGGACAATTGAATATGTACCTTATACTCTGGTATGGGAAGATGGTATGCCATATAGTGTTTGTGAGAACTTTATTACAAAAGAAACAGAATTAATCAGTGCATGGAGCATTGTGCAGACACTGAAGAGGCCAAACCATGTGTCGGAGTATCAACATTTTTGTGACTGCTGTGAAATGCTTGGGATACCGAATTATCAAGATAGTTTGAATAAAATGTTGACTATAGACTATTTGATTGCAAACGCAGATAGACATCTCAATAACTTTGGTGCAATACGAAATGCCCATACATTGGAATGGATAGGCATTGCTCCTGTTTTTGACTGTGGAACATCATTGTTTAATGATAAACCTACAAGCCTAATAAATGTGGAAGATGAGTATACACCAAGTAAACCATTTAAAAATAGCCACGAGGAGCAGATAAAGCTTATAACAGATTTTAGTTGGTTGGATGCTGAAAAGTTTGATGGTATTGTGGAAGAGTGCAGTGAAATATTAGAGAAAAGTTTATACATCGATGATAGCAGAAGAGAAAAACTGTGTCAGGTGCTGGATAGCCGCATTGAAAACTTGCAAGAGATAATAGTAGGCTTTGAACAACAAATAATAAATGATGGAATAAAATCATTTGAATAAAGAAATGAGAGGAATTCACACATAACTTAACTGCGATAGAAATAAAACAGATGATTAAATTAAGGAGTAGTAGATGGGCAAAAAAGATAAATTTCAAATACGCAATAGTACAGTTGATTTTTTGGTTTTTACAAAACAAAGTTCTGAAGATGGAATAGAAGTGAGAGTTCATGATGAAAATGTTTGGCTGTCACAAAAAGGAATGGCACAACTTTTTGATTGTAGTTCAGATAATATATCTTTGCATCTAAAAAATATCTTCATGGTAGGAGAGCTGGAGAGTGAAGCAGTAACCGAGGAATTCTCGGCAACTGCAAATGATGGAAAAAGTTATAAAACAAAGTTTTACAACTTGGATGCCATTATATCAGTAGGGTATCGGGTAAATTCTGTGCGTGCCACGCAATTTAGGCAATGGGCTACGAAAGTTTTGAAAGCTTATACTGTTAAAGGATACGTATTAGATAAAACGAGATTAGAAAATGGTCAGATTTTTGATGAAGAATATTTTGAACATCTGTTGGAAGAGATTAGAGAAATTCGTGCGAGTGAACGAAAATTCTATCAAAAAATTGCTGATATTTACACTACAGCCGTCGACTATTCAAAAGATGCATCTGTTACAAAAGATTTTTTTGCAGCAGTACAGAACAAACTACATTTTGCCATTCATGGAAATACAGCAGCAGAAGTTATTGTAAATAGAGCTAACCATAAGAAAGAAAACATGGGGTTGTCTACATGGAGAAATGCACCTAATGGAAAAATTATAAGAAAAGATGTTAGTATTGCGAAAAATTATTTATCTTTATTAGAATTAGAAGATTTGAATCGATTTGTTTCTATGTACCTAGATTATGCTGAAAGGCAAGCAAGAAAAAGGATTCCCATGACAATGGAAGATTGGGCGAAAAAATTAGATGTATTTTTGAGATTAAATGAAGAGACAATTTTGCAGGGGAATGGAAAAGTGACAGCAGAGATTGCAAAGGCTTTTGCTGAGAGTGAGTTTGAGAAGTATCGTGCGATACAAGATAGAGAATATAAAAGTGATTTTGATAAGTTGTTAGGCGATATATAGTTATAAAAACAAACAAGTATAATTGAATTGAAATACAAAGAGTAAGTGCATTAAGACCTTAGGATATCCTAAGGTCTTTTATTGTAAAAGGAAGGAGAACTATATGTATTTTTATCCAAGTAACTTGAAAGGTCAAGACACGCTGTTTTTTTGGACGTTAAAAGATGTGCCGATTATAATCATAGGTGTTGTTTTGTCTGTCATTATAATGGTAGTGAATGGATGATGAAATTTCTTCTTAAATATTTTTTTGCAAAACAAAAAAACGATGTACTTCCGTCTCGCCGATACTTTATATATGGGTTATATTATGTGATTGCAGACTTTACATAAATGCAAGTTTTAAATACACGTTGTCCCTGTCATCTTGCGAAATGCCCAGATACCGTTTTGTTATTTCAAAACTTGAGTGATTGAAAATATCCATAAGCAGTACTGCCTTAACTCCTGATTTCCAAGCATGATAACCGAGTGTTTTTCGTAGACTGTGGCAACCGATACAACCTACTACCCCCACAGCGTTTGCAGCTTCTTTGATGATACGCCATGCTTGTGTTCTTCCGATGGCAGTGTGGGTTTTACGGTTT
>JGI994J12354_10002527_pt1 | contig 17728 bp, 14 predicted proteins | sample IntmicLarv3ML3BL_FD_12354 | JGI IMG/M metagenome (IMG submission 12354) | reverse complement strand
GTGGTTAACTTTGGGCTCTTTCTTTTTTTGGCGGCCCTGGTCTAAGAAAACCCTCTCTTCTCTCAAAGAAGATACTCTTGGATTATATTCCTGTGTAAGCCGCTTAAAGAGCTTGTAGAGCAGAAATAACGCCAGCAAAAACAGAGAGCCGAAGAAAACGACTTTAAATATAAGCAGGCTTACACCGGGCTCGGCGGCGTCTTCCCCGAGTATATCGTATGCGGATTCTATAATAATATCCTGCGTTTCAAACTTAATAGCTTCAGCGTCGCTAAGGCCTATTAAGCTGAATATAGGCGCCAGAATATATAAGAGTATCGTAAGCAGAAAAGTTATAATAGGCACCATTACAGTGAAATAAAATGTTTTTACAATTCCTCCGATTAGGCTTAAAAACCGATCGGAGCCGGCAAGTGCGCCGATAACCATCACTCCCAGCACAGAGAGCATATTGAGTATTTTGAACTTTGTTTGGGCTAAAATATCCCTGTCATGGCGAAGCATTCTCATAAGAATAATGGAGCAGGCGGTAAATATTAAACCGCAGGGTATGCTGATGGATTCGAGATTTTCCCTTGCGGCAATAAACAGAATAAGAGCGGTAGGCACAGCGATTTTAAAATACAAATCAAATACGGCGGAATACTCCATTTTATCCGTATCAGCCGGAAGTGAATAAACATAATAAACCGTATACGCACATGCCGGAATGAAAAACAGATAATTCAATATATTATCCCTTATGCTGAATAAAGCAAAGGCTACCAAAACAAGCGGAACAAGCCTGAAAACTTTCTTATTGGCAAGCAGGCTTGATAAAAATGCGCACGAAAATAAATAAGGCAAAGTTCCCAGAAGGCTGTTGCCTGTTGCCAGCGAGCATATGAGGCCTGCAAAGCTCATATAAAAGCTCAAATCGCAAATTAATTTCAAAGAGTATATCAAGCTCATGATATATAGTCACCTGCGCTTATGATAAATACCTTGCCGCCCAGCCTGCTTTCAAGAAAAGAAACATCTTCATTATATTCACTGGGAGATTTGGCGGTAATTAGAATTGCAGAGCGATTGTGCTCCTGCTTGTTTATCAGCATATCAATAATTTCACGTAAACTCTCTATACTGGAATGAGTGGCGCGGCCTAAGCCCTCCAATATAATGGATATATGCCTTGTGCCTATGCTCTCATTTATATAAGACCAGCGGGAAAAGGCATCCATAGTAATTGCGTTGGTTATGAAATCATATTTCATACTCTGGCTTTCCAAGGTTTCACAAACTGTTCTCGCGGCTTTAAAGCAAAACTCCTTTTTTTCGGCAATAGTGGCATCTTCATCAAAACTTTGAATATCGAACAGAACAGAAACAGCGGGATCTATGGTATGGTCAAACTGCTTAACCATAAGCCTGCCGACCCTTGCGCTGTGGCTCCATGAAATGGCCTTCATAGGCTCTCTGCCTGTATATTCCCTTGAGCCGATAGTGAGAATAGGGTCTTCAATAATAAAGCGGCGTACGGATATATCCCCCATAAAGCCGCCCATGGCGCTGTCTATATCAGGGGCAACAATACGCTTGGGGTATACAACTATTTCACGAAAAAGGTGGAAATGGGCTATATTTTCACTAATGCCCAGAAAATCCCCGCCCCGCAAATCCCCGCCGTGGAAAATATATCTACCCCTTGCATCAAAAGAAGCTGTGATGCGCCTTACCAGCTTGCTCCTTGGCATTAGATATATTGTTGAAATATAGCGCTTATTGCCCTTTAAATCATCGCGGGTGGCTATTTTCACATCTTTTATAATAAGCTCAGACGGGAAAAATTCCTCAACCTTAACAAAGGGCACAAACCTACGGGAATTGTTGGTTATGGTAGTTATAATTTCAAACTCTTCACCGGGTTCAATAAGCAGCTTTGAACATTGATAGTCATAGCTAACGCCGTTTAGAGCGTTTTCCAATGCCCATCTTTGAGCGAAATAAATAACGATTCCCAAAACGATTATTAATGCGCTCATGCCAAATCCTCTAAGGGTACTTGTATTTTGTTGATAATTTTCATAAGGGTTTCTTCCGCGCTTTGGCTGCGGACTCCGCCGCCGATATTAAGCCTGTGAGTAAGCACGAAAGGCGCTACAAATTTAACATCCTCCGGCAGAACATATTCTCTGCCGTTTAGCGCAGCCGAAGCCTGAGAAGCCTTATACAAGGCAATAGCGCCGCGGGTGGAAACGCCTGCTATAAAGCTGCTCTCCGTCCTTGTGCCTTCGATTATATTCATAATATAAGCCTTAACGTCATCTGAAACTCTTGTGTTTACATAGTTTTTCCTGACATATTCGGTTTCTTCACTGCTTACGGCCTGCTCCAGATTCTCAATAATATCTATGGTAGAAGGTCTCGATATAACATCAAGCTCCTGCTCTCTCTTCATATAACCCATGGAAAGGCGCATGAAAAACCTGTCAATCTGCGCATCAGGCAGAGGGAAAGTGCCGTAGGATTCCAGCGGGTTTTGAGTAGCCATAACCATAAATGGGCTTTCCAGCATATAAGTTTGCCCGTCAACGGTTATCTGATTTTCCTCCATGGCCTCCAAAAGGCTGGACTGGGTTCTGGGAGTTGCCCTGTTTATCTCATCAGCAAGAACTACATTGGCGAAAAGCGGCCCCTGCTTAAATTCAAATTCCATATTTTTCTGATTAAAAAAGTTAATACCTGTAAGGTCGGAAGGCAGAAGGTCCGGCGTAAACTGAATACGCTTAAAATCCCCGCCTATGGTTTTGGAAAAAGAGCGCAGAAGCATGGTTTTACCGGTTCCCGGTACATCCTCAATCAAAACATGCCCCGAACACACAAAGCAAATGAGGGTTAGAAAAATAGAATCCTCTTTACCTAGAATAACCTTTGAACAGTTTTTTATAACTTTTGATTTGTAATCGCTGAATTTAGTAAGCTCCACGGGCTCGACACAACCTTTCGTATTTTAATAAAGAATTTTTCCGATAGAATAAAGCAAGATAAATAATCGAATTATTAACACTTATATAATAATACACTATATACAATATAAAGCGCAATAAAAAATACATTAGAAAGAGGCGGTAAAATCAGTAAGACAGCAGCAGCTTAAGGGTGGCTTTAGGAGAATATAAACAGGGTTTTATTATTCATAGGAATATGCTATACTTTTAGTAAATCAAAGCAAAGCACGACTTGCCTAAAGGATAATCATTACATTTGCTTTCGCAAAAGAATGATTACTGGCGAAGTCTCATCAAAAGATAATCAATACATTTGCTTCTCAAATATAATGATTACTAGGCGGTTCAAAACCCGCCGCCTAATTTTAAGCACATGTAGAACAAATTTAAAGCTCGCTTTAAATTTGTTCTACATGACTTAAAACCTTTGTGATAGGTTTTGCTTTACTTTGGGAAAAAATAATCAGGAGGTAATAGTATGTTAAAAACCAACAAAGACAAATTGCCTGTGGTTTCTGTGCAGGGCGTAATTACCCACCCAATTTTCCGCTCATCGGGGAAAATGAATATCGACGGTTATGCCGGGTATTTTCCGGGTACAGGCGGCATAACTTACAATGCCAAAATCGGCGACCTATGCACAGGCTGGGCTGCTGACCATCTTGAGCCGGGCGTATCTACCAAAAATCCTGATGTTGATAAAAATACGGCCTATGCTACATATTCCTGCATCGGCAATGAAGCTATCGTTATGTCAGGCGATGCAAAAGGCGCAAAGGGCTTTGTAACAGGCAAGCATGGCGGCTGCGAGCATACCATGTGTTATTTTGATGATAAAATCTTGGAAAAGCTGGCTATTGAAGATAAGATTATGGTTAAATCCTGCGGGCAAGGGATGAAACTTACTGACCATCCTGATGTTATTTTGAGAAGCGTAAGCCCTGCTCTTCTTGAAAAGCTCAATATAACAGAAGAAGACGGCAAACTTAAAATCGGCGCGGCTAAACTGGTTCCGGCGGCTATAATGGGTTCCGGCCTCGGCTCAACACCTACAGCCAGCGGCGATTATGATATAACTCTTTTCGATAAAGAAATAACTGAAAAATACGATCTTATGAATCTGCGCTTCGGCGATATTGTTGCGATTTTAGATGCTGATACACGCTTTGGCAGAAGTTATATTACAGGAGCGGTTACAATCGGCGTTATTTCCCATAGCGATTGTGTTGTTCCCGGCCACGGCCCCGGTGTAACAACTCTTATAACGGCTCTCGATAACAAGATTGTACCTTTTATTGACCCAAAAGCTAATTTGGCTGACTTTTTCCTGTAGGATAGACTGTTTTATGAAAATATCAGGCCGAAGAGAATTATCTCTCCGGCCTGATTTATAGGAGTATTTTTATGTTGGGTTTTGAAAAATTTGCACAAATACTTGATGAAATAGCTAACAATTTGCCTGAAGAGATTTATGTTGAGCTTAACGGCGGGGTTAATCTTCTGCCAAATTGCAAAATTCACCCTGAAAGCAAAGATGGTGAGCTTTTTGTTCTTGGTGATTATAATCATAACCATCTTGGCAGGTATATAAATATTTATTACGGCTCATTTATGCAGACTTACGGATATTATGATGAAGCCGCACTTAGCGAAAAAATTGCCCATACGCTGAAGCATGAATTTGTTCACCATCTGGAATCTCTCGCAGGTGAAAAGGATTTGGAAATCGCTGATGCGGAATTTATCGCCAGATATAAGGCAAGGCTCAACGAGTGATTTTTTCCGTAAGATTCGGGTCAAAATAAACGAGGCCGCCGTCTTTGGTATGGGTTTCAAACCATAGCTTTATATCTATGTCTTTCTTGCCGCCTTCATCATAGAGGGTGGCATAGAATGTGCCTTTTGCTTCATAAAGCGCCATTATGCTTACCCAATGCCATGAGTCCAAATTGGTAAGTGCTCCGCGGCATAAATTCAAGAAAGCCACAGGGCAGCCGCACTCCAGACCTTTTCTTATAAACTCCAAAAAACTGTCTAAATTCACATCAGTATCTTTTTTGTCAACGGGAATATCCATTGCATAGAGCTTTAAATCCAGCCCGCGCTTAAGAGCATAACGGTAAACACCTTTAACAAATTTAGAGGTTTTGTTAACGCCGCCTAAACCGGGGGTCACATATTCCCATATTTTTTGCATGTAAAAAAACATGCTATCTTCAGTAACTGGCAGGTTGCTTTCCATACAAAGGTTGGCATTAAGCTCCGCATGGCGATTGCAATATGCCGAATACATAATAAGATTCGCCGCTGTGGAAGGACCGCAGCCGCTTTTTCTCTGCCATATAATTTTATACATTTGCTGATTGCTGCCGTAGGAGCGGCCTTTTTTTGTATCAAAAATCAGCAAATCCAATTGAGGAAGGGCTATGTTTATATTATTCGTTGTCACCAAGGGCTTCTCCTGTTATTGTTGCAGGCAATTTTTTAATTAATAATGCAACTATAACACAAGATACTATTTTGTCAACAAAATTCCCTGCGATTGTAGATAAAAATGTGGCGGCAAATATTCTTTGTCCAGCGGCTCTAAATGCCATGATTAAAATATCCGTTCCTGAGCCTGTAAATCCGCCGAATAATGTCAGCCTTATAGGTGTGCCGATAAGCGGGCATACAGCGGAAAGAATCAATCCTGTAATAACTGCCTTTGTTATGGAAAATCCCTTTTTGGCCATCAAAGCCACTACAACGGCAACTGCCACATTAACCAGCGCAAAAGGGATTGCGGTAGGGCCTGCGGTTATGCCCATTACTAAATTAGTACAAACGCCGACTAAAATACCGTATTTCATGCCGAAGGAGGCTGAAACGAAAATGGTTCCTATTGTATCAAGAAAAAGCAGCGGTATTGAAAGAAAGGAAACGAATGTACCTAATACAATGTTTACTGCTATGGCTATGGCTGAAAATATCATTTTTTTAATACCTAATTTCATGATTACAACTCTCCCAATAATTCAATTATTTTATTTTCCAAATCAGTGTCCGGTTTAGATTCCGAATAGTCTTCCGGAATTTCAACATATTTTAAAGCTATGCTTTCGCTGTCGCAAATCTCAAATAGCTCCTCCATAAGGATGCCGCGGGGCGAGCTTATGGAGCAGGTGGGGCTGTTTTGTATGGCTATAAGGCCCTGCAAAGCATATCCGTTTTCCATATAGTTCTTTATCTGCTCTATATAAGGCGCTAAAAGATTTTTGCAAAGCTGCCTGTAGTCGGCTGTGCTATAATCCTGTTGCGTCATAGGGGGCCTGTTAATGCCCAGATGTATTAACTCGGGGCATGGCAGCTGAATAATCCCCACGCCGGCTTCAATTAATAATTTTGTAACAGGAAAAGCACCGCAGGCTCTTCCCCAGCCTTCAATTACAGAGTTTTGGTTAAGTACACAATGGGATACTAATATTAATTTTTTCGATTTCAAAGAAATACTCCTCCTGAAAATAAGGGAATAAATTCAAAATATTTTGGTGCAAAATTAAAAAAGTATAAAAATGCAGTTTTTTGTAATAATTTGCATTCGGATCTCTTTTATACAACCGGTTGTTTATTGTTCCAAGCTCGAAATCATGCTAACATGCTCATTTTTATATGTCAAGGAATTGAGCATAGCAATTATTTATACAATGGGAATGTATATATTGCAAAATTTTATACATAAAAAACATGCACTCTTATTAACATAAGAAAGCATGTTTTTATATAAATTATATATTATGTTGTTTAAGCATAGAGCTTTTTAATATAGCGGTGTATGAAGAATTTATATCTATAATTGGATGAGCAAAGATTTCTGTACATTGAGAAGTATGCCTGACTTACTACGGAAGCCTCTCCTTCGGATATATTTTCTTCGCTGTATCTTGCTTTTGAAAAAATTCTGGCAGTGGTTGCGGATGTCATGGAGCCTATAGGCGAATACCGCCCGACACGCTCGGCGTAAACCATGGCAGATTCGTGATTTTCTTTAGGCAGCCCGTAAAAGCTCAAGAGATCTATTATGCCTTTGTAGGCTTCTATTGAGGCTTGCCTGCCGTCATTTGAGCGCATGGTTTTGTGGCGCTTGTCCTCCTGCACTTTACGGAAAAACATATAACAAACCAGCCCGGAAAATGCGCTGACAAGCAATATGGTTACAGGCTTAACCTCAGTTTTATTTTCAGAGCCTTGAGAAATGCCGGTGATAGTACCATCGCCTTCTATTTCGCCGTCAGCAGAGCCGGAACCGATAAAGCCTTCGTTTAAACCAAAATCATCAGGATTTTCCTCATCATAATAGTCATTATAATTTGTATCTTCCGCGAGGGAAGGGTAATTGGCTCTGAAATAGCTTGCCGGAGTTGCTTCAATGGGTACCCAGCCGACGCCTTCAAAATAAACTTCCGCCCAGGCGTGGGCATTTGTACCGTAAACAGTATAATATTCATCATTGGTTTTGTTTTCGGGAATGATATAGCCTTCCTTATATCTGCTGGGCAGGCCAGCTATCCTTGCCATAACAGCCATGGAGGTTGCAAAGTAAGTACAGTAGCCTTCCTTTCGCTCAAAAAGGAAGTAGTCCACAAAATCCCGATCCTTCGGCACGGTGCCGGGTTTGAGATTATAGGTGAAACCGTGGAGGTAGTTTTGTATAGCCGTTATTTTCTCATAATCAGAACGGCTCTCCATTGTCAAATCGTGAACAAGCTCAAAAACTCTGCCTGGCAGAGAATCGGGGAGCTGTAAATAGTTTTCATAATTAAACTCCGCATGGGGCGCCTGCATACCTATATAATACTGGGCTATCTCCCATAGGATGGCCCTGCGGTTTTGCGGCAAAGTTTCGGATTCAACGGCTTCTGTAACCAGTGCATGGGCGGAGTCGCTATAATAGCCGCGGTAGCTGGCTTCAAGCATTGATTGCAAATAATCGTTTTCATAGTCCACATCATAATAGTCAATGCTGTATACGGCATCCTTTTTCAGCAAGGGGTCACTGCGCAAATCCTGATCCCGCCTAAGCACATTATACCCGTTATACATATCTAAATTAGTGGAAAGTGCAGGCTGAAAAATAGTGCCTGTTCTAGACTTGCCTATATTAATAGAAAGGTGTTTTTTTGATATGCCATAGCTGTTTAATATATAAGATGTACCTGAATTTGCCAGCAAATTAGTCATAACAGCGCTGAGATCATATTGCTCCATATTTTCCGCAGGGGCATATTCCTCATCTGCATGGCTGGACTGCCATGAGGAGCCTGTATAAATATCCTTTGTAGCGCCTGTAAGATATGTGGGCTCATCAGCGAAAACATACATAATAAATTCATTATTAACAGGCATATTACCACCGAGCATACCGTCGGCAGATTCAAAGCCCATGGTATTTGCAGAGAAATATTTCGGCCTGAAAGGCTCTCTGAGAAACCAATATATATCTTCATATGCTTCTTCAAGAGTTCGCTGGATTAAATTGGTTTGAGGCATGGGAATAACCCATGAAAGCGCTAGAGCAGCAACGCATATGGGTATAATTTTTATTACAGCCTTGGCATCCGGCTTCGATGTTCTTATAAATGAAACAAAAAGCACTGCCAGCATTATAAAAAAGGCCGGATGGCAGCCCTCGGGAGAAACCATGTTGGCTGTTATGAAAAAACTGGCGCCCAAAGCAAATAAAAATGGATAAGAGCCTTTGATATTCATCATTAAACCCGTAATACAGGTTACAATGAATATAAGGCCGTTTACAGTGGTTATATTAAAGGCTGAGCTGTAGGAGCCCATGCCTGTAATAAAAAGCCAAGTGCCATGGACATGACTTAAAAACAGGAGCCATTCAAAAGAAATGGTATCTCTGGTGAAAATCCAGTTGACATACAGGCCGATAACAACAAGCACAGAGCCTGCGGCCGCCATGGTATATTCATTATAGAAAATCACAGCGCTCATAACGGTGAAAAGCCCCGAATATAAAAGAATATGGAGCGTATCAGTCCGCAGTATGGTTAAAGAAACAATAGCCGATGTGAGGCTGTATGAAAATAACCAAATAAGTATTAAATTCAGCAGAGGGTTTAAATATTCATCTTTAAGTTTGAATTTAGCTATGTTATTCACCTGCCAAATCGCTTTCCAGGAATTTGCCGTAATAATTTACGCCTGTTCCCTCGTATTTTAAAAAACGGTTTCCGCCTTCTTTTTCAAAGAAATGTATGAGGTTTATATCGCGGCCCGAAAGGGCGGCGGCTTTAACAAAATTATCAATAGACCTGTCAGGGTCTATGGTTAAAACATAAATGGCGGAAAGGGCAAAGTTCGGATTATAGTATTCCGCCAGCACATCTTCAATATTTTCCGCATTCATAACAATTGAAGAGCAGGCAAAATACAGCCTGTCAAAGCCGGAAGCGGTAGTTTCCGAAAGCCTGACAGGGTTATTTTCCATATAATCAAGTATAACGGGCTGGTTGGAAGAAAGATTATGCTTAACAATGGAAACGGCCATTTCTATAAGCATGTCCTCCAGCGCATATTTATCGGGAACCATATCGGGAGTTTTGCGGTTATCTACAATAATAGCGGTTAAGGTATTATTGGTTACATCATAGTTTTTGACCATAAGCTCATTTTTCTTGGCTGAAAGTTTCCAATGAACTTTTTTCATACTGTCAGAATGTTCAAATGGGCGTATGTCGGAGATGTTGGAATAATCCTCGCTTGACATTTTGCGGCTGATTCCCGACAGCTCCGAAGGTGAAACTAAAAACAATTCATCGCTGAACACCGTAACATCAGGGCATACAGTCAAAAACGCCGAATTATCAATGGGCTTAACAAAGCGGAAAATTTTAAGAAAATCCCTGATTTCAACACTTTCTATACCTATTTCATAAACGCCCCTGTATTTGCTTTGCACCTCGGCATTTAAAGCTATATGCGCCCTGCCGAAAAGATCATAAGAGTCATTCTCGGGCTCAAAAACAACGCTTGACGGCAGTTTTTTAAAATTCACATGCAAGGCTGCCGCGCTGAAATAGCGGCTCTTTATAGTCACGCTGTACTCCGATATTTCATTTTTCATAACCATACCGTGAGAAAGGGTTTGGACAGTTTCCAACCCTAAGCTGGCTACAAAGGCAAGAGCCGCGGAAACGCCTGCCAATATAATCATTGACATGAGCATGATATAGGAGCCGCGGTTGCCTGATATGCCGAGGCTTATTAAGGACATAACAATCATAAAGCCGTAAATCAGCCTGTTTTTTGCCATATTAAATCACCGGAAGTTTAATAGTTGTTAATATTTCTTTTATAATGCTTTCTGCTGTAGATTTTTTAAGCCTGGCTTCCTGGCTTAATGTGAGCCTGTGAGAAAGCACAGGAACAGCAAGCTCATGAACATCATCAGGCAGGCAATAGTTTCTGCCGTTCATATAAGCATAGGCCTGAGCCGCCCTGTAAAGGCATAGAGAAGCCCTTGGGCTTGCCCCAAGAGAGAGAAGTTTATTTTCCCTCGTGGCGCGGCTTATGGATACAATATATTCGGAAATAGATTTATCCATATGGATATTGGGAACTTCCCCCTGCATTTTGATTATATCATCGGAAGAAACAACCGTTTTTAAACTTTCAAGGGGAGAGCTTGTTTTATAACGGTTTAATATATCAAGCTCCTCTTCCATATCAGGATAGCCTAAGGATATTTTCATAAAAAACCTGTCCAGCTGCGCTTCAGGCAATTGATATGTGCCTAAATACTCAATGGGGTTCTGAGTTGCAAAAACAATGAAAGGTGTAGGCGTTTTATAAACCTTGCTGTCGACAGTAACCTGATTTTCCTCCATAACCTCCAGAAGGCTGGATTGAGTTTTTGGGGAGGCGCGGTTAATTTCATCAGCTAAAACAAACTGGCTCATAACGGAGCCCTGATGATATTCAAAATCGCCGTTTTTCTGATTATACATAGAAAAGCCGGTTATATCGGAGGGCATAATATCAGGGGTAAACTGTATACGCTTAAATGTGCAGTCCACAGATTTTGCCAGAGCGGATATAAGGCTGGTTTTGCCTACTCCCGGCATATCTTCAATTAGAACATGGCCGCTGCTTAAAAGCGATACCATAACAAGTTCGACGGCTTTTCTCTTTCCGATAATAACCTTTTCAACATTTTCAACAATAGCAGAAACCATTGAGTTTTCCATATAATTCCTCCATCTGTATAGTCAAGCGGGAAAATAATATTTAGCTGCTGAAAAGAATATAAACAACAGCATTTCAGCAGAAAATAATTCTCCGGCCTGTGTGAGCGCTGGGCTGTTAACTCCAAAAGGAAGCTAATAGATGTGATGCAAATTTTTAACTTTATTTTCAGCTTAAAGGTTTTAAAGGTGTAAAAATTATATATGATAAAATTAAAAATACAAATAAAAGTGTATTATTTAACAAAAATCCCTATCATTATAACATGAACAGGGATTTTAATAAATAAATTTTAAAAGATTTAAATATTTTTACAAAATATTTAGAATTAGATTTCATTTTGAAAGAAAAAACGCCCGTATTATTAAGCGTATAGTTGAATTACAGAAAAAAGAGTACAAAAAAAGCGCGAAACGAGATTCGAACTCGCGGCCCTCGCCTTGGCAAGGCGATGCTCTACCACTGAGCCATTCGCGCATTTTAAAAGTGGAACAGAAAAAATTATAATATAGTTCAGTATAAAAGTCAAGTGGTGTTTATAAAATTTTATCAAATTTTTTTGCGGCAGAAAGGATTCTGCAAAAAACCATGAAAAGCGGTTTTATGCCGCTTGTATTTGTTAGGACAGTGTTAATATATGCCGCTGTGCTTGCGGGCTGTGCAATTAACTGCCCCCATTTATACTTAAAAGCCTTAAGCCTTTGTCATTTATAAGGAATTTTCCGTCAGAAATTTCAAAGAAGGCTGCGCCGCTTTTATTATTGCCGTTGGGTATGCAGAAGGTTTCCGCTCCTTCTTTTTCAAAGCTGATATATGCAAAATCGCCGTTACCGCCTTCAAGGGGAAAGCGGCGTATAGTTTTGCCATAGGCATCGGCCCCGTTCTCTGCAATATAAACACTTTTGCCGTCAAGGGAGAAGCCCGCATTTCTCGTAACAAATATGCGGCTTGCGCCGAATATATTTGAGCGGTTAATGGCAGAGAGCTTGTTGTTATAAGAATCAATATCCTGCTTGTAAATATCCGAAAGTTTCATGCTTTCAAGGTCTAAAACGCCGAAATACATAGAATCATTTTGGCTGGATATGCTCAGATAATAAAGCAGATAGCGCCCGTCTTTTGTCATATCTTTCAAGGCAAGGTGATAGTAGCGGCTGTCATAATCGAATTTAAGCCGCCTTGCGCCGTTTGCCTCGTCATAAGTATAAATCCCCCATGTATCGCTTTTTTCGTGGCCCCTTACGCTGAAATAAACCTGATCCTTCCTCTCCATTATTTTATAATCCACCCATCCTCCGTCGGCAGGCTCAAACAGGTGGGTGAGATTTTCGCCGTCTAAATCCACTTTGCAAAGCCAGTTGCCTTTAACGGATTTCCGAGAAAAGTACAAGCTCTCGGAATCCGCCGAAAAGCAAGGGAGGCTGTCAATTAAATAAATCTCTCTGCCGGCCATATAATGAACATAATCCTCTTTGGGATCTGTCAGATTTTTGAGAGAGCAGCCGGCCAAATCATAAATATATATGCTGGAATCGTGAACATATTCTTCTGCATTTGAGTTGGAAAAAGCCAGCATGGATTCATCACAGCTCCATGCTATCATACCGGGGTCAATTTCATAGCCTGCGGGAATTGCAAAGCTAGAATGATAGATAAATGCCGAATTATCCAACCCGTAAATTTCAACAGCCTTATCGTTTCCTGAAAGTGATGCCAAAAATTTGCCGCTTGGTGAAAGGCTTAATGCAATGCTGTCTTCTATATTTAAATATTCGATTTTTGCGCTGCTTAATGCTTTCATGGCATCATCTTTTATATGCTCTGCTTTATCTGAAGCTGTGCTGTTTAAATAACTTTCCATATAAATATTATAGACCTTTGCGGCGGCAAGACTGCTTTTCTGCCTGCCAAGGAGTTTTTCCAAAATGCCCGAGGCATTGTCATACAGCCCTTCTTCCCTGTAAAAATCAGAGAGCCTTAAATAAGCATAGGGGTCGTTTGGGGTTAGGGAAACCAAATTGCTTAATGCCGCTTCATAAAGCATTTTATTGCCTTCATAGTGCCAAACATCAGCTAGGAGCTTTAAATGTGCAGGGTCGGATTTTTCGCTGTTTTCCCCAAGGATTTTTTTGGCCTGCTCATAATTTTCAAGACCTATATAAGCCTGACTTTTATAAATATCTATTTCAGAATTTTTTATGCCTGCAATGCCTGCCTGATTAAATGCTGATACGGCTTTTCCATATTGAGCCTTTGCAATATAATCCTTGCCTTGCTCATACATTTTTGAGCCGTAGGCAGGCAATATTATGGTTACCATGAGCATGGCGGCGGTGAAAACACCGCAAACCGCAGGCAGATATTTGGCTATTTTACTGCGGTGGGGAAGTATATATCGCCTGTATACGCTTACGATGGGCTTTAGCCTTATTGTTAAAAGGGAAAGGTCTATAAACTGCCTTTTTTGAATCTTTTTACCGCAGTGGGGACAGTATTTTCCGGAATTATCTATTTTTTCGCCGCAGCTTGCGCAAAACATATGAGACCCTCCTATATTATAAATTTGGAGTAGCTATTGAATAATTTAAAATCTTATTATTTATCTATTATTAACCGTAATTGGTAAATAAATTCATTTTTAGAAAAACTTTACTCCAATAGCTATAATTGTGAACGTGTGGTATAATAGGACAACCGCTGAAAGCGGTTGTCCGCTGAGCGTTTTTAGAAAAACGCCCAGCTAACCCGTAGCTTATATAAATACTTGCGGAGGGAATTTATTTTCTGCCGGTAATTTTAAAAATATCTCATTGTGAAAACTGTTTTTAAGGAGAAGCAGACGTGGATATAATAATAGTAGGCATAGGCAAGGTCGGGTATAGTCTGGCGAAGTCTTTGTCAGAGGGAAATAATAATATAACCGTAATAGATTTAAAGGGGAGCGTTATAGAAAAGGCCAATTCAACCCTTGATGTTATGTGCATAGAGGGAAACGGCGTTTCTGTTTCAACGCTTTTGGAGGCAGGCGTAAAAACCTGCGATATATTAATCGCCGTAACCTCTTATGATGAGATTAATATGGTATGCTGTTTGATGGGCAAAAAGCTCGGTGCAAAATATACCATAGCCCGCATCAGAGAGCTTTATTATCATGAGGAAATTTATTTGCTCAAAGAAGAGCTGGAGCTGGATATGGTTATAAATCCGGAGGAGGAAACGGCTCAGGCCATTGCGAAAAAACTGCAATATGCTTCCGGCAATTTTGTTGAAAGTTTCGGTATGGGCGGCGGCGGTGCGGATTTGGTTGAGGTTATTGTTGATGAAAACAGCATATTGAAAAACCGCACAGTTATTGATATTTCAAATAATGTTTATTCTAAAATACTTATTGCGGCGGTGCTTAGGGATAAAGATGTTTTTATTCCCAACGGCAGCTCTTTTATAAAAGAAGGGGACACCCTTTATGTTATAGGCAATCACAGCTGTATAATGGAGTTTTTTAAAAAATGCGGCGTGCGCAGCGATAAGCAGATAAAGAATATAATGATTGTAGGCGGAGGGAAAATTGCCCTTTATCTTACGGAGCTGGTCAGGAGCACCGGCATGCGGACCAAGGTAATCGAAGAAGATAAGGACGTCAGCCTTGTTTTTGCAAATACCATTCACAACGGCATTGTTATTAATGGTGACGGTACTGATGAGGAGCTTCTTATTTCGGAAAATCTGGAGGATATGGATGCTTTTGTAGCCCTGACAGGCGATGATGAGGATAATCTCATGAGCGCTCTTTTAGCTGTGGAGCATAAGGTTCCAAGGGTTATTACAAAAATAAGCAAAGGCAATTACATGCATATTGTAAGAAAGCTGGGCATACGCAGCGTCGTTTCTCCCAGCGTTATAACGGCTACTGGGATATTGAAATTTATACGCATGATGGGAGAATCCAGAGGCAGTTATATTGAATCTTTGTACAGGATATTAGGGGAGAAGGTTGAGCTGACGGAGTATAAAATAAGCTCGCAGTTTTGCGCTTTAGGCGTAGAGATTATGAATCTTGATATTGAAGAAGGCGTGCTTGTTGCGGTTATTTTGCGGGGGAAGGAAGCTATTATACCCAACGGTAATTCAACTATACTTGAAGGCGACAGCATTATTATTATAACGAATCAAACCTTGGATATGGATTTAAATACAATATTTGGCGGCGGAGTATAAGAGATGAATATTAAACTGGTTTATAAATTTATTGGGCGGGTTATGGCTGTTGAGGCCTTGGCAATGCTGCTGCCTTTTATGCTGGCGATATATGATAAATCAGGAGATGCCCATGGTTTTATAATTTCCATTGGCCTGTTGGGTATGCTTTGCCTGCCGGGCTTTTTTATTAAGGAAGACCGCAGCGATTTTTATGCCAAAGAAGGTATTGCAATCGTCGGTATAAGCTGGATTGTGCTTTCTTTTTTCGGCGGCTTGCCATATTATTTCAGCGGAAGGTTCGGCGGGCTTTTAAATAGCTTTTTTGAGTCTGTTTCAGGCTTTACAACAACAGGGATAACCATACTCTATGATTTGGAATCCGTAAGCCGCGCCATAAATTTATGGCGCCATATAAGTTTATTCTTCGGCGGCATGGGGGTTTTAGTATTTACTCTTGCGCTGCTACCTAAAGCAAAAGGCTCCGTTTCCCATATTATGAGGGCGGAATCTCCGGGGCCTGTTCTTTCCCGCCTTGCGCCTAAATTATCGGATACATCAAAGCTGCTCTATATTATTTATATCGGGCTGACCGTAATGCTTTTAATAGCTTCCTACATAGCAGGCATGAGCGTTTTCGATGCCCTGTGCCACAGCCTTTCAACCATAGCCACAGGCGGCTTTAGCACATTAAATGCAGGCTTGTGCCATTATCAAAATAGCGGCATGGAATGGGTTTATATATTCAGCATGCTTATAAGCGCTGTAAATTTCACTTTGATATTTAACCTGCTGAGAGGGGAAACGGGGCTTATACTAAAAGATGAGGAATTTAAGCTCTACATTGGTGTGATAGTTTTTTCAGCCATAATGGTTATTGCGGATTTAACTATACATAATCTGTATAACATAGGTGATGCGCTGAGAAGCGGCGTTTTCCATGTTGTCAGCATTGTTTCAACAACAGGGCTTGTTACGCAGGATATTAATCTTTGGCCTGAATTTTCCAAAACTATAATGGTTGTGCTTATGTTTTTCGGCGGCTGCATGGGCTCCACAGCCGGCGGTATAAAAATGATTCGTATGCTGATTATGTTTAAAATATTTTCCCGCGAGGTTTCTAAGGTTATCCACCCAAGAGAGGTTAAAAGCCTTAAAATAAGCGGGAAAATTGCAAATGAGAGCATGGTTAATTCCGTAAAGGGGTATTTTATTATATATATGTTTTTATTTATGGCTCTTATGCTTGCCGTTTCAGTTGATTCGCTGAGCTTTGAATCGAATTTTTCTGCAATTGCGGCATCTCTGAATAATGTCGGCATAACATTCGGGCAGCTAAATGGGCTCGGTTCAATGAACAGCTATTCAGGATTTTCAAAAGTTGTATTGTGTATTGCGATGCTGATGGGTAGGTTGGAAATATTTCCGATTTTGCTGCTGATTTCTCCATCGTTCTGGAGGAAGATTAATATATAACGGCGTTTTCTTGAAATTACGCCTTGCTACTAAAAATTAATTTTAATATAAAAAAGAGCAGTTAATACACTGCTCTCTGAAAGTAGAAAAATGCGGTATCTTTTCAGATAAGCCATAACTGATATACCAACGGTAAGCGGCATTAACTTCTATCTCCTTAATTGTTTGCCGTATAGAACGTATACCGAACAAATATTGAACGATGTTGAGTTTTATCAGTACAATGGGGTCTATGCTTTCTTTGCCATATGGAGAATAAAGGCCTTTTGTTAACTTGTGAATGAAATTTAAATCTATCGCTTTTTCAAGTCTTCTAACTATATGTTCTTCTGGCACAAGATTATCCAGGCATAACATTTCTATTTGAAATTTATCTATCAGATTCTTTCTACCCATCATCACACATCACCTAAATGATTATAGCATATTTTGTTGGTTTTGGGCGGTTTACAACCAAAACAGCACATGCTTTTTTGCCTGTATGTGCTGAATATTAGATGGGATTATGCATTTGCTTTCACCGAAGAAAATGCTTATTCGCTACGCAGAATTCTTTTTAAATAAACCTTGTCTTTTAACTGGATTCCAGCTTCAAATATTGGTATATCATAGTGTTCAAGCATGTAGTTTTCTATTCGATGAGAGATAGAAAAGCCACAGCGTTCGTAAAATGGAATGGCTAAGGGACCATCTCCTGTAGCGACATACATAACCAAAGCCTTATCTTTATAATAATCAAATACATGCTTAACTAAACGAGTGCCATAGCCTTTATTTTGGAATTGTTCATATGTAGCTAAATTTTGAATTTCATAATTGCCATT
>JGI994J12354_10002526_pt1 | contig 17731 bp, 12 predicted proteins | sample IntmicLarv3ML3BL_FD_12354 | JGI IMG/M metagenome (IMG submission 12354) | reverse complement strand
AGGATTGCGTGTTTTCTTTGGTAATGCAAGATTATGAAAAAATGTCAAAGTTTTATGCGAAGGGCGAAATCTAAAAACTAATTCGCGGACTTTTTTATTCGCGCGTAGTTTATTGAAAAAAGGTGAAAATACTGACATGATTGCTATACAATCTGAGTTTCTTTTTTGAAAGTCAATGCAATTTGGTGTGATATTTATTATGAAGTAAAGTCTTTTTAAGTTGGAAAAATTTAGATGTTGAAATGTAAAGAAATTGACTTTTTGTAAGATATTTTTAAACTCACGCAAGTGATTTTTATGAAGAAATATTTTTTAGATTATTTTTTAGTTTTTGCGATTGGATTTTGTTTACCTGCGCAAAGTCTTGCATTGATAGTTTTTGGAGAAAGCAATCAAGATGCTGCTGTAAGCTACGATGCTTCCTCAAACGCTGCAGAATGTAGCGTTGTTTCTGTAGGAACCACTTCAGCTGTTTATCTTGGAAATGGTTGGTTCGTCACAGCTAAGCATACTAATGTTTCGCTTGCATCTATAGTGACGCAAAATGGTCAAAGCGCACAAGTCTCACTTGTCGATAATTCTCTCAATTCAAACTATGGAGCAGATTTGTCTTTGTTCTATGTTCAAGATTATGCGAATTTGACAAGTCTTTCTTCGGTTAATCTCTCAGCAAGCGTCTATAATGAATTGTCTCCTTTGAACTATTCTATAGGCTATAGCGGAACTCCTGGAAATTACACTTTTTGGTTGGATGGTTATGATGCGTCAAGCTTTCTTATGGTCGGAGCAGGGCGCGGACGTAGCAGTTCAAGCGCGCTTAGTGATACTATTGTTTATCATGATTCAACTCCTGGAACTGTGCGATCTGGTAGTGCGTCATACTTTACTCCATACTCAGAAGATGGCTTTGATTATTTTGTGACAATGGCTGAAAATGCTGTAGGAGCTGCACAGGCACAGTCTGGAGATTCTGGTGGTGGATTATTTTTTGAGTACGAAGATGAATATTATTTGCTTGGAATTTTGTGCGCAATAGACGCAACTCCATTTTCATATAGCTACGCAAAGTTCGGAAATTATCTTGATGCAACAATTGTCTATAGCGCAGAGGGGATTCCTGAAGGAATAGATATAACAAATCTGCAGTCATACTATAGAACATACTCTCTTAGTTTGAGTAATTATATAGAAGATATAAATGATATCATTTCCACAAATCCATTTGTAATTCCCGAACCAAGCACGTACGCAGTTTTACTTGCGGGGCTATCATTAATTTTTGTTTTGCTAAGAAAAAAGTTTTTTTCTCTTTGAAATAGAAAGTTAAAAAAATTATTCCTCTTCTTCACTTTCTTCGCTATTCTTTTTTTCTTCCTTTGCCGCTTCTTGAGAGAATTTTACAGTGACTGAAAATTCGGGTAAGAAATATGCGTCAGATATCGCACAGCCCTTATCAATAGATGCTATACGATACAATCGAGTTCCAGTTTTTCCGCCTGCTCCAAATGTGAAACTTATCGTAGGTTTTTCTTTGTCATAAACTAAAAGTTTTGGCGCATCTGCATTATTTTCTTCATTATCAGATTCGTTTTCAACTTTTATAAAGACGCTTTTTTTAGATAATAATTTTTTTGCATTTTCATAGTATTCAGCGCTTTTTTGATTTGGCGTTTTGCTTTTTAAAATATCTATAAGCTTGTCATTCCCAACTTTCCCATCGCTAAAAATGGCATAGTTTTCATAAGAAGAAATGTATATTGCGTTTGAATTCGCATTTTCATCTTGTGAATTAAACGAAGTTATTGCACCAAAGTTTTTGAGTTTTTCATTCAAAGTTTTTGAAAAATTTTCTGAACTCTTTCCATCTTTAAATAGCAGGACAAGCGACATGTCATGTTTCTGTTCGCCTTCATCATTATATTGCCCATTAAATATTTTGTAGTGCAAATATCCTTCTATGTTGTCAGAAACACTTTCTAAAAGAGAATTTGTTTCATGAAATATACCCTTATATCTTTCTTCTTTTCTGTATATCTCTCTCATTTTTTCGGAGAATAGATTCCAGTCATCTTGCGCTTTTTCTATGTCGTTGTTAGAAAGAGTAAATTCTATTTCAAATGGTTCAAGTGGTTCAAAAGATATATTTTTCAAAAGAGAATTTTCCACGTTATAGGAATAGTCTAAAAATAGATAAGAATATTCTTTGCCATTAAACATTACACGTAGTGAATCATTTGCTATTAGTGTCACTTCGCTATCACCGATAATGTTGTTTATCTTTTCATGGAAAATCTTTTTTGTCTCAAGATTGCCTTCTTTTATTAAAGAAAGTTTTGTAGGGTCTGAAATTCTTTTTACCAAAGAGACTCCATTATCTTGAGGTGTTGATTCAAAAAACAAAAAGCTATTCATATCATCAGGAAACAAAGAAAACACAGAAGATGGCGCTAATTCTATCGTTTCGCTGAGATATCCAATCATTGAAAATAATAATTGTCCAAAATGATTATTTTTAGATTCTTGATCTGCATAAACTTTCATTGTCGATTTCGGATTAAAGTTTCCGAATTTTTGAAAAATAGAAGCATTTGAAAAACTCTTGAATTCGGGATTATTTTTGCGGGATAGTAAATCTTTTATATATTTAGAGCTTTTATTTTTTAAGATATAATACCTTCCATCTTCCTCAACGATGCTAATAGATTTATTGATGTTAGATATTAAATCTAAAAATTTTTCTAAAGAGAATTCTTTCTCGAATGCGCTGTCATAAATGCTCTCTTCAGGATTAAAGGCGCGGAAGGTATTGTATAGACGCATAAATTCTTTTTCAAAAGACGCTTTATTTTCTAGTTCAAACCAAAAAATCATTACTTGATTAGTATTATTTTCCTCATAGTAAAGCGCACAGCCTATATTTTTTATAGATGTTAAAAGTGGCACTATGTAATCAATGTAGTCATTAAGCTTTCCCAATAAGAGAAGAGCGTTTTCTTTTTCCGTGTATCCATGTTCAATGTATTGATTGGTGACATCTATTGCATTTTCAAAGAGAGCTTTTTGTTCATGTAAAAAAGTTTTCCCTTTTTCGGATTCAAAAAAATCTTTTGTGAAGGAGGGAATATTTTGAATATCTAAAAAAAGAAAAGTGCTTTCAGGAAGAACTTGTTCAATAGCTTTAGGAGCTTGAGCAAAAAGAGTTGGTGTTGAAATTGAAGTAATGAATAGCAAAAGCAAAGAAAATTTTCTCATGATTTGAATATTGTATTCCCATATGGAAATACAATCAATATGAAAATGACAGTCAGAGTATAAGAATCCACTTCTTGACTAGATAAAAAATTAAGGGATAAAAATAAAAAATTTTTTTCTTGATAAGAAAGAAATAATGTACAAATTAGAAATCTTTAAGTCAGGAGAGATGGCAGAGTGGTCGATCGCGGCGGTCTTGAAAACCGTTGAGCTGCAAGGCTCCGGGGGTTCGAATCCCTCTCTCTCCGCCATATTAGTTGCTGATACAAAATTAGCGCAATAGATATTCTTGTTGTTTTGAGCGTAGCGCAGAATGTAGATATACAAAATTTGCGATTGTTAGAAATATTTTAAAAACAAACTAAAAAAAACTCCCTGAGTTGGTTAGTGTCATTAACCAAGTGATTATGCAAAATAATCAAGCTATAATTTCGGAAGGCTTTTTTATTGATAAGTAAAGTTCTTGTAGGTAATACTTAAAAAATATTTAATATCCTACTTATACAATATGGACGCAAAAATTTCAGATAAAAAATATCTTGTAATGTTAGTGCTGGTTTTTCTGGCAGTGGTGGTGTGGTCTGCGATTAATCCGTTTGGTAGAGGGATTTGGTATGTGGAAATTAGCAGTGTTTTGATTGTGTTTTTTGCGCTGATTTTTACCTATTCAAAATTTCAATTTTCTAAGACAAGTTATACAATTATTTTTGCGTGGCTTATATTGCACACTATTGGAGCTCACTATTCTTTTGAACTTGTGCCTTTTGATTTCATTACAGAACTTTTTAATTTCTCTAGAAATAATTTTGATAGGTTAGCTCATTTTATCATAGGCCTTAACTCATTTTGTGTGGCGGAATTTTTCTTGAAAACAAAAAAAGTTTCAAGCGTAGGTGTAGCGGCCTTTGTGGGAATTCTCTTTATTATGGCAATGGCAAACGCTTGGGAGTTGATAGAATGGATTTATGCAGCTCTTGATGGCGGTGAAGTTGGTGCCGCATTCTTAGGTTCTCAAGGAGATATTTGGGATGCGCAAAAAGATATGCTAGCTGACACTCTTGGCGCATTTCTCGGAGCATTTCTTTTCATGATTCTATACAGAAATCCAAAGAAAAAATCTTAATTCATAAAAAAAAGAATTGTGTTTTTTTTGATTTTTTGTAGCATCTGAAAAACAAAAATCTTTTTATGAAAAAACAAATTGTTCTTCTATCCTTAATTAGTGTTTGTTCGGTTTCTTGCACTATTGATTTACCTCAATATGAAACTCGTGATGCAATTGAAGAGGCTCGTGCGACTCAAGCAAGTCAAGCTCAAGCAAATGCTAGCAAAGCAAGTCAGATGGATATAGAAACTCTTATTCGCACTGCAGAGTCGGGCGATAGTGAGGCTCAATTTGAATTAGCCAAAGCTTATTTTGATGGAGGCAAAGGTGTCGAAAGAAGCTTTGAAAAAGTTATTGAGTGGTTGAACAAATCTGTGGCTCAAGGCAATGACTACGCAGAAAACATGTTAGGCGCAATGTACACGATGGGAGTTGGAGCAGAACAAGATTATTCTAAATCTGTTGCTCTTTTTGAGAGTGCCGCAAAAAAAGGTAATGAAAAAGCTAAAACGAATTTAGCTAGTCTTTATATTGAAGGTAAAGGTGTAGAAAAAAATCCCCAAAAGGCTTTTGAAATATTCTCTGAATTAGCAGAGCAAGGTAATGTTATTGCGAAAACTAATTTAGCTATTCTTCACATTGAAGGTAAAGGTGTAGAAAAAAATTATACAAAAGCTTTTGAGCTTCTCAATGAATTAGCTCAAGATGGAAGTCTAGATGCCAAGGCTAATTTGTCCATGTTATATTATAAGGGATTAGGTGTTGAACAAGATTTAGCAAAAGCTTTTGAGCTCGCTAAAGAATCTGCGGAACAAGGAGAATCAAAGGGTCAGGGCGTTTTAGCAATGATGTACTATTACGGACATGGCGTTGAAAAAGACTATGCGAAAGCTTTTGAATATGCTTCTAAGTCGGAATATACTAGTCCGAATGCACAATTCGTTTTAGCTTTATTGTATTACGACGGAGATCTTGTTAAACAGGATTTTTCTAAAGCTTTTGAATACGCAAATAAAGCCGCAGAAAGTTGGCATTCCGCTTCACAAAATTTTCTCGCAGTGATGTATCTTAAAGGCGAAGGAGTCGAAGTCGACTATGGCAAGGCTTTCACTTTTGCGAGCAAAGCTGCTGAAAATAATGATAGTGAAGCACAAAATACTTTAGCATATATTTATATCAAAGGATTAGGTGTTGAAAAAGATTATGCGAAAGCTTTTGAACTGGCAAGCAAGGCTGCTGAAGCAGGAAATTCTAATGCGCACAATACAATGGGCTTGATTTATGACAAGGGATTGGGTGTCGAACAAGATTATGCAAAAGCTTTTGAGTTTTATGAAAAATCCGCAGAAGCAGGTGAAGCAAATGCTCAAAGCAATCTCGCGTTAATGTATCTCTCTGGGACTGGTGTGGAGCAAGATTATAGCAAGGCTTTTGAATGGTATCAAAAAGCTCTTGTGCAGGGCGATAAAGACGCTATGCGAAATTTATCTGCTATGTATTATCAAGGATTGGGTGTCGAACAAGATTATGTGAAATCCTTTGAGCTTATGAATCAGCTTGCAGAAAAGGGTAGTGTGGAAGCTCAATATTTTTTAATGGAAATGTATTTTATGGGCAGAGGAGTTGAAAAAAATCCTGCCAAAGCAAATGAATTTGCGGACAAAGTTTTTGCTTCAAATGATTCAGATCTTTTGGTCAAAGTTGGATTGATATATTCAAGAGGCAACATTACAGAACAAGATTATTCAAGGGCTTATGCTTTCATTCAAAAAGCCGCAGAGCTAGGAAATACCAGCGCAATATCTCTTATGTCAGACATCTATTTTTATGGAAGAGGTGTTGAACAAGACTATACAAAAGCTTTTGAATTGGCAACTAAAGCAAGAGCACAAGGAGATAAGAAGGCATCTTATCTTTTAGGAAGAATGTATTATAAAGGAAACGAAGTTGAACAAGATTATGCAAAGGCTCTTGAATTATTTGAAGAGGCATCTTCTGTTGGAAATAAATCCGCTATGTATAGCATTGCATTTATGAACTACAAAGGATTGGGAGTTGAACAAGATTTAGCAAAGGCTTTTGAACTCTTTAAAAACTTGGCGGATAATGGTGATGAAGATGCTCAATATGCTTTGTCATTTATGTATTTAAACGGTGAAGGTGTCGAAAAAGATATCGCAAAAGGTATTGAAATAATTAAAGAAATGGCAGACAAGGGAGATGAATACGCACTCAATGCATTAGGTTGGATGTATTATAAAGGTGAACATGTCGAAAAAAATATAGCAAAGACATTTGAGTATATTCAAAAGGCTTCAGAGCAAGGTCATGAAGGCGCGCAGAAATGGCTTGGATGGCTATGCTTTGAAGGTTTGGGTACTGAAGAAAATCATAAATATGCCTTCGAAGTAAATAAGAAATTTGCGGAAGAAAAAGGTGATGCAAAACCTCAATATAATATAGGCAGAATGTATAGAGAGGGAATAGGAGTTGAACAAAATTACGAGAAAGCAATCGAGTGGTTGGAAAAATCTTCCGCACAAAATGACCCTGATGCTCAAAATGCTCTAGCCTTGATGTACATTGAGGGAAAAGGGATTGAGAAAGATTATGCAAAAGCCTTTGATTTGGCTCAAAAATCTGCCGATCAAGATGTGGGCAACGGACAAAAAACTCTTGCAAAAATTTATTTTGAAGGCTTAGGAATAGAAAAAGATTATGCGAAAGCGTATGAATATTATTTGAAAGCCGCAAGTAGAAATAAGGCAGACGCACAATGTGCATTAGGTGTTTTACATTCAATAAAAGACTTTGAAAAATATGATGTTTTGAAATCTTATATTTGGTTTAGATTGGCCGAAGATAACAAACATAAATTCAGTGAATCAGAATTAAAAACTTTTGAAGAAATAAAAAGTGCTCTATCTTATGAACAACTTCAAGAGGCTGAATCTAAAATAAAAGAAGTCCAAGAAGACATCTCGAAAAACAAAGAACAAGCAAATTGGACAACTCAACTTTTATAAATTTATATAAAAATGAAAATGAACATAAAAATTATTATTCTATTGTTTGTAAGTGCGTGTTTGATTTTCTTTACTTTTGATTCAATTTTTCCCAAAGCTGAAACTGCAACAGAAAATACTCAAGCTACGCAAATAAGCGAAATTGAGATGCTTATTGTTAAAGCACAGTCAGGTGATAGTGAGGCTCAATTTCAGCTCGCACGAGCTTACATGCACGGAAGCAAAGTTGAAAAAAATTTAGATAGAGCTTTTGCTCTAATCGAAAAATCTGCAAATCAAGGAAATATAGATGCTCAATATGAATTGGTAATTATGTATATTAATGGATATGGCATCAAATCAGATTATGAAAAAGCTTTTGAATTAGCTGCCAATTTTTCAAATCAAGGAAATATCAAGACAAAACAATCTCTTTCGTGGTTGTATTTTACAGGCACTGGTGTTGAAAAAAATTCTGCTAAAGCTTTTGAACTTCTGAGAGATTTAGCTGACAATGGAAATGCAGAATCAAAAGATATGATATGGTACAACTATCGATTTGAATTTTTTAAAGATAATTCAGATGAAGATGATTTAGTTTGTGAAAAATTGATTTTAGAATGGGCAAACAATTTAGCGGAAAAAAGTGATATAAACGCACTAACTTTTTTAGGTGCTATGTATTTTGATGGTACTCCTTCCCTCAAAAAAGATACTGCAAAAGCTTTGGAGTTTTATGAAAAAGCTGCGATGCAAGGTGACATGTGCGTTCAAAGAAATCTTGGTATGAAGTACAGGTTTAAAAAACATGGAGTACAAGATTTTGATAAAGCTTTTAAATTCTTTACTATGGCAGCTGAGCAAGGTGATGGATATTCTTATTATCAATTAGGCTATATGTATAAAGATGGAGAAGGTGTAGAACAAGATGATGCGAAGTCTTGGGAAATGTTTATAAAGGGCGCAGATTTAGGAGATTTTTGTTCAGAACAATATCTTGCTTGGACAGCTTTCGAAAGAAAAGATGATATTGAAAATAGTAAAAGAGCATTTCAATTTTTTAAAAAACATGCAAATCAGGGTGATGTAAAATATCAATACAATGTGGGCAGAATGTATAGAGATGGTTTTGGTATAGAACAAGATTATGCGCAAGCAGTTAAGTGGTTAGGGAAGGCTGCAAAGAAAAATGATCCTGATGCGCAAAACGCTCTAGCCTTGATGTATATTGATGGAGAAGGCGTAGAAAGGAATTATTCAAAAGCTTTCAATTTTGCAAAAAAATCTGCTGACCGAGATGTTGCGGATGGACAAAAAACTCTTGCTCGAATTTATTTTGAAGGCTTGGGAGTAGAAAAAGATTATGCGAAAGCGTATGAATATTATTTGAAAGCCGCAAGTAGAAATAAATCAGATGCGCAATGTGCGCTAGGGGTTTTGTATTCAATAAAAGATTTTGAAAAATATGATGTTTTGAAATCTTATATTTGGTTTAGATTGTCCGAAGATAACAAGTATAAATTTAGCGAATCAGATTTGAAAATTTTCGGAGAAATAAAAAATGCGCTGACATCTGAACAGTTGCAAGAAGCTGAAATCAAAATCAAAGAAGTTCAACAAGACATCGATAAAAATAAACATCAAGCCAAATGGGCAACTCAGCTTTTATAAAGCTGAGTTGAAAAGATTGCTCTGTACTTTGTGTATGTGAGTTATGTTTTAGATAAGACTAACAATTATTGATGTGTCTTTTTTTGCCATTCGGAAATGACGAAATTTCTGTTTCTATTTTTATTTGGCTTAAAATAAGAGCTAAAAAAATGTTTTGCCCATTTTTATGCGCGCCAAAAGCCTTGAAAATGATGCACTTGTTAAATAAGGCTAACTTTTTTTAGGGAAATAAGAAAATAGTGTTGACAAAAAGAAAATGAAAAAGTTAGTCTTCTCTAACAATTTTAAATATACTTCCGCAAGCACATTCAGCAGGGTGTTGGATTATGGTTTGGGGAGATTGTTTAAAAAATCCATTTTCTTTTTTTTGCAATTTAAAAAATGCTTTAGAAAATTCAAACTTTTTAGAGTCCTTTTAAAAACTAGTCTGAAAAGATTTTTGGATTTTGTATGCGGTCTCTTTTGGAATATTTTAGGTTTGAATATTTCCATTCAAATTTTGCGCTTATGTTTGCGCGAAGTATAATAAAATTGATTTTAAATTTCCTTAAAAAGTTTTATCACACTAACAAAAATTAAATATATATACATTATGAAATTATATAAAAAAATGTTTCATTCCAGTAAAAGTGCTGGTCGAACAATACTGTCTGTAGGCAGTTTGATGCTGATGTCCAGCGCGTCTGCTTTCGCTCAAAGCGAGACTGATATTGCCGCTGTATTAGCATCATATACTGACAACACAGTTGTTGCAACTTATGTAAAAATGAGTGATGCGGCTATTGTGCTCGACAAAGCTGTTGCAGATTTGAAAGACGAAGCAACTGATGCTAAAGTAGCAAAGGCAGCTGAATTATGGAGTCAAGTTCGTGCTATTTGGGAACAAGGTGAGTCTTTCCTTTTTGGTCCTGCGGCATTCACCAATTTAGACCCAAAGCTCGACTCTTGGCCTTTAGACCAAGTTCAACTAGATGCTGTGATTGCTAATGTTGATGCAGGAAAGCTTGAGCTTGATGAATCTTATGTTCGTGATTATTTAGGAGCTGCGTTGCGTGGTTTTCATGCTGTAGAATATCTTCTTTATAGAGAGGGCAAGCCACGTTTGGCTAAAGATTTGACTGATGGTCAAAAAGCATATTTGGTTGCCGCAGTTCGCATTTTGGCTGAAGACAGCATTACTCTTGAATCTTGGTGGACAGGCATGGATGCTTTGACTGAAGAGAAAGCAAAATATTTAGAAGAAGCTGAAATTGAAACTTCTGGTTCATATGCAAAAGAATTTAAAAATGCTGGCAAAGTAGGTAGTCGCTATGAATCTCAAGAAGAAGCTCTCGAAGAAATTCTTCAAGGATGCATCGACATTGTTGATGAATTGGCTGAAGCAAAAATTGGTGGCCCTGCAAAATCAGGCGACCCAAAAGAATGTGAATCATGGTACAGTTTGACATCTTTAGATGACTGCAGAAATAATATTTTGAGTGTACTTAATGCATACGAAGGCGTTGACGCAAATGGAAAAAATATTTCTAGCATAGTTGCCGCAAAATCTAAAGAGGCAGACGCAAATGTTAAAGAAGCAATTGAAAATGCTCGCAAGAGTTTGAATGAATTTTCAGCTCCACTGAGCAAGAGCCTCGATAACAAAGACGCTTTGAAATCTGCGATTGAAAGCTGTGAAGCACTCTCTGAAGCTTTGACAAAAGCAATGGAAGTTGTAATTGGCAAGGAAGAATAGTAAAATCAATCCCCTAGCGGGTTTTTTGTTGTGAAAAAACCCGCTAGAAACTTAGGAATTATCCGTAAAATTTACGAGAGATTTGCGGGTAATCCTTTGTATATAAAGAAAACGCGCAAGGCATATATTTACATTATGGGTAGAGTAGTTTTTTTAAGTATAGTAATAGCATTATTTTTTGGAGCTTTAGTAATCATTTTTAATCTGACAGAAGATGAAAGTGATTTTGTCGTATCTGGAGATTTTGTGCCTGCGAGCGCGGTGAGAGTAGGAAAGATGAATCATCCTACAATTGCTGTGTCTGCGCTCAAAGACCCTCTAAAGGGCGCAAATGCGATTTTTGACGACATAAAGCCTGAGCATATTGAATTGTCTTGCGTGCGTTGTCATGTGAATAGAGGCATAGATTTAAAAGCTCCCGCGTTGAAAAAAGAAGACGGAAAAATTGGTTCTGCATATTATTTAGGTGGAGAAAAAGGAACAGTTTTTAATGCTACTTCAAAAGCTTTTGAACAGCCATCTCCCGCGATTATTGAAGCTGGATTATTCTCTCAATTTTTAGCAGGTGAAGCATTTTTTGAAGGCAATTTTGTTGTCGATCCTCATGTGCCTTTTGGAGGATTAGGTCCGACATATTTGAAGGCATCATGTATTTCATGTCACCCTGGATATGGCAGAGGGCGCCGTGTAGATGATTTCTCTAAAGAATTTGGGAATGGATATATTGCTATTGTTCACAATCCTGACGGAAGCATAGTTGAAGGTTATACTCCTATGTTGCAAATAAATGCAGTCGAGCCTTTCGTGCCTTACGCAAAAGGAGTGAAAATTACTTGGCACGATTTTAAAGACAAGTATGGAAATCGTTATCCTGATGGAACTCCATACAATAAAGGCAAAGACACAGAAGGCAGCTTGATTTATCCATCTGCTGATATAATCGAGCCTCTTTTGTCTCTGCCAAAAGATTATCAAGTATCTATAGAAGCTTCGATAGGAATTTATGGAACAGGTCTCTTAGACGCGATTAGTGATGAGAGTATAATCGAAGAATATAAACGTCAGCAATCGATGACTGGGCCTGTCAAGGGAGTTCATGGACCTTGGATTGTTGAGCCAAATGGCGAGACTCGATTAGGAAAATTCACTTGGCATTGTTTTCGCGCGACTCTCGAAAATGGCCCAGGGTCGAACGGAATTTACAACACAACTAATGTGACGAGAAAAGATAGACCAAATCTATATACAACTCCTCAATGGATAGAAAAGCAAAAAGAGCTAGGTATAGATGTCAGTGCTCTTGAGGGGATGCAAAAAGAAGAATTATCAAAAAAAGATTATGATGATTTTATGATTTGGCATCGTGGTCTTGCAGTTCCTGCAGCTCGAAAATTGGAGCGTGCGGAAGTTCAGCGTGGGCAAGAGCTTTTTAACAAATTAGGATGTGTGAGTTGTCATAAATCTGAATGGCAAACAGGAGAATATAAGCCAATGCCTGCGTATTCAAATCAGACTATACGTCCTTACACAGACTTGCTTATGCATGATATGGGTGAAGAAAATAAAGGTCAGTTTCGCACATATCGCACGCCTCCATTGTGGGGTAGAGGCTTGATGCTCAAGGCGGCTAATCATACAGACATGTTTCATGATTTACGTGCTCGTGATTTTGAAGAAGCAATACTTTGGCATTTTGGCGAAGCAGAATTTTCACGAGAATTATTTAGAAATCTTTCTGCGGAAGATAGAGACAATTTGATTCACTTTTTAAAAGCACTTTAAACTTTAATAATAAAACAATGAAGAATTTTGATTACACATATATAAATGAAAAGAAAATTCCGCTTGGCAATAAAGACGCTACATTGCGCTTTTTTACTGCTGTTGGCAACGAGGCGACGCATCTTAAATCTCATATAAATTCTCTCAAATCAATTGCCAGTAAGGATAAATTTATAAATTCTGAAATTTATGGAAGCGCAAATTTAAACACATCTGCTTTCTCAAATATTGGGCAAACCTTTTTTATTGGCACTAAAGAAGAAAATTTTTATCAAGGAATCCAAGCATATGCTGTTTCAGGATTAGATGTTAAGGAAGTCGTTTTAAATGGACAAAAAATAGGCGCTTACTATGAAGATGATTTTGCATGCTACGCTTTATTAGGTGGCTTATTGCCTAGAGATGAGAGCGCAGAACGAGATGTTCAAACTCTTGATATTTTTGCGCAAATGGACGAAGCTTTGCAAAGTGTAGGTCTGAATTTTTCGCATGTTGGACGCACTTGGTTTTACAATAATAAAATTTTAGATTGGTATGATGTGTTCAATAGAGAGCGTGATAAATTTTTTATTTCGCAAAATGTTTTTGAAAATTTAGTACCAGCAAGCACAGGAGTTGGTTCACTAAATAAAAAAAATGCGGCGTTAATGGCTCGTGTTTTTGCGGTGAAGCCAAAGGATTCAAGAGTGAAGTTTGAAATTGTAAATTCACCTATGCAATGTCCTGCGCCCGATTATCGCAGTTCATTTAGCAGGGCGGTGGAATTGAATCATCCATATTATAGACATTTGTTAGTGTCGGGCACTGCAAGCATTGATCAAGGAGGCTCGACGGCACATGTTGGTGATATTGATAAGCAAGTTGAACTTACGTTTGATGTTGTTGAAGCAATTTTAAAATCACGCCAAATGAATTGGGCTGATGCAACACGTGCAGTTGCGTATATAAAAGATTTCACGCATGCAAAAAACTTTTTAGAAATTTCCGCAAAGCGTGGATTAGAAAGTTTGCCTTGGATTTGGGTTCAATCTGATGTTTGTCGTGACGACTTGTTATTCGAAATTGAATTAGATGCTATTGTGAAAAAATAAAAATGATACGTGTTTTACAGTTCATAAGCTTGATTGCAGTTGCGGTTTTCTCACTGTTTATCGGGGTTGCAGACATTACACCTTTCAACATATTTAAACTCGATAGTGAAGAATTAAATATTTTTGTGATAAGTCGTGTGCCACGTCTTTGTAGTATTTTAGTTGCGGGAAGCAGTTTGGCAATTGCAGGTTTGATAATGCAACGCATCACACGCAATAGATTTGTTTCACCTACTACTGCTGGAACTATGGAATGGTGTCGTCTTGGAGTGATGATTGCGATTTTGTGTTTCCCTAGTGCGTCGCCCACAGTGCGAGTGTTAGCCGCGTTTTTAGTTTCTTTAGTTGGCACAAGTTTATTTTTAAGTTTCGTCACACGCATTCAAAATCAAAACATAATTTTAGTGCCTCTTATAGGCATGATGTTAGGCGGAGTTGTAAATGCTGCTGCAACTTTTTTTGCGTATCAATATGACATTGTGCAAAACATGGCATCATGGCTTCAAGGCAATTTTTCTTTGGTCATACAAGGCAACTACGAGCTCTTATATTTAGGAATTCCATTCATGATTTTATCTTATGTTTACGCTGATAAATTCACTATCGCAGGCATGGGAAAAGACACAACTGTCACGCTAGGACTCAATCATGCAAAGATTGTTCGCATAGGTTTAGTGATTGTTGCAGTGATAAGTTCAATTACAATTGTGGGTGTTGGAAACATTCCTTTTATAGGATTAATTGTTCCAAATATTGTAAGTATTTACAGAGGCGATTCTGTTAAGCATATTCTTTTTGATACTGCTTGGCTAGGAGCATTTCTTGTTCTTGTTTGCGACATTATAGGCAGAATAATTCTTTATCCATACGAGATTCCTATAGGAATAATTTTAAGTATAGTAGGCAGTTTGATTTTTTTAATTTTGCTTTTGAGAAAGAAAAGTAATGCATAATACGAAGAGATTAAAAAAACTATTCATGCCTATTTTTATGGCTCTAGGAGTGATTTCATTGGCATTGATTTTATATTATGTATTCGCAGGAGTGTCTGTTGAAACTTGGGATTACAATATTCCTCGAAGAGTAAAAATAATTTCTGCGATACTTTTAGTAAGCGTTGCAGTTGGCATTTCTTCTGTGATTTTCCAAACAATTACGGCAAATTATATTCTTACTCCAAGCATCATGGGGCTTGATAATCTCTACATTTTTTTACAAACCGTAGTGATTTTCTTTTTAGGTAGTGGTCAACTTGAAATGATGAGCAGTCCAACGCATTTTTTGCTGACATTGATTTTCATGATTTGTGTGTCGACAGGAATTTTCTTTTTCATGTTCAAAGGGCAGGGTACTAATATCTTTTATGTTGTTCTTGTCGGGATTATTTTCGGTGTGGCATTTGAAGGAATGTCTAGCTTCATGCAAGTCTTGATAGACCCTAGTGAATTCTCTGTTCTTGAAGGTCGCATGTTTGCTAGCTTTAATCGCATAAATGTAGAACTCTTAGGCATTACATCTATTGTGGTTGTTGCCACAATTTCATTCCTGATTTCTGATTTTAAAAATCTTGATGTGCTTACTTTAGGTAGAGCACAAGCGATTACTCTTGGTGTAAATTATAAAAGAGTAGTTTTGAAATCTTTGGTAATAGTTGCGATACTTACATCGACATCGACAGTGTTAGTAGGTCCCGTGACATTTCTCGGAATACTTATCGTAAGCATAGCACGATTTTTGTGCCCTACATACAGGCATATGATTTTGCTGCCTGCCACAGTTTTAGTCGGGGTGTGCATTCTTGTTTTTGGAATGTTAATCACTGAAAGACTTTTAGATTTTACTGTTCCTCTTAGCGTAATCATTAATTTTGCGGGCGGAATTTATTTTATTTATCTGATGCTAAAATTAAAAAGAATATGATTAGTTTAAAAAATATTTCAAAAAAATATCAGGATAATCTTGTGTTGAAAAATGTGAGCGTGTCTTTGCCAATGGAAAAGATTATCGCTTTCATCGGCAGTAATGGCGCGGGTAAAAGCACTATGCTAAGTATTATTAGCAGATTGATTGCGGCTAACGAGGGTCATGTTTGCATAGACGAAAAAGATTTGCACAAATGGAATTCTCGAGAGCTTGCAAAAAATTTGACTATACTTACGCAAACTCTTCATACTCCTGCGCGACTCACAGTTGAAGAGCTTGTGGCATTTGGTAGATTTCCTCATTCGGGCGGTAGGCTTACTGAGGATGACAAAAAAATCACTGAACAATCTTTAGAATACACAGGTATTTTGGATTTGCGAAATTGCTTTCTAGATGAGCTTTCGGGCGGTCAGCGGCAGATTGCTTATATTGCTATGGCTATTGCTCAAGACACAAAATACATTTTATTAGACGAGCCTTTGAACAATCTAGACATGAGTCGTGCAGCAAAAATCATGAAGCTTTTAAAGTCTCTTGTTCATGACAAAAAGAAAACAATTCTGATTGTGATTCATGACATAAACTTTGTTTCTTTTTATGCGGATTATGTTGTTGCTTTTAAAAACGGACTCTTGCAATGCCAAGGTTCTGTTGAAGACATCATAAAAAGTGAAGTGCTTAAAGACATATATGATATGGACATTTCCATAGAACCATATGGCGACAAAAAGCTATGTGTATATTACAAATAAATTTGGAGAAAAAATATGAAAAAAATATTATTGATTACATTCGCTCTGTTTGCGTCTTGCGGAGCTTTTGCAACAGAGACTATATCTGTCTCTCACGTCAAAGGGACTACGAAGATTCCGTTAAATCCTCAGCGTGTTGTTCTTTTAGATTATGGAACTCTTGATACCATAGACTCGTTGGGGGTATCTACAAAACTCGCTTTGCCAAAAGGCAATTTGCCTAGCTATCTTGCAAAGTTCAAGGGCGATGAGTACACTGACATTGGTGGTTTACGTGAATTCAATCTTGAAACTATTAATGCTTTCAAGCCAGATTTCATTGTAATTTCGAATAGGCAACAAGAGTACTATCAAGAGCTTTCTTCCATTGCGCCTGTTTACGTTGTTGACGTTTTAGCTAAAGACCAAATTTCTGAATCAAAAAAGAACATCAAGCTTATGGGTGAAATTTTTGGATTTTCCGAAAAAGCAGAAAGCGCAATTCAAGAAATTGAACAAGCAATAACGGAGACAAAAGAAAAAGCAAAAGATAGCACAAAGAAAGCTTTAGTTGTTTTAGTAAATGACGGAAAGATTAGCGCATACGGCTCAGGCACTCGCTTTGGTATTATTCATGACGGTTTAGATGTCCTTCAAGCAGACCCCAAAATCAAAGCAGGTGCTCATGGACAACTCGTAAACTACGAATACATCGCTCGTGTAAATCCTGACATAATTTTTGTTATCGACCGCTCTGTCGCAATAGGCGTTCGCGCAAAAGACCCTAAGGTTCTTGACAATGCTCTCATCGCAAAAACATTCGCCGCAAAAAATAATAAAATAATTCTCCTCGACCCAGAATGCTGGTATCTCTCCGGCGGCGGCATTCAGTCCCTCTCCAAAATGATAACCGAAATAAATAATAATTTATAAAAAATAAATAAAATATTTATTTTCAAAATTCCCTTTTTGTATATATTTATTTCTTGTTCATAGGCTTTCTTGTTGGGCTCTGCCCAACACCCGCAAAAGGCATTCTGCCTTTCGAAACCTGACTTAGGGCTTTGCCCTAAGAACCCAGCAAAGGCTTGCTCCGCCTTTGCAAACCGAGGCAAGTGCGACTTGCAGCGATAATCCCGTTCGGAGCGTTTACTTCGTAAACATCACACAGTATGCAGAGTCAGAAGTTGATAGAGAGGGTTGTTGATGTCGTTGCGCTGTCCGTGTGACACTATGCACTTTTATCGGATTTATATTTTCTCTCGAAAATATAAATATCACCGATAAAAGCGCACACCAATATTAAAGTGGCGGACTACGTCCTTTGATGTTAGTTAAAGAGGAAGTTTCTCTTTTTCTTTTTTGCTTTTTCTAAAGTGATTTTTTGCTCTTTGGAAATAACAGAAGATGCAATTTTAAAAAATCACCGTGTACAG
>JGI994J12354_10002525_pt1 | contig 17741 bp, 14 predicted proteins | sample IntmicLarv3ML3BL_FD_12354 | JGI IMG/M metagenome (IMG submission 12354) | reverse complement strand
TTGCCGATGTAGCTCAGTTGGCCAGAGCAGCTGATTTGTAATCAGCTGGTCGGGGGTTCGAATCCCTCCATCGGCTCTTAAACGTACTTTGAAAATTTGAATGGGGAAATACCAAAGTGGCCAACTGGGGCAGACTGTAAATCTGCTGGCGTACGCCTTCGTAGGTTCGAATCCTGCTTTCCCCACCATATGCTAGCTATGTTTTTATAAAAAACAGTAGATAGCTTACACAAAAAACAAAAACGCGGAAGTAGCTCAGTTGGTAGAGCATCAGCCTTCCAAGCTGAGGGTCGCGAGTTCGAACCTCGTCTTCCGCTCTACAAGGCCAGCGTAGCTCAGTGGTAGAGCGCTTCCTTGGTAAGGAAGAGGTCGAGAGTTCAATTCTCTCCGCCGGCTCGTAAAGCAAACAGTGGCAGTTGGTAGTTTCTGTCCACTGTATTATTGTATGAATGAATAACTATACTATAAAAATTTAAACGTAGAAAATTAACAATTTAAAAATTAATAATTATGGCAAAAGAAACATTTAAACGGGATAAACCCCACGTAAACATTGGTACCATTGGCCACGTTGACCATGGTAAAACCACTTTGACCGCTGCTATCACTATGGTGTTGGCAAAAAAAGGTCTTTCGGAAATTAAGTCATTCGACCAAATTGACAACGCTCCTGAAGAAAAAGAACGCGGTATTACCATCAACACAGCTCACGTTGAGTACCAAACGGTTAATCGTCACTACGCTCACGTTGACTGTCCGGGCCACGCCGACTATGTGAAAAACATGGTTACTGGTGCTGCTCAAATGGACGGTGCAATTCTTGTTTGTGCTGCAACCGACGGTCCTATGCCTCAAACTCGTGAACACATTTTGTTAGCTCGTCAGGTAAACGTACCTAAAGTAGTTGTTTTCTTGAACAAAGTTGACATGGTTGACGATGCAGAAATGATTGACTTAGTTGAAATGGAAGTTCGCGAATTATTAAGTTTCTATCAATTCGATGGCGACAATGCTCCTGTTATCCGTGGTTCTGCACTTGGCGGATTGAACGGCGACCCGAAATGGGAAGAAAAAATTATGGAGTTGATGGATGCTGTGGATACTTATATTCCTATTCCTCCTCGTGAAAACGAAAAACCGTTTGTAATGCCTGTAGAAGACGTGTTCTCTATCACCGGTCGTGGTACTGTTGCTACCGGTCGTATCGAAACAGGTATCATTAAAGTAGGTGAAGAAGTTGAAGTGGTTGGTTTAGGTGAAAAACCGCAAAAAACTACTGTTACAGGTGTTGAAATGTTCCGTAAATTATTGGATCAAGGTGAAGCCGGTGACAACGTTGGTTTATTGCTTCGTGGTATTGATAAAAAAGATATCAAACGCGGACAAGTTATTGCACGTCCTAACACTATCAAACCTCACTTAAAATTCCAAGCTGAAATTTATGTGTTGAAAAAAGAAGAAGGTGGACGTCACACTCCGTTCCATAACAAATATCGTCCTCAATTCTACTTACGTACTTTGGACATTACCGGTGAAATTACTTTGCCTCAAGGCGTAGAAATGGTAATGCCAGGCGATAACGTAACTATTACCGTAGATTTGATTTACCCAGTAGCAATGAGCGAAGGTTTACGTTTCGCTATCCGCGAAGGTGGTCGTACAGTAGGTGCAGGTCAAGTAACAAAAATTCTTGACTAAGAATTAGTAAAATTTCGAGATTCAAGGATTCAAAGATTTAGCATAAACAATAAATTTTTGAATCTTTGAATTTTTAAATAAAACGATTAGGGGCGTAGTTTAATGGTAGAACGAAGGTCTCCAAAACCTTTGGTGAGAGTTCGATTCTTTCCGCCCCTGCAAAGACAAGTAGTATGTTACGGCTACTTTCTTTAAATAAATGATAACACGTCGAGCAGTTTATTTTAGCTTCCAACTTATTAACTGAACGACACATTTCATTAAAACATGAAAAAAATTAAAGCGTATTTCTCAGAATCGTACAATGAATTAGTACACAAAGTAACGTGGCCCACATGGAGTCATTTACAAAGCAGCGCTATTGTCGTAATGATAGGCTCTGTGATTTTGGCATTAGTGGTTCTCGTTATGGACTTGATGTTTCGTAACGGAATGTCGATGATCTACGATTTTTTGTACTAAAAAAGCCTTACGAAAATGAGCGAAATTACTAAACACTGGTATGTGCTAAGAGCTGCCGGAGGTCGTGAGAAGAAAGCGAAAGAATACATCGAAAACGAAGTAAAACGCTTGAAGCTCGGCGATTTCGTATCACAAGTACTTATCCCTACCGAAAAAATTTATCAAGTAAAAAATGGTAAAAAGGTTAGTAAGGAACGCGTTTATTTTCCGGGATACGTTTTAGTCGAAGCCGCCCTAGTAGGTGAAGTAGAACATGTCTTACGCAACATTCCGAATGTATCGGGCTTTTTAGGAGAAACAAAAGGTGCAAAACCAATGCCTTTGCGGTTATCTGAAGTTAACCGTATTCTTGGAAAAGTCGATGAACTATCGGAAAGTGTAGAAGAAAACATTACTCCGTTTGTAGTAGGCGAAGCAGTGAAAGTGACCGATGGTCCATTCAACGGCTTCAACGGCACAATCGAAGAAGTGAATGAAGACAAGAAAAAACTCAAAGTAATGGTTAAAATCTTTGGGCGAAAAACCTTGTTAGAGCTAAGTTTCGTACAAGTAGAAAAAGAGTAAAAAAGTAAAGGTGTAAATTTTACACCATCAAAACACAGAACATTATGGCTAAAGAAATTGCCGGACTAATCAAATTACAAATTAAAGGCGGAGCAGCTAATCCCTCTCCACCGGTAGGTCCTGCATTGGGTTCTAAAGGGGTAAACATAATGGAGTTTTGCAAGCAATTCAATGCTCGCACACAAGATAGAGCCGGAAAGGTTCTTCCCGTTATTATTACCGTTTATAGCGATAAATCGTTTGATTTTATTGTTAAACAACCACCGGTTGCTGTGCAGTTAAAAGAAGCTGCAAAACTTCAATCGGGATCAGCCGAACCCAACCGCAAGAAAGTTGCTACCATAAACTGGGAACAAGTTCGTAAAATTGCCGAAGACAAAATGCCCGATATGAATGCGTTTACGCTCAGATCGGCTATGAGTATGGTGGCAGGAACTGCCCGTAGTATGGGTATCACCGTAGAAGGTGAAATGCCCTCAGATATTAAATAATTTCATGCAGAGTAGAATATGAGTAAGTTGACTAAAAAACAAAAAGTAGCCTACGCAAAGGTTGAGCCGAATAAACAGTACAAATTATCGGAAGCAGTTAAATTAGTAAAAGAAGTTACTTTTACAAAGTTTGATGCTTCGGTTGATGTGGCTGTTCGTTTAGGAGTAGACCCTCGTAAAGCGAACCAAATGGTGCGTGGCGTAGTAACTCTTCCGCATGGAACAGGAAAATCTATCCGTGTATTGGTACTTTGTACGCCCGATAAAGAGGCGGAAGCGAAAGCAGCAGGTGCCGAACATGTAGGACTCGACGATTATATTGAAAAAATCAAAAACGGCTGGACTGATATCGACGTAATTATTTGTACCCCTTCTGTTATGGCAAAAGTTGGTGCATTAGGTCGCGTATTAGGCCCTCGCGGATTGATGCCTAACCCCAAAACCGGAACTGTAACGATGGAAGTCGGAAAAGCAGTAGAAGAAGTAAAAGCCGGTAAAATCGATTTCAAAGTAGATAAACAAGGTATCGTTCACGCTGCTATCGGCAAAGCATCTTTTGATGCCAGCAAATTAACCGAAAATGCAGTGGAATTCCTCAATATGGTCTTGAAATTAAAACCCTCTTCGTTGAAAGGTACATATGTAAAAAGCGTTTTCTTGTCGTCAACCATGAGCCCCGGCATCAGCATTGACACAAAGGCATTAACGGCAGCAGAATAATTTAAACTGATACGAACATGAGAAAAGAAGATAAAGCAAAAGTTATAGATGCCGTAGCAGAACAATTACAGCAATCAGCTCATTTTTATTTGGCTGATGCTTCCGGACTAAATGCTGAAAATACATCGAAATTACGCCGCGAGTGTTTCCAAAGAAATATTAAAATGGTAGTGGTAAAAAACACGCTACTTAAAAAAGCTTTGGAAAAAAATAACTTTGCGGAAACCGATATTTTTCAAGCATTAGAAGGCCCTACTGCATTAATGCTTACAGAAGTTGGAAACGCACCCGCAAAATTGATTACAGAATTTGCTAAAAAACTCGGCAAACCGGTATTGAAAGCCGCTTATGTACAAGAAGGCTTATACTTAGGCGCCGAAACATTGGCAAATCTTGTAAATATCAAATCTCGCGAAGAACTTATTGGTGATATCATCAGCTTGTTGCAATCGCCGATTAACAATATTATATCAGGTCTTACTGCAAAAGCAGAAAAAGAAGAAGCAGCTGTAAGCGCTGAATAACAAACAAAATTTTAAAAAACAAAAAATAAATAAATCATTATGGCAGATATTAAAAAATTAGCCGAAGAATTGGTAAACCTTACTGTTAAAGAAGTTCAAGAATTGGCTGCTATTCTTAAAGAAGAATATGGTATCGAACCTGCAGCTGTTGCAGTTGTTGCAGGTCCTGCAGGTGGCGGAGAAGCTGCTGTTGCTGAACAAACAGAATTTGACGTGATTTTAAAATCACCCGGTCAAGCTAAATTACAAATCGTAAAAGTGGTAAAAGACATTACCGGCTTAGGTTTGAAAGAAGCAAAAGAATTAGTAGATGGCGCTCCGAAAGCTATTAAAGAAAAAATTTCGAAAGTTGAAGCGGAACAAATCAAAGCACAACTTGAAGAAGCCGGCGGAGAAGTTGAACTTAAATAATCTACTGCCCGTTAATTCGGGAACACTTATTTCAGGTTTAGAGCCCTTAAACAGGCTCTAAGCCTTTTTCTCGTTAATATAGTTTACATATCATCTAATCGAAATAAAATGTCTCAAAAAACAACTAATCAGCGCATTACATTCGCTTCATCAAAGAGTACATTAGATTATCCCGATTTCTTGGAAATACAATTAAAATCGTTCCAAGATTTCTTCCAATTAGAAACCATTGCCGAAAATCGTAAAAACGAAGGGCTTTTCAAAGTTTTTCAAGAAAATTTCCCAATTACCGATACACGCAATAATTTCGTACTCGAGTTTATAGATTACTTCATCGATCCGCCACGTTATTCTATTGAAGAATGTTTGGATCGCGGCCTCACTTATAGCGTTCCGCTAAAAGCAAAATTAAAATTGTATTGTACCGATCCCGAACACGAAGATTTCGATACGGTAATACAAGATGTTTTCTTAGGAACAGTGCCTTATATGACACCTCGCGGAACTTTTGTTATCAACGGTTCGGAACGTGTTGTAGTGTCCCAATTACACCGCTCTCCCGGCGTGTTCTTCGGACAAAGCATTCATGCTAACGGAACAAAATTGTATTCGGCTCGTATCATTCCTTTCAAAGGTTCGTGGATTGAGTTTGCAACCGACATCAACAATGTGATGTACGCTTACATCGACCGGAAGAAAAAATTACCGGTAACAACTTTGCTTCGCGCCATTGGCTACGAAGGCGACAAAGATATTCTGGAAATATTCGGTTTAGCCGATGAAATAAAAGTTACTCAACAAACCATTAAAAAAGCGGTTGGACGCAAGTTAGCAGCTCGCGTACTAAAAACATGGATTGAAGATTTCGTAGATGAAGATACCGGAGAAGTAGTATCTATCGAACGGAACGAAGTGGTACTTGACCGCGAAACCATTTTGGAAGAAAAGCATATCGACTTAATTATTGAATCGGGTGCTGCAATGGTTTTGATTCATCGCGAAGATGCGAACATTAGCGACTATGCTATTATTCACAACACCTTACAAAAAGATCCGTGTAACTCGGAAAAAGAAGCCGTAGTTTACATCTATCGTCAATTGCGCAACTCCGAACCACCTGATGAAGCAACGGCTCGCGACGTAATTGATAAATTATTTTTCTCCGACAAACGCTACGATTTAGGCGATGTTGGTCGTTTCCGTCTTAACCGAAAACTCGACTTACACACTCCTGCCGGTGTTCGCGTATTGACGAAAGAAGATATTATTGCCATCATCAAACATTTGATTCAGTTAATCAATTCGCGTACCGATGTGGACGATATCGACCACTTGAGCAATCGTCGTGTACGCACAGTTGGTGAACAATTAGCAAATCAATTCAGCGTAGGATTGGCTCGTATGGCTCGTACTATTCGTGAACGAATGAACGTACGCGACAACGAAGTATTTACTCCGATTGATTTGATTAACGCAAAAACATTATCGTCTGTTATCAACTCATTCTTTGGAACTAGTCAGTTATCGCAATTTATGGATCAAACCAACCCGTTGGCAGAAATGACACACAAACGTCGTATGTCTGCTTTAGGACCGGGCGGTTTGAGTCGCGAACGTGCAGGTTTTGAAGTACGCGACGTACACTATACTCACTATGGTCGTCTTTGTCCGATTGAAACGCCTGAAGGTCCGAATATCGGTTTGATTTCTTCGCTTTGCGTGTACGCTCGTATCAACGAATTAGGATTTATTGAAACTCCTTATTTAAAAGTCGAAAGCGGAAAAGTAGATAGAAGCCAAAAAGGTGTGGTTTACATGAGTGCCGAAGAAGAAGAACAAAAAATGGTGGCACAAGCCAATGCTCAACTCAACAACGATGGAGAGTTTGCTTCGGAACGTATCAAATGTCGTTTTGAAGCCGATTATCCGGTAGTAGGAAAAGAAGAGGTTGACTTAATGGATATCGCGCCTAACCAAATTGCGTCGGTAGCTGCTTCGTTAATTCCGTTCTTGGAACACGACGATGCTAACCGCGCGTTGATGGGCTCGAACATGATGCGGCAAGCAGTTCCTTTGATTCGCCCACAAGCGCCGATTGTTGGAACAGGCTTGGAAAGTTTTGTAGCACGCGACAGCCGCACACAAATTACTGCCGAAGGAAAAGGCGATATAGTATATGTTGACGCAAACGAAATTCATATTAAATATGAACGCAACGAAATGGAACGTTACGCAAGTTTCGATCCTGAAGTTACTGTTTATAAATTACCGATTTATCGTAAAACCAATCAAAGTACAAGTATTCACTTACGCCCTATTGTTCGCAAAGGCGATAAAGTATCACCCGGTCAAATTTTAACCGATGGATACGGAACACAAAGCGGCGAATTAGCATTAGGCTCCAACTTAAAAGTGGCGTTCATGCCTTGGAAAGGATACAACTTCGAGGATGCTATCGTGTTATCGGAACGCTTGGTGCGCGAAGATATTTTCACTTCTATTCATGTAGATGAATATGTCATGGAAGTTCGCGACACGAAACGCGGATTGGAAGAATTGACCAACGATATTCCGAACGTAAGTGAAGAAGCGACGAAAAATTTGGACGAAAACGGTATCATTCGCATTGGAGCAAATGTAAGCCCCGGCGATATATTGATTGGTAAAATTACGCCTAAAGGAGAAAGCGATCCTTCGCCCGAAGAAAAATTATTGCGCGCTATATTTGGCGATAAAGCCGGCGATGTAAAAGATGCTTCGTTGCGCGCTACACCTTCTTTGTATGGTACTATTATCGAGAAACGCTTATTCTCGAAAGTAGCGAAAGAAGGCGGTAAAAAAGGAAAGCAAACCAGCAAAATACAAATGCAAAAAGTCGACGACGATTTCGATAAAAAAGTAAAAGCTTTAAAAGAAAGATTAGTCGAAAAACTATTCAAATTATTGGATGGTAAAACCGCATTAGCTGTTTCCGACATTTACGGCATTGAAGTAATTGGAAAAGGCATGAAGTTTTCACAAAAAACTTTAGGCAATATTGATTACGAAAATGTAAATCCGAACAAATGGACAAGCGACAAGGAATGTAATACGTTAATCAAAAAAATCATTAACAATTTCTTGATTCGCTACAAAGAATACGATGCTGAAGTAAAACGTATCAAATATAATTTAACGATTGGAGACGAACTTCCTTCAGGTATTATTCAATTGGCAAAAGTTTATGTAGCTAAGAAACGGAAAATTAAAGTCGGTGATAAAATGGCCGGTCGTCACGGAAACAAAGGTATTGTAGCACGCGTTGTTCGTGATGAAGATATGCCGTTCTTAGAAGATGGAACTACTGTCGATGTGGTATTAAATCCATTGGGTGTGCCTTCGCGGATGAACCTCGGACAGATTTACGAAACCGTGTTGGGTTGGGCAGGTAAAGAACTTGGTATGACTTTCAGCACTCCTATTTTTGACGGAGCAACGTTGGAACAAATTACCGACTATACCAATAAAGCAAGTATTCCTCCTTTCGGTCACACACAATTACGCGACGGAGGCACCGGCGAACTATTCGACCAACCGGCTACAGTAGGTATTATTTATATGCTTAAACTTGGTCACATGGTAGATGATAAGATGCACGCGCGTTCTATTGGACCATACTCTTTGATTACGCAACAACCTTTGGGCGGTAAAGCACAGTTCGGAGGTCAGCGTTTCGGAGAAATGGAGGTGTGGGCGCTCGAAGCATTCGGAGCAGCCAATATCTTGCAAGAAATTCTTACTGTAAAATCCGACGATGTCAATGGTCGTGCTCGCGCTTACGAAGCAATCGTAAAAGGCGAAGCAATGCCGGCACCGGGTATTCCCGAAGCATTGAACGTAATTTTACACGAATTACGCGGTTTAGGACTAAGCCTTCGCTTAGAATAAAGTCAACTTGATTTGTTAATTTTGAAATGATAAATATATGGCGCTGAAAAAAGATAACAAGCAAAAAAGCAACTTCAATAAAATAACAATTGGGTTGGCTTCACCCGAAGAAATTTTAGAACACTCGAGTGGAGAAGTTTTAAAACCCGAAACCATTAACTATCGTACCTACAAACCGGAACGCGATGGATTATTCTGCGAACGCATTTTCGGTCCTGCAAAGGACTACGAATGTCATTGCGGAAAATATAAACGCATTCGCTATCGTGGTATTGTGTGCGACCGTTGTGGTGTTGAAGTAACAGAGAAAAAAGTACGCCGCGAACGTATGGGACATATCTCCCTTACCGTTCCGGTAGCTCATATTTGGTATTTCCGCTCGACACCTAACAAAATAGGTTATTTACTCGGAATTCCGGCTAAAAAACTAGAAGGTATTGTTTACTACGAACGTTATATCGTAGTACAACCGGGCGTTACCGCAAACAACGGGGTAAAAGTAAATGACTTTTTAACCGAAGAAGAATATCTGCATATTTTGGATACATTGCCAAAAGATAATCAACTTTTGGACGACGATGATCCAAATAAATTCATTGCAGGCATGGGTGCCGAAGTATTATTAAAAATGCTTTCGCGAATCAACCTCGATGAATTATCCTACGATTTACGCCACAAAGCCGATACCGAAACTTCACAACAACGCAAAGAAGAAGCGTTGAAACGTTTGAGTGTCGTAGAAGCTTTCCGCGAATCAAAAGCAATCAACAATCCCGAGTGGATGGTTATGAAAGTAATTCCTGTTATTCCACCGGAATTACGCCCCTTGGTTCCTTTAGATGGCGGTCGTTTCGCTACTTCCGATTTGAACGACTTGTATCGTCGGGTTATTATCCGCAACAATCGTTTGAAACGCTTGATTGAAATCAAAGCACCGGAAGTAATTTTGCGTAACGAAAAACGGATGTTACAAGAAGCTGTCGATTCGTTATTCGACAACTCTCGTAAATCGAATGCCGTAAAAACAGATTCGAACCGCGCGCTAAAATCACTTTCCGACAGTTTGAAAGGAAAACAAGGACGTTTCCGTCAAAACTTGTTAGGTAAACGCGTGGACTATTCCGCACGTTCGGTTATTGTTGTAGGTCCCGAATTAAAAATGCACGAATGCGGTTTGCCGAAAGATATGGCAGCCGAGCTATTCAAACCATTTGTTATTCGTAAACTGATTGAACGCGGAATTGTAAAAACCGTGAAATCGGCGAAGAAAATTGTAGATAGAAAAGATGCCGTAGTGTGGGATATTTTGGAAAATGTAATGAAAGGACATCCGGTATTATTAAACCGTGCTCCTACTCTACACCGTTTAGGTATTCAAGCATTCCAACCAAAATTGATTGAAGGAAAAGCAATTCAATTGCACCCGCTATCGTGTACGGCATTTAACGCCGACTTCGACGGTGACCAGATGGCTGTGCATTTACCGCTTGGAAATGCGGCTATTTTGGAAGCGCAATTATTAATGTTAGGTTCTCACAATATCTTAAATCCTGCAAACGGAGCGCCAATCACGGTGCCTTCGCAAGACATGGTTTTAGGTTTGTATTATATTACCAAAGCGTTGAAAGGCGCTAAAGGAGAAGGTTCTACTTTCTATGGTCCCGAAGAAGTAATTATTGCATACAACGAAAAAGCGATTGATTTACACGCTATCATAAAAGTACGTATTGCTCTTTGGCAACCCGACGATACTTATAAATACGAAATCATTGAAACAACTGTTGGTCGTGTTATATTCAATCAAGTAGCACCAAAAGAAGCCGGTTATATCAACGAAATATTAACCAAAAAATCGTTACGCGATATTATTGGTGCCGTGTTGAAAACAGCCGGTGTAGCAGTTACTTCTAAATTCTTGGATGATATTAAAAATCTTGGTTACCAAATGGCTTTCCGCGGAGGTTTGTCTTTCAACTTGAACGATGTGATTATTCCGAAAGAAAAAGAACAATTGGTGGACGAAGGATATCAAGCGGTAGAAGAAGTGTTGAATAACTACAACATGGGTTTCATTACCAACAACGAACGCTACAACCAAATTATCGATATTTGGACACATACTAATGCGAAACTTACGCAAACAGTAATGAAACAATTATCGAACGACAAAGAAGGTTTCAACTCAGTATATATGATGTTGGATTCCGGAGCTCGGGGTTCTAAAGAACAGATTCGTCAGCTTTCGGGTATGCGCGGATTGATGGCAAAACCTCAAAAATCGGGTGCTACCAGCGCGGAAATTATCGAAAATCCGATTCTTTCAAACTTTAAAGAAGGTTTATCGGTATTAGAATATTTCATTTCTACGCACGGTGCTCGGAAAGGTTTGGCAGATACGGCTTTGAAAACTGCCGATGCCGGATATTTAACTCGTCGTTTGGTCGATGTTTCGCAAGATGTAATTATCAACGAAGAAGATTGCGGAACTTTGCGCGGTCTAATGGCTACTGCTATTAAGAACAACGACGAAGTGGTGGAATCGTTATACGACCGTATTTTAGGACGCACAAGCGTAAATGATGTATATCATCCGCTTACCGGAAAATTAATTATCGCCGCAGGCGAAGAATTTACCGAAGATATTGCAAAAACAATTGACGAATCACCTATCGAACAAGTCGAAATTCGCTCGGTGTTAACTTGCGAATCGAAAAAAGGTGTTTGCGGACATTGCTACGGACGCAATCTTTCTACCGGACGCATGGTAGAACGCGGAGAAGCTGTTGGTGTTATCGCTGCTCAATCAATTGGTGAGCCGGGAACACAGTTGACCTTGCGTACTTTCCACGTCGGTGGTACCGCGTCAAGCATTGCTTCCGACAATAAAGTGGTTGCTCGCTACGATGGTCGTCTTGAAATTGACGAATTGCGCGTGGTAAACAAAACGAATGACGAAGGAACTAATGTAGATATCGTAATCGGACGTTTAGCCGAAATGCGTATTGTCGATAAAAATACCGGAATCACGTTATATCACCACGCTGTACCTTACGGCGCACAACTTTACATGCAAAATGGTGCAGATGTAAAAAAAGGTGCTTTAATTTGCGAATGGGATCCTTACAATGCAGTAATTATTTCCGAATTAGCCGGTAAAATTACTTTCGACAGTGTAATCGAAGGTCTTACTTTCCGTGAAGAAACCGACGAACAAACAGGTTATCGTGAAAAAGTAATTATCGAATCACGCGATAAATCACGCAACCCAACAGTTCGAGTACTCGACAGCAAAGGCGTTGAAATTAAACAATACAACTTACCGGTAGGTGCTCATATCATGGTAAATGAAGGGCAAAAAGTAAATGCCGGTGAAATTTTGGTTAAAATTCCAAGAGCAATTGGCAAGTCAGGCGATATCACAGGAGGTTTGCCTCGCGTTACCGAATTGTTCGAAGCACGTAATCCGTCTAATCCCGCAGTAGTTTCCGAAATTGACGGCGAAGTTATTATGGGTAAAATTAAACGTGGTAATCGTGAAATTATTGTACGTTCAAAATTAGGAGAAGAAAAGAAATATTTAGTTCCTCTTTCGAAACAAATTTTGGTACAAGAAAACGATTATGTACGTGCCGGAACTCCTTTGTCGGACGGTGCAACCACGCCTCTCGATATTTTAAATATTCAAGGACCAACCAGAGTACAAGAATATATTGTAAACGAAATTCAAGAAGTTTACCGTTTACAAGGAGTAAAAATTAACGACAAACATTTCGAAATTATTGTACGCCAAATGATGCGTAAAGTAGAAATTGTAGAGCCCGGCGATACTCGTTTCCTTGCAGGACAATTGGTGGACAAATGGGAATTTATGAACGAAAACGATGCTATTTACGATAAAAAAGTAATTACCCATGGTGGGGATTCACCTACTCTCAAAGCCGGACAAATGGTTACAAGTCGTAAATTGCGCGACGAAAATTCGGTACTTAAACGTAAAGATTTGAAACCGATTATTGCACGCGATGCATTGCCTGCAACTTCAACTCAAATTTTACAAGGTATCACTCGCGCGGCATTGCGTACCAGCAGTTTCATGTCGGCTGCGTCTTTCCAAGAAACAACAAAAGTATTGGGCGATGCGGCAATTCATGGAAAAGAAGATACCTTGGAAGGTTTGAAAGAAAACGTAATCTGCGGACATTTGATTCCTGCCGGAACAGGTCAACGCTACTTAGATAAATTAGTGGTAGCGTCGATGGACGATTATCAACGAATGGCTAAAAAAGCAGCAGAAAACGACTAATTGAAAATAAGCTAAAAACCCCGCTGTTAGCGGGGTTTTTTATTTGGTTTAAGATAACATATAAATATTTTTCTCATAATTCATTAAATTCAGTTTGACAAATAAAGTAATAAACGGTACGATACCGAGCATCAAAATTCTGGAATCCTCCACGTGTCATAACCATTTCTTTTTGTGACGGATAAGTAAGATTCCAATAAATATCAGGAAAGGATTCACCATCAACAAGTTTCCAGTACATTTTATTATCGGTTATATGATATTCTATATTTAGACCATCAAAAAATAAATAAGGAGGAGAGGGTAAATTTTCGGGAGTAGTTTTTATTTGCATTAGGTTGAAGGAAGGGTAAAATGTAATTTCAATAATATCGTTAGTATTAGCATTAGTATATTTCCATACGGAATGTTCTGTAAAAGGACATTCCGTGCACTCTGCATTAATTTGGCTAACACTTACTGTTTTCGTCAAACCTCCCGAAGTTATTTTTATGATTGCACCTCGGAAAGTGTAGAGTGTATTTTCGGCAATATTTACAGTTATCACTCCATCGCCGCTACCGGTGCTATTCTCTAATGTGCACCAATCGGCATTTTCCACAATGGCAGTCCACGTAGCATTACTTTTCACTGCAATGGAATACTCTCCTCCTTCATCTGTTGCAGTTATCGGTGTTTCGTCAACTATTAAAAACGGCTCTACTTCGGGCTCTTCCGCAGCATTTTGGTTAACAACTACAGATTTTGTCAAACTTCCAGAAGTAATTTTTATTGTGGCGCTTCGTGCGATGTAAAGTGTGTTTTCAGCAACATTTACGGTAATAACAGCATCGCCGCTACCGGTGCTGTTGGTTAATGTGCACCAATCTGCATTTAACACAACGGCAGTCCACGCACCATTGCTACTAATAGGAATAAAATATGCGCCGATACCTGCTTCTACCTTATCCGGTATAGAAGTTTCATCAATTGTCAAAAACGAGTCAAGAGGTTTTTCTTTATCTCCGCAAGAAAAAAAACTTCCTGCCAACATCAGCAAAATAGCTGAAAATGTTATAAATCTTAGAATCTTTTTCATAACATTATATTTTAAAAAATTAATTCTTTAAATTTAAAATAATTTTGACCATCATTGTAATACAAATGCAATATTCTTGGATAGGCATCTTTCATGTTGTTGGATTCTATTTAGTCATTTCCCAAATAAGTATTTTATTTTCAAAATCCACATCAAATTCGGAACACGATTTTCCTGAATGTCCCCACATTATACACAACTCTTCTCCAGCACAATTAGTAAGCCAATAACCAAAATCCGGACAGCCGACACAGATTTCCAGCAAAAAACCGATACCATCTTTATAATGACACTGATATATTCTAGCATGGTTTTTAAATCCAGCCTCTGCATCTTTTTCTAATCCGTCAATAAACTCTTTCAGCCAAAGTAAATCAGTTAATGGGCTGTCAAAGCTACATTCGGGATCTTGTGCAGCATTTTGGTTAATAATTACAGATTTTGTCAAACTTCCTGAAGTAATTTTTACAGTTGTGTTTCTTGGTGTGTAGCGCGTATTTTCAGCAATATTTACAGTAATAACAGCATCGCCACTACCGGTGCTGTTATTTAGTGTACACCAGTCCGCATTTTCCACAACGGCAGTCCATTCGCCGTTACTAATCACAGCAATAGAATATATTCCTGCTTCGGCGGTTTCAATCAGCATCGGCGTTTCGTCAACTGTTAAAAACAGTTCTTCTTTATTATTGCAGGAAAAAAACCCTCCTGCCAATATCAGCAAAATTGCTGAAAATGCTACGAGTTTTAGATTTTTTTTCATAACATTATATTTTAGCTTGTTACTACCTCGCAAATATAAGAAAACTTTTGAAAATGAAAAATTTAGTATGATTATCCGCAATATTATTTTTAGACACATTAGTCAATAAAAAAAATTCTTTTTTATACATTTGTAAAAAAATTGCTATGAATTTTTCCATTTTCAAAAATAGTATTCTTGCGCTTGTGGTCGTTTTTGTATTCGTATTCTTGCGCTTGTGGTCGTTTTTGTATTTGCTTGTTGCAAATCACAAATTGTTGTACAACCGGAAAAGCAACTCTCGTTCGGCTATCAATTACAACCTATCGACGCGCGTTTCGACACACATCCCGATAGCGCGACAACAGCTATTCTCAACAACTACAAGCCACAAATGGATGCGTTAATGAATGTTGTTATTGGCGAATCGGAAGAAGAAATTGCAGCACCGAAAAATTGGCAAAGTCCGATTTGTTTTTTTACTACTAATGCCTTGTTGGAAATTGCCAATACGCTCCATTTACAAGCCGATTTTTCGTTGTACAATATTGGTGGAATACGAGCAGGAATGCCCAAAGGCGACATTCGTTTATACGATATTTATGCTGTTTTTCCTTTCGATAACGACATTGTAGTGATTACGATTCAAGGAAAATATATTCGCGAACTTATGGAAATGTTTGCCGAAAAAAATCCTCAACTAATGGCTAATGTAGCCATCGTATTTTCTCAAAACCGTTTAAAATCAATGCGAATAAACGATGAAGAGTTAAATGACGAAAAAATGTATCGCGTTGTTACCAATAATTTTGTAGCCGAAGGCGGCGATAATATGGAAGTTTTATTGAATGCCGTATCCGCAGAACAAACAGGAATTATTATTCGCGATGCCATAACGGATTATGTAAAAACACTGACGGACGAAGGAAAGACAATTCGCGCGAAAGAAAGCAGCAATATACATTATGAATAATTAATAGCGTTTTCATTATGATGACGGATAAACAAATAACCGGACAAGCAGGTGAAAAAATCGCATTGAATTATCTGCGCGAAAATGCTTTCAAAATCCTGCATACCAATTGGCGACAAGGACACAAGGAATTGGATATTATCGCTCAAAAAGAAAATGTCATACATATTATTGAAGTGCGTTCGTTGTCGTCGAGTTTTTTTCAACAGCCTTATCAAACCATTAACAAAGCGAAACAGCGCAATTTAATTGCTGCTGCCGACGCCTACATTCAACGCTACAAGCTCACACAAGAAATACAAATCGATATTATTTCCATCGTATTTAACGACTCTCAGCACACAATAGAATATATTCCAAACGCTATTTACCCAAGCGCATAAACAAAATTTATGAATATCGAAGAAGTACATTTATATTGCATGCAAAAGAAAGGCGTTACCGCAAGCTTTCCTTTCGACGAAGAAACGCTGGTTTTAAAAGTGTGTAGCAAAATGTTTTTGTTGGCATCGCTCGAAAAAAATAGTATTAATTTGAAATGCGAGCCGGAAAAAGCGATTGAATTACGCGAACAATATTCGGCTATAACTGCCGGATACCACATGAATAAAGCGTTATGGAACACCATTGAATTAAATGGTTCTATTCCCTCTTCGCTACTCGCACAATGGATTGACGATTCGTATAATTTTGTGGTGGAAAAACTCACCAAAAAAGAACAAGCACTTTTACAATAAAATTATTTAACCGCTTTTATCATGCGGTCTTTTCCGTGTATATCTTTACGCAACGTGATTTCGGAAAATCCTTTTTCGTAAAACAATTCTTTGACTTCGTTGCCAAACGCTTCATTAATTTCTACATACACCACACCATTTTTTTGTAAACGAGCTTTCGCAAAATTAATTATCGCACGATAAAAAATTAACGGATCATTATCATCTACAAAAAGTGCTAAATGCGGTTCGTAATTTAACACGTTTTCTCTCATCAATAATTTTTCGCAATCCCTTACATATGGCGGATTACTGACGATTACCGAAAAAAGAATATCCGATTCAAGATTTATTTTTTCAGATAGCATATCGCATTGCCAAAAATTCACTTCTACCCTATTTTTCAAAGCATTTTCATTTGCAACTTGCAAGGCATCGAACGAAATATCGCAAGCCCACACAATTGTTTTCGGCAACATTTTTTTTAAGGCAATAGCGATACAACCGCTGCCTGTACACAAATCTGCCATCGTTGATTGTGTTTCAACATTAATATCTTCTTTTATCCAGCTTACTAATTCTTCTGTTTCCGGACGCGGAATTAATACTGCTTCCGAAACATTTATCGGCAAATCGCAAAAAGAGGTTTCGCCTAAAATATATTGCAAAGGTTTATGTGTTTGCAATTGCTGAACAGCAACATTTATTTTCTGCACCACTTTTTCCGAAATTTCTATTTCCGGAAAAGCCAGCACTTGCGTACGAGACAATTCTCTATAATGCTGCAAAAGGCTATACGAGATAGCCTTTGCTTCATTTATAGAATAATGTGAATTTAATTTTTCTAAAATTTCTTCGAATAGTTGCGCAAGTTTCATGCTCGAAAATTATCCATTCATCGAAATCAAAAACTCTTCGTTGCTCGCGGTATGCGCCATTCTGTCGCGAAGAAATTCCATCGATTCTACCGAATTCATATCCGCAAGATAATTGCGCAATACCCAAATTTTACTTAAGGTCGGTTTTTCGAGCAACAAATCTTCGCGGCGTGTTCCGCTTGCTGTTACGTCCACCGCTGGGAATACACGTTTGTTCGACAACTTACGATCAAGTTGCAATTCCATATTACCGG